>JACKQG010002994.1_pt1 | contig 21262 bp, 19 predicted proteins | sample 8237621 | NCBI WGS metagenome assembly JACKQG01 (sample SAMN15677084, study PRJNA649215) | marine metagenome | biome: marine; feature: Black Sea; material: saline water; isolation source: suspended particulate matter (SPM) from the Black Sea western gyre | collected 2013-06-09/2013-06-10 | depth... | reverse complement strand
TGCAAAGCTCATAATATTAACCGCTAACTACATTACTGTCAATACTTTAATTCAATTAAAACAATTATTATCACCGGTTTTGTAATTAGCCGGTAATCTGCACAGATATTTTGGTTGTAAAATGAAATTTATAAGATGTTATGTTACAGTTTTAGCTAGGATTTTTCACATAAACAGGAATGATACAGTTTTAGAATTCACTACGCCTGCATCACCAGCAATTTCAGAAAACATACTATAAAGGAGCACAAGATGCTTAATACCCCATACAAAACTAATATAATATCCAAGTTTAAGCCATTATGTCTGGCACTGATTTTCTTTTCAGCAACTTTATTTTTGCCGCTATTAACTAAAGCTGAGCCTGTCAGGGCACTGGTTGCACCTTTGTCTGTGTTGGGAGATGTGTCTGTTGCAGAGCAGCAAATACTGTTCAACTATTTACGGGAACAACTTAATCAACGTTATCAGCTTGTTTCACATAAAGTACTGGGATTGGCCGTTGAGCAGGGAATCAGCAGCATTGATATTGAAGACTGCAGCAACAGTGACTGTGTGAGAGAAGTGCTGAAATTCATCAAAAATCCAAAATTGCAACTAATGACGGATGAACTGTTTTTGTTTCAGCTTATTCGGTATAAAAACGAGACTCAACTGAGTTTAAAATATACTTCATTTTCAACACCTGAAATTACAGAAAAATTCTTCACTCAAAGCTGCAGCAACTGCAGTACATCCGATTTGATCAACAATGTAGACCGACTTGTTCAAAGAATGCTGGAAAAGTTACTGCTTGATGAAATTACAACACCAGAAACAAAGACCAAAACTGCTACTGCGGAAGTACCGAAAACATCGAAAACGGTAGAAAAGCAGCTTCCAAAAAAACCCGCAGCTGATCCTTATATTGCTGCCAGAGATGCATATAACCAACATATCAGTAAATTACTGCTTGACGTAACCTATGCACTGCAGATTTTCCGCAGCGGAATGTTTGTTCAGCTAGAAATCAGCATCGATTCATCCGGAACTGTTGCAGCACAAAAAATCATAAAGAGCAGTGGTTCAAGGGGTTTTGATGAAACGACTATGATGACTCTGGAAGAAATTCAGTTTGATCCATTACCTGAAGCAATGTTAAAATACGGAGACTACGTAGTCATTTTACAAATTCAAAATTCCAGATAAGATGAACTCGTAAAAACTCTTTAGTCCATAATTTGTCACTACGACCGTAGGGAAAAATCTTTATAATATTAGAGTTTAAGAAAAAATAGATTTTTCTCTGCACTCGAAATGAGACGTTTGCCGGACTTTTTACAAGACCAGCAGATAAGAAAGCAAAAGATAAAAACACCAAATTCAGAATAACTCCATGTTTTCAGGCTTCCCCGAAACCCTTCGGCAATACGGTTTTAAGACTGATGTGCGTACTTTGCTGGATATGTATCAGACCATGGAAATGGGACTGGTAACAAATCTGGGATCCTTATTTGATGTTTCCCGGCATCTGATCTGCAAATCACGAAGAGATCTTGCACCATACACGCTGGCTTTCTGGGATTATTTTTTAGGAATTGACACCACTGATTACAACACAATTGACGATGCCATCCGCAACTCACCTGCATATGAACACTGGTTGAGTCAAAAGTTGGAAACCGGAAGCATTGCAGGTGAAATTGATTATGAAAAACTCATTGATCAGTTTTTAAATGAGACACTCCAATCTGATTTACAGGCCAACATTCAAAAAGAACTTGAGGCCAGAAAACACCTTGATGACGACAATCCGGATTTGGCAGACCGTAAAGGGAATCCTCCTTCCGGGCCTCCGAATATCAGTGATAAAATGGTGGACTATTCCAAGATCTCTCTGGAAGAATTGATTGAGCGCATGAAACGTGTGATGGAGCAGCAAAAAACTGCACACAGCGGCGGAGGACACTGGATTGGCAGTCACGGATTTTCTCCTTACGGACACTCAGGACAGGGTCTGAACGGTATCCGTGTCGGCGGACCTCCTCACGCAGGAACTGCACGAAAGGTACTGGGCGACCCTTCTTTTTATCCTGTTGATTTGGATGCACCAATTACCGATAACAACATGGATGCGGCACTGCAGGCTTTAAAAAACATTGAGGACATGCATCCGGACAGAAAACTTGATGTGAAACGCACGGTAGAAGAAACCGGCCGCAACGCCGGTATCGTTGTTCCTCATCTGATGCGTGAACAGCAGGATCGCACACAGGTTCTATTGCTTTTGGACAACGGCGGTAATTCAATGTGGGTCCATGCTCAAAAAGTCCAAACACTTTTTGCAAAAATTAAACGCCGTTTTCCGCAGGATTTAAAAACCTACTATTTCCACAATGCAATTTACGATCAGGTTTATGAAGACGAAGCCCGCCGCAAAGCTGTCTCTCTGCATAATGTTATGGAAAACAGTCCTGATTATCGGGTTTTCATTGTTGGAGATGCCTACATGGGTCCCCACGAATTGCTGGCACCATTTGGCTCAATTGAATTTCGGGAAGAATCGTCCACGCCTAGTCTGGAAAATTTAAAAACCCTGCATGAACATTTTCCTTTTGTAGTCTGGATCAATCCTACTCCCAAACAATACTGGAGCCGGACCGTTGCACCCTATGTCCAACAGGTTTTTCAAATGGAACCGCTCACAATCAACGGCATCCTTGAGGCTGCGAAATACATGAACAGTATCAAGCATTTTTAGGCTAACATTTTCATTATAAAGAGAATGCAATGAAATTGAATTTCATCTTACTGTTGACAGTTGCATTGACATTTTGGACATCCGTCCTGCAGGCTGGAACCGGAGACGGCTTGGGGTTGTTTCTGGATTTTGGACAACTAAATGCGGTTAATAATGAAACTGAGGCAGAATATCAGACTTCCAAAATAGGTGGTGTCCAGTATGACTATCAGTTCGCTTTGGGTGATTCTTTTTCTTTCTCACTTTTCGGTACAGAATTCGGCGGAAAAGGCGTATTGCCGGACAACACAAAATATGAATATTACAAGGCAGGCATCCTTGGCGCAGAATTGAGAGCATGGATGGGACCATTATTTATTGGAATGCATGCAGGACAATATTTTCTGACATGGATTGAATCGCAGAGTTCTTATTCCGGAATTCAATGGAGTAGCGGAAGTGGATGGGGTTTTGGACTTGAAGGTGAATCCGGTTGGTCTCTTGCATGGTACAGTGAAAAAAGCGAAAAAATCATTTTCGACGACCTTCCGGAACAACGTGTAGAAGGTCAGCGAATACTCCTTGGCTACCGCTGGCGTTAATCCAGTTCCGGAAAATTATTTCAGGGACAGGGATTGGGAATTCGGTTATGAATGGCTTCAATACCAGCCAGCACTTCATCTGAAAGCATCAACTCAGCACTCGCCAGATTTGTTTCCAACTGCCTGACTGAAGTTGCTCCCAGCAGTACACTTGTCAAAAACGGCCGACTGCGCACATAGGCTAAAGCCATCTGCGCCGGATCCAAAGCGTGTTCGTTTGCCAGACGTACATAATCTCGGGTTGCCTTTAAAGCATTTTTTGTCTGGTAACGTTGAAACCGTGAAAACCTCGTCAAACGTGCCTGTGCAGGTTTTTGTCCCTCCAGATATTTTCCTGTCAACATGCCAAAAGCCAACGGAGAGTAAGCCAGCAGACCAACGGATTCCCTATACGTTATTTCTGCCAGTCCGGATTCAAAAGTACGGTTGAGCAGACTAAACGGATTTTGAATACTAACCACTTTTTTCCAGCCGTATTTTTCAGACAGACTGAGATAGCGCATCATGCCCCAGGGAGTTTCATTTGAAACCCCAAATGCTCTGATTTTTCCTGCACTCCGCAAATCTTCCAATGCAGCCAGTGTTTCCGAAATTTCGACATTTTCGATTTCTGCATCTTCCGGTGCTTCAAATCCGCGTTTTCCAAAAATATTAACATTCCGGTCCGGCCAGTGAATTTGATAGAGATCGATTGTTTCTGTTTTTAAACGGGACAGACTTCCTTCAAGTGCAGATTTAAGATTTTTGGCAGTGAGATGATTTGAGCCGTCACGAATATAACTGCCCATTGCACGCGATTCTACAGTTGGCCCCACTATTTTTGAGGCCAAAACAACGTGCTGCCGGCATTTTCTTTGCTGCAGCCATTTGCCGATAATTTGTTCAGATCTGGTAAAAGTTTTTTCCTGCGGAGGCACTGGATACATTTCTGCAGTGTCAATGAAATTAATACCTGCAGCAAATGCACAATCCATTTGCGCAAAAGCTTCCTCTTCAGAATTCTGTTCTCCAAAAGTCATGGTACCGAGTCCCAGGCAGCTGACTGCAATTCCGGAATTTCCTAAAATATTTTTTTTCATTTCCGGTACTTAATTTGAAGATAACCCTGAACTCTGCAGTTCTTTTTTTGCACGTTTTGCAAAAGAGGATTTTGGATAGTTTTTGATTAATTCCTGCCGCAAAACTTTTTGTTTTTCTTGCTCACCAAGTTCCCGCATGGCAGTTGCTAAATAAAACAGAGCCAGTGGAACCTGTTTGCTTTCAGGATATTCCCGCAGAAAAACTCCATAATGTGAGGCTGCCTGTTTGGCATGACCCTGTCTTAAAAATCCGTTGGCAAGTGCCAGTAGTATTTCTGCTTTTAGTTTCGAGGGCTTTTTTGATTTCAAAATATTTTGCAACTGTACAACTGCCTGATCCGGATTTCCTGCCTGCAGTGCCAGCAGCCCCCGAAGGATTTGCTGTTGATTTCGTGAAAATCCGGCTGAAGTTGCTTCAATTTTTTTTAGCTTTTTTGCAAATTGTTTTTGTTTTTTTTGCAAAATCGAAAGCTGTTTTTTCAGACCGGACTCTTGTTTCTGCAGCAGCGACAGCTGTCTTTCAAATTTAATTTTGTTTTTGCGCAGTTCAACAAAACCGTTTTGCAGAGATTCAAGCAGATCCTGCGGAGGCAGAGTCTGTTCGAGTTCATTATTGCGTATCAGCAGATCTGCAGTTAGTGCCTGCAGACGCTGCAATAATCCCTCCTGCTCCTGCAGCGTTTTCTGGAGTGCAGCAATTGCATCAGTGTTTTTTTCAGGCAGTGTTTTTTGAGTCGGAGTACTGCTGCAGCCAAGAGTAAAAATAAGTAACAACAGTGAAAACAGCAGGTAGCGTTTCTGTAATATGTTTGTGCTGTTATTTTGTCTAATTTTCTGCATTTTATTAATTTTTGAGCTGAAGAATAAAGTGGAACTATTTCAAATCACTACATAAATCCGCAGATTCCGTTGGCAATTTGACTATTTGCTCCAGACCGGATTTGTTTCTGAAATGGAGGGTGGATTTGTGGTAACCCTGACAGTTCTTCCTCCTAAAGAAGACATGTAATATAACTTTGCTCCATTTTTCTTTTTTGCAGAAAAAACAAGCTGTTTACCATTAGGAGACCAGTCGGGTTTTTCCGAATCATAACGTCCAAATGTCAGTTGAAGATGCCGTCGGGTGAGTAAATTATATTTGAAAATTTGGAAAAAACCCTTTTTCTGCCTTTCGTAAACTAACTTAGTTCCATCCGGAGACCATTTGGGCGAACTGTTGTAGTTGCCGCGAAAAGTTATCCGTTCAGTTTTGTGACTCAGAAAATCGTGAAGATAAATCTGCGGCCGGCGTGGTCGGGCACTGTCTGAAACGAAAGCCAGCTTCCGGCCGTCCGGAGATACCTGAGGTGAAGTTTCCAGACTTTTCCAGGCAAAAATACGTTCCAGTTTTGCATCTGCAAGCTGGTAGCTGTAGATATCTGCATTTCCCTTCTTCATCAGGGTCAACAAGATCGACTTACCATCCGGATTCCAGCTGGCACCCAGTGGTTGAAATCCGGAAGGAAAAGTGAAAATTTTGGCACGCAGCCGAATTGCCGGTTGAATTGCCAACTGTGCACTGGAGCGGGTTAGTGTGGTGTAGATAATATTTTGACTGTCAAAAGACCAGCTCGACAGGTTGTTTGAACCAAGATTATATGAGAAACGTTTTTGCAGAGTTCCATCATAACTACTAAGCATGATGTTTTTTCGACGCTTTGCTTTTTGTGCAGTGTAGGCAATTCTACTCGCTGAAACACCTTTGAATTTCAAAGTTTTTTCCACAAACCAGTCGGCCAGCTGCAGTCCCAGCATTCTCAAATCCTCCTGCTTCGGCAGCGGAAATGACTGCTGAGAAAGCGGTTTTTTCAGTTCCGGAGTCCGGAGTGTAATTTCGAGCTGGGATGAATCATTTTTTTGTGCCAAATCCAACTGAAAACTAATTTCTTCGGCTTGCTCAAAACTTGCTTTTGTTCCGTAAATTATTTGAAAATAAAGTGTTTTTTCTAAATTTGCCTTGATAACTTCCTGCAGTGGAAGCAACTCAGCTCTGGCATTTTTTAACAGTCCAACTTTGAGGGGAACAAACTTGGGGTTTGTGATTTCAATATACTCAATTGCAGAAACAGGACTTGCAGAAAAAACCGCAAACATCACCAAGTACAAAAAAATCCAACCGGTTTTCCTGCAAAATCCAAGTCTGCAAACTGCATTTGTGTACTTCACTAACATCTCATTTCCGGAAGTTTGCCGGCGTAAACCGGACACCAAATTTGTATGATTCTTCAAGATATGACTTTGGCAAGGCTGGAAAATAATTTAAGTTTTTCAATAACTTTTTCACAGATTTAAAAAGTACAGTGTTATCCGATTCTTCTTGAACCCAGCTTATTATACGCCCATCTTTGTTGATTTCAAACTGAATCACAACAGCAAGTTGACTTTCGATTAAATGGATCGGCACTTCCCAGCGCTTTGACAAAAAAAGATTGAGATCCTGACGGTATTTTTTCAAATCCACAAGATTGAAACCCGGCAACTTTTTTTTGACCGCTTTTTTTGGCCGCGGAACTGGTTTTAACATTGCCAGCAGTGTGCCTAAACGACTTGAAAACTCTTTTTTTTGAACATCGCCTGCCTGCAGACGGGCCGGATATTTTTCCACCTGCGCCAAAATTCCCTGCAGAGATATTTTTGGTTCAGCAATTTTTATTTTATTTTTAGTTTTTTTGCGGATTCCCTTTTGCGGAGTTGATAAAACTATATCCGGAAAAATTATATCTGCATTGAAATTATGACCTGCTGCATCTCTGGAAAAACCTGTTTCGTCTGCAGAGAAAATCGTTTCGTCTGCAAAAAACGGTGACCAGTCCTGCCAGGGCCAAATATTCCTGTTGATAATACCCGGGTACCAAAACAATAGGGCGCTGAGCAGCAAAACGTGTAATGTCGATGAAAACAAAATTCCGCCTGTAAAACGCCATTTCAAGGACATCAGCCAAACCGACAATTATTCTCCGCTGCGGAACCATGAAAGCCGCGAAGAGAGGTTGTGAAAAAAATAATTTTTTTCCAGAAATATTAATTTTGCTTTGCGTGCAGATTCCCTGATCAGCACCTCATCGCCAATTTTCAGCGGCACTTTTTCTTTACCGTCTGCAGAAAGATATATTTCTTTTTCATGTGTCTGCTCTGCAACTTTGAGCTTTACCTGTGAATCACCGCTTACTACCAGGTGTCTGGATCTGAAGTCATACTCATTCAAACCTGCGATAATCATGCAGCTTAACTCCGGCATCACAATTGGTGAACCTGCAGCCAGCAGATAAGCAGTACTTCCAGTTGCAGTTCCCACAATGATTCCGTCACCGCGCACACGCCGGATATGTTGTTCATTGATAGTCAATTCAACTGCAATCAGTCTGGTTGCACCGCGCACAACAATTTCATTCACTGCGTAATCAGTGCCGTCGGGATGACTGCACTCAAGCACAGATCTCTCACTGATAATGTATTTTCCCTGCTGCACCCTCTGCAGCATTTCAGTCAACTCTTCACGGTCACCTGCAGTCAAAAAACCGACATTTCCAAAATTAACTGCCAGCACAGGACAATGCGGGAAACGGTTCAGTGCAGCCAGTACAGTACCGTCTCCACCAAATGAAATAACTAAATCTAAAGTGTCACCGTTATTTTCTGTATCAACAAGTGCAACAATTTCAATATTATGCTTTGCTGACCACTCCTGCAGTAACTCCTGCAGCGGAAGTTTTAACTGCTGAGAAAAAACACCTGCTCTGCGCAAATTAATTTTATTTTCTTTCACTACATTTTCTTTGAAAATTAACCAAGTCTTTACAGCATCTTCGGGTACTTTCGGCTTGCTTGTCAAGTAAAAAACATGCTGAATCCTCAGCAATGTCAATTGAAAACTACTATTATTTACTCCTTAATAGTGTAAAACATGCCGGCAGTTCAACTGCAGAACAATGATTTTATTATCCGCTAAACTCTTTTTTAACTCTGGCAGCAATGAAATTCTGCAAAGACATTAATTCAGTAACTTTGCCTGCATCTGTTGAGTTCTTGAAAAATTGTTTAAAAACGATTCACTAATTAGTCTCAAACTTGCGTTTGCAAAACAAATGTGAAAAAATCTATAAGTTAAAATCATAAAATATATACGGATAATACAGTGAATACATTTTTACGAAATATCGGAATCTGGCTGGTGATTGGTCTCGTAATGCTGATGCTCTTTAATCTCGTCGGCCCCAGAGAATCCAATGAAAGAAAAATTACTTTTTCAGAATTTATTTCTCAGATTGAAACAGGATCAGTCCTTGAAGTTTCAATCCGCGGAAGCCAAATTCATGGAGTCAGTGATACCAACGGTTCTTTTCAAACACAGACACCAAACTATCCTGCACTCTTTGAAATCCTGGACCGTCATCAGGTAAGAGTACAGGTTGAACCGACTGACCAGACCAGTTTATTTATGGCCATCCTCAACAGTTGGCTGCCGATGATCCTGATCATTGGAATCTGGCTCTTCTTCATGCGTCAGGTTCAGGGTGGCGGCAACCGTGCAATGGGTTTTGGAAAAATCCGCTCCCGAATTACCAATACTGAAGATAATCCTGTTAAATTTTCTGACGTTCAGGGGATTGACGAGTCACGTGAAGAACTGGAGGAAATTGTAGATTTTCTCCAAGATCCCGGAAAATTTGAAAGACTGGGAGGAGAAATACCGCGTGGTGTTTTACTGATGGGAGAACCTGGAACTGGAAAAACGCTGCTGGCCAAAGCCATTGCCGGTGAAGCTGCAGTTCCTTTTTTCAGCATCAGCGGTTCTGATTTTGTGGAAATGTTTGTCGGAGTTGGTGCAAGCCGTGTCCGCGATATGTTTGCCCAGGGTAAAAAAAATGCACCCTGCATCATTTTCATTGACGAAATAGATGCCGTAGGACGCAGCCGCGGTGCTGGTCTTGGTGGTGGAAATGACGAACGGGAACAGACTCTGAATCAACTTTTGGTTGAGATGGATGGTTTTGAAGTCAATGAAGGTATTATTGTCATTGCAGCCACCAACCGTCCGGATGTACTCGATCCTGCCCTGCTGCGACCGGGACGTTTTGACCGCCATGTTGTTGTACCTGCACCGGATATTAAAGGACGGGAAAACATCCTCAAAACCCACAGTAAAAACATTGAACTTGATAAAAAAGTCAGTTTGAATAAAATTGCCCGCGGAACCCCGGGATTCACTGGTGCAGATTTAGCAAATCTGGTCAACGAAGCAGCGCTTTGGGCAGCACGTCAGGATAAGGAAACCGTGGGTAACGAGGATTTTGAATATGCCCGCGACAAGGTCATGATGGGTGCAGAACGAAAAAGCCTCATGATCGATGATAAAGAAAAAGAAACTACTGCATATCATGAGATTGGACATGCACTGGTGGCAGCTGGAATCGAAGAAGTTGATCCTGTACACAAAGTCAGCATTATTCCGCGCGGACGTGCTTTAGGTGTCACGATGCTGCTGCCAGAAGAAGACCGGCACAGTTATAACAAACGCTCTTTGCTGGGACAGATAACCATGACAATGGGAGGACGTGCGGCAGAACAATTAGTTTTTAAACGTTTCACAACCGGTGCCAGTGATGACCTGAAAAAAGCTACTGAACTGGCGCGTAAAATGGTTTGCCAGTGGGGAATGAGTGAGAAGCTTGGTCCGCTGACTTATACCGGAGATTCCGGGCAGGTTTTTCTTGGACGTGATTTACAGCAGCACTCCCAATACAGTAACGAATCTCTGCGGTTGATTGATGAAGAAGTCCTGGATATTCTGAACACTTCTTATAAACGTGCAACAAAGATTTTAAAAAAATACCGCAAAGCGCTTGATTCTCTGGCAGCAATCCTGCTTGAAAAAGAAACAATTGACGGCGAGCAGGTTCTGCAGCTAATGCAGGAAATTACGCCAAAAACGAAAAAAACTGTGTCAAAAAAATAACTTTTTTGCTGACATAAATAATTTCCAGAAAAAAGAGTTATTTTTCATTATCAATTATTTAAGATGGTTCCGTAAAAAGTTGTCATTCCCGCAAAAGAGGGAATGACAAACAGGTGTACCGTTTGGACTTTTTACAGGTTCATCATTTAAGATTTCAACTGTAGTCTAAATGAAATATTGTTGAGTTCAGACTATAATCGAACCCATCAGAGATTAATCTAAAACCCCATTTCCTTATCAGGAGACTTTGCAGTGGAAACACTTTTGCCGATTTTCAGTGGTAACTTTTCCCTTCGCTGGCAGGATCTGTTTGATATTGTCCTCCTTTCATTAATTTTTTACCGCATTCTACTGCTGATCCGAGGAACGCGAACCATCCCCATGCTGATGGGCTTTGTTTTGCTTTTGGCACTCTATCTGGTTTCGCTGATCATGAATTTGGAAGCCACACAGTTATTGCTGGATAATTTGGGACAATCACTGGTGCTGGTGCTGGTGGTGCTCTTTCAGACTGATATCCGCAACGGTCTGGCACAGATTGGTGTTTTCACTCTTTTCCGTGAAAACAGTCAACAAAAAAGGGATCTTGTAGAAAGCATTCTACATGCCTGCCTGCAGATGACTGAACTCAGAATTGGTGCCCTGATTGTGCTTGAACAGGAAGTAGGACTGAAAAACTTCAGTGACCGCGGCACCTTAATCAACGGCACTGTCAGTGAACAGCTTTTGCTGAGTATTTTCAACCCTGCGTCACCACTGCATGATGGTGCAGTGATCATCAGCAACAAGGGTGAACTCCTGGCAGCTCAGTGTATCTTGCCGGTTTCAATGAACAGTCGTCTCAGTTCTGCTCTCGGTACAAGGCACCGTGCTGCAATCGGCCTGACTGAAGAAACTGATGCAGCAGTACTGATAGTATCTGAAGAGCGCAAGGAAATCAGTCTCAGTTACCGTGGACAGTTGATTCGTGGAAAAAATGAGGATATCCGCAAAGCTCTGCTGGATGTACTTGCCGGAAACATTCCTGAGGCCATCAGGGCAAAGGAAACAAAGGACACCTTCAGAAAATCAAAATTAAAGCAGACCAGACAAAATTCGACTGCAGCCGCTAATTTAAAAAAAGAGGACAAGCCTCCTCCTGAATCAAACTGAACTGACACATGCGCATTAACATTTCCTTCAAAGTACTTGCAGTAGTCCTGGCAGTTTTTGTCTGGTTCCTGGCTCGAAAATCCGGAGAGCCGATTCAAATGAGTTTTTATGCTCCGGTTGTTTTTAAAAACGTTTCTCCTGCTTTTCAGGTCACTTCAAATCCGCCGCAGGTTAACATTGTGGCACACACAAACAGCAGGGAGTCTTTTAATCCACTCGAAATTCAGGCTGTTTTGGATTTGGATAAAGCCCAGCAGGGAACGCTTTCCTATGTGCTGACTGAAAAAAATATTTTATCGCCCGTTAAGGTGCAGATTACGCGCATCCATCCCTCGCAGATTACAGTCAGCATCGAGGAGTTGATTGAAAAATCTTTCTCGATCAAACCGCGCTATCAGGGTACTCCTAAAAAAGGTTACCTTTTGGATAATATCAAAATCGTTCCGGATACTTTGACCATGCGCGGTCCAAGCTCCGTGCTGGAAAAACTGGATCATATTTCTGCACATGGAATTGAACTCGAAGGTCTGAAAGAAAGTGTGACTGTCCGTGTAGATCTGGATTTACCAAGAGGTAATGTACAGATAATTGATCAGAATGTTGATTATTATTCTGCAGTTATAACCATCAAAAGTTTGCCAATCAAGAAAAGTTTTGCCAATGTTCCGGTATATTTGCGCAACATCGAATATGTGAGTGTTATTAATCCAAAAACATTCAATGTTTTCGTTGAAGGACCGGAAGATTTGATTCAGGCAATTGACCGCGAACAGCTTTTTGGTGAAATTGATCTTTCAACATTTGAGCCTGGAGAGTATCCTAAAGTCAGCCCCAACGTCGTTGTTCCTGCAGGAATCACTGTACTGCAGCAGTGGCCGATTATTTCTGTCTGGGTTAAGAATGAAAAAATAATAAACAACTAAGATGAACCACTAATAATTCAAAACTAAACACTTTTTTGCAGAACTATCAATTTTGATGACACAGTAAAAATATTAAAAAAACATGACTGCATTACACATCAACATCGACCATGTTGCAACAGTTCGGCAGGCCCGTCAAATCAGCGGACCGGATCCAGTACTTGCAGCAGGACTGATAGAACCGGCTGGTGCAGACGGCATCACCATTTATTTTTGTGGGAATTTCGCAGGCAGTACAGGAAATGAGAGAAATCATCTCCTGTAATTCATAATTAAGCAAAACTTATAAAAAGACTAAAACCGTGACATTTCGAGCAATGCGAGAAATACTACATTTGCTAAAAACTAATATTTTTAAGATTTCTCTCTGCGGTTTGAAAAAACTATAGAGGATCTTAAACTATTTACGAAACCTCAGATCAAATTATGACCAAAGAAATAATCATCAATCACACTTCGCATGAAACACGGGTTGCCGTGATGGACGGCGGTGTGCTCTCTGAACTTTACCATGAGCGTGAAAAATCAATGCGTGTTGTGGACAATATTTACAAGGGTAAGGTATTAAATGTTTTACCGGGAATGGACTCTGCTTTTGTGGATATTGGTACAGATCAGGCAGCTTTTTTACACATTGACGACATTCTTCCGGAGGATGAAATTCTGGGAAAACCTGTCAAAAAAAATGGAGATAAACAGCAGATTGCACAGTTGATCAAAGAAGGTCAGGACGTGCTGGTGCAGGTTTCCAAAGGCCCAATTGGAACCAAAGGTGCGCGTATCACAAGCCATGTTTCGATTCCCGGCAGAAATCTGGTTTATCTGCCGACTTCACAGACACTTGGTGTTTCACGTCAAATCAGCCAGGAAAAGGAGCGCGAACGACTGCGTGATGTGGTGGAACGTCTCCGGCCGGAAAATTCCGGTTTTATCATCAGAACGGTTGCCGAAGGACACACTGAAGAAGATTTGCATTCTGATATCAATTACCTGGTTTCGATTTGGGGTGATATCCTGGAAAAATACAAAACCCTGCCTGCACCTTCACTTTTACATTCAGATTTAAATGTAATTTTCCGGACAATCCGTGACCTTTTTTCTGCAGACATCCGCAAACTGGTTGTTGATGACAAAAAGCAGTATCAAAAAGTCCGCCAGTTCGTGCGCTCCTATTTGCCGCGTTACAGTTCGATCATTGAAAATTATGTCAAACCGGAACCTGTTTTCGATCATTTTGGTATTGAAAATGAGATCGACCGTGCACTTGGCAACAAGGTCTGGCTGCGTTCAGGAGGACATCTGGTCATTGATCAGACAGAAGCCCTCACTGCAGTTGATGTCAATACCGGACGTTTTGTGGGTAAGGAAAGTCATGAAAAAACCATTCTGCGTACCAACATTGAAGCTGCAGAGGAAATTGTTTATCAGCTGCAGCTGCGCAATATCGGCGGCATCATCATTATCGATTTCATCGATATGGAAACCCAGCAGCATCGGCAGATGGTTTATCAGACACTAAAGGACCGCCTGCGAACTGATAAGGCCCGCAGTAAGATTTTGCAGATCAGCGAAATGGGTCTCGTAGAAATGACACGCAAACGGGACCGTGAAAATCTCAACCGCTACCTGCGTGATCACTGTCCTTATTGTGAGGGCAGCGGCCAGATTAAATCTTCCTCAACAGTCAGCTACGAAGCTTTCCGTGAAGTACGGCGCAGTTGTCGTAGAAACACAAAAGGTTCAATTGCAGTCTATCTGCATTCTGATGTTTACCGCTACATCCAGCATGAAGAACAGGAAGCAGTTCAGTCACTGGAAGAAGAAATGGGACGCAGCATCAGTTTTAAATCATCCGATGATCTGCATCACGAACAATTTGAATTATACGAATACTGATGCAAAACGAATTAGCCGAGCAAAATTTTCAGCAGCATCTGGCAAAAAACGTATATCCGGGACGCGGTATTGTGCTTGGCCGCAGCCTAAATAATTCATGGTTGCTGATTTACTGGATCATGGGTCGCAGCTCAAACAGTAGAAATAGAATTTTCAGGCACCAAAACGGAATCCTGCGTACCGAAGCGGCAGATCCTTCTCTGGTTGAAGATCCGGCGCTGATCATCTACAATGCCATGCGGGATCTTGACGGAAAGATTATTATCAGCAACGGAAGTCAGACTGATACCATCTATGATGGTTTGGCTGCCGGCAGCAGTATTTATACTGCGCTGCAGACTGAAAAACATGAACCGGATGCACCGAATTTTACACCGCGGATTTCAGCTTTAATTGAGCTGCAGAAATCTGTCATGACTTTGTCAAAAATCAGCAAAAGTGATTTCTCGGCAGAGCATTCCGTTTATAACTATTACCGCTATGCAGACATTCCTGCAGGATTTGGTTATTGCCTGACGACATACATGGGTGACGGAAATCCGCTGCCGTCTTTTCGGGGTGATCCGCTTCTGCTGCCGCTTGAGGCTAATGCTGAAGAAACTGCAGAAAGATACTGGCAGGCACTCGATGCAGATAATCGAATATCACTGGCAGTCCGCGAATTTGACGGTTCTGCAGATGACAGTCTAAAAATTATTAATCGTTTCCAGCATAAAAATTAAATACCGGCTGATTCAGCATTATTTCCGGAAACTAACTGAGAGGGAGAGCTTATGGCAACTGTAGAGGAAAACAAGCAAAATACAGAGTCTGATGCAGAAGAAATTCTGACTGAGGAAGAACTCGAACTTGGGCTTGATTTAGAAAATGAGGATCTTGCAGAGTTGATTCTTGATATCGAAGAAGATGAGGCTGAGGAAGAGCAGGAAAATGAGTTGGCTGCAGAAACAAGTATCAACGCTCTTGAGGAGCTTCCACCACTGGAAGAAGAGGATTTGCTGGACCTTGAAAATGAGGCTTTTGAGGAAGAAGAGGAGGAGGCTGATTTTTCAGATTCTATGTCGGCTGATGCGTTTTTAAATAAATTTTCTGAAGATGAAATAAATCCACTCAGCTTTACAGGAACGCAGGTAGTAATATATGCAATCGAAAAAAATCAGGCTGATCAGTTGGGACAATACCTGGAGGAACGTGCCGGCTTAGAGGTTGATTATGTCACTAAAAGACAAAACCTCTGGCGCCTGTTAAAAATAGATCCTTTTGATCTGGTAATCATCGAAACCGGTACTGCAGGAAATCCTGCTGCTTTAGAAGTTCTGCAGCAGACAAAAGATCAGTTTCCTGAGGTTCATTTTATTTGTCTTTCCGGACCTGTAAGTTTAGAAAAAAGGCTGCAGTTTCTGAATGCCGGCGCCCTGGATTATTTGATCCGACCCGTGCATTTTTCATCAATTGCACAAAGCATTCTTTTGCAGCTGAGCCGCGCGGATGTTGAAGAAAATGAGGCTGATATCATCAATCTCGTTTCTGAAGCAGAAGATATTCCCGAAGAAATTTCCTTGCTTGATCCTGAAGCTGACCCCCCGTTGGAGGCAGAAGAAACATATCCTGACGAAAACCTGAACGGTACCTCCCTGCAGTCCGATGATTCAGTACTGACTGAAGAAATCGATTTGGTTGATGAGGATTTTTAATCTTTGTTTATGAAGGAATCCTGCATCCCACTTCCTCCAATAGATCACCCTGATGGTGTAACTACGATTGATGCCGCTTATGTCCGGCCCGGTTTTGCTGCCAGCCACTTGCTGGTAGAAAACGGTTATGCCGCTTTCATTGATACCGGAACCACACTTTCTGTGCCTTTACTGCTCAAGGTTCTTGAAGAAAAAAGAATTACGCCGGAAAAAGTGACACACGTGATGCCAACTCACGTTCACCTTGATCATGCCGGTGGAGCCGGAGCACTGCTGCAGGAATTTCCGAATGCCGTTTTGGTGGTCCATTCCAGAGGAGCAAGACACCTGATCGATCCCGCAAAACTGATTGCCGGCACAATTGCAGTTTACGGGGAGGAAAACACTCGCAAACTTTATGGCACAATCATTCCGGTTCCGGAAGAGCGGATAATAATTGCAGAAGACGAAAGCCGCCTCGATTTTCACGGACGCTCCCTGCTTTTACTTGATACGCCTGGACATGCACGACATCATTACAGTGTGATTGATGAACGCTCAAACACTCTCTTTTCCGGCGATAATTTTGGAATTTCCTACCGCGAATTTGATAACGAAAACGGTGCTTTTATTTTTCCAACAACAACTCCGGTTCAGTTTGATCCCGAAGCCATGCAGAAAACGCTGAAGCGGCTGTTGAGTTACAAACTGCAGGCAGTTTATCTGACTCACTTCGGCAGGGTTACAAATGTTGAGAAACTGGGACAGGATTTACTTGGCTGTCTGGATCAATTAGTTGAAATGGCTTTGGATTTAAAACAGCAAGGCAGGGCTGAGCAGACTCAACTTGCGGCTGGTGTACGCACAATTTTCAAAGACAGACTTCGCAGTCACAATTGTCAACTGCCTGAAAAATTTCAGGATGAACTGCTGGTCCATGATTATCAGCTCAACGCACAGGGGATTGGAGTCTGGCTTGAGCGGAAAGTTTAATTCATAACAAATGTGAGGGATCTTCACCGTTATTCTATTAGCTGATCCTAAGCATTTTATAAATAGAATGTGTCATCCCGAACTAATGTGAGGGATCTTATTGAAAGAGTTCTCACTACTTTCAAAAAGACAGACTTAGAAAACTTTTTTCGACTATCTCAACTGTTACTTAATTTCCTCGACAATGGTCCGCACAATCGGTACCTGAACATACCCGCTTTCGACGCTCCAGAAATAGTAATAACCACTTGCGGCACCACGTTCGTCTTTGTGGGTGGTAACCTTTCCGTCCCGTACAGTCCAACTTTTAACGATGGTTCCGCTGTCGGCAACATATGAAACACGAAGATCTTTTCCTAAAACATTATCGGCCTGTTTGAAAATCTTATTCCTCGATTCTTCTGTACAGCCGCCCAGAAAAAGCAGAAAGAGCAGCAATATAAATATCGTAATATTTGTCTTTGGCATATATCCTTTTTTGTTTCCGGTTAAAGTAGTTATTAATATACCTATCATACTGTATTATTAATTTTAATCACACCAAATCTGGTGTCACCTTTTTTATAATTATAAACACACTGTTGCATTCCTGCGCAAGCAGGAATCCAGCAACATGTAAGTTTCAGAAATAACAGATTGACGCTCCCCGATCAAGCCGAGGACAAGCTTCGCAGGAATGACATAATTGTCTCTTATTTTGACTTATTGCGAATTCATCAAAATTCTGCCGTTAACAATTATTGTCCGTTATCGGGCTTATATTCCGGAACAAGTCTTTTCATGGATGCTAATGCGGAGTTCAGATCACGTTTTGAAATGGCTTCGCTAAGTAGTTGGATTTCTTTTTGGAGTACTTCGGATTCAGGGAGAGGTTCTTCCGATGAGAAAATGCGGGGATGCTTTGTCGGTTGTGATTTGGCGGGATCAATGAGGAGTTCTTCATAGAGTTTTTCACCGGGACGCAGACCGGTATATTGCAGCGGAATATCTTTTTCAGGAACTAAACCGCTGAGTTCAATCATTTGCAGAGCAAGGTCCCGGATCTTAACTGGTTGTCCCATGTCCAGCAGAAATACCTCACCGTTTCTGGACATTGCACCAGCCTGAATGACGAGACGCGCAGCTTCTCCGATACTCATAAAATAACGTGTAATTTCCGGATGAGTCACTGTAATCGGCATGCGCTTTTTAATTTGTTCACGGAACAGCGGAACCACAGACCCGCTGCTGTCCAGTACATTGCCGAAACGAACGATGCCTATCCTACGTTCCGGAAAACGTCTGGCTGCGTCCTGCACAATCATTTCTGCAATTCGTTTTGAGGCCCCCATCACGTTGGTTGGGCGCACCGCTTTGTCTGTAGAAATTAAAACAAACGCCTCCACTTCTGCTTCAATGCATTTTTCAACCAGTGCCTTTGTTCCAAGTGCATTGTTGCGTAAACCTTCAAGCGGATTTTCTTCAACCAGCGGCACATGCTTGTAGGCCGCAGCATGGTAAACAGTATTTATCTGATGTTCGTGCAGTATGTTTTTTAAGAGCGCGGTGTCCTGTATTGACCCCAGACAGGGCACAATTGGAACCGAACTCAGGTTGCGGAAAGCGCGCTCGATGTGGTAGAGCGAAAATTCATTCAGTTCAAGCAGAACCAGCAGTTTTGGAGAATCCCGTAGAATTTCGCGGCACATCTCACTGCCGATTGAACCGCCGGCACCGGTTACTAAAATAGTTTGTCCTTCAATATCCTGATGCAGCAGTTTTTCATCCGGAACAATTTCGTCCCGCCCCAGCAAGTCCGCAATATCAACTTCCTGCAGCTGCGAAGCATCGGCAGTTCCGCGCATCAGCTGGTCTGCAGTCGGCAGAACGCGTACCCCAACTTTGAGCAAACGGATTTGCTGAAGAATGTTTTTTCGCTCCTCGTGTTTCACACCCGGCAATGCGAGCAGCACCCAGTCCAGTGGAATTTTGGCATGCAGTGCCTGCAAAGCAGTAAATGAAATTATTGAAATTCCACGAACCATTCCGCCCTGGAGCTTAGGATTATCGTCCACAAACGCTGCAAGCTGATATCTGCCTTCCTGGCGCAGTGAATCATATAACTGCAGACCGGCGGATCCGGCACCATAAATTACCACCCGTTGCAGATTTTCACGCTGCTGCGGTTCAACCACGTGCAGACGCACTACCCAGCGAATCATCAGGCGGGTCGACAATAAACCCAGGAATGAGAATGCAGCACTCATTACAATGATTGAACGCGGAATGCGATATTCTTCCAGCATTAAATCCAGCAGCGCAAACAGCCCGGCACCGAGCAATACTGAACGTAAAAGCAAAACCAGCAGTTCAGAACCGGCATGGCGCAAAACGGAACGATACAATCCGCTGATCAGCAAAGCCAGCATCTGCACTGCAATCAATACCCAGATTCCTTCAGACAAAATCCGAAATTGATGTTCCAGGGAGTTCGGATCAAAACGTACCGCAAATGCCAGCAGCATTGCAAAACACAATACCACAAAATCAAAACACATTAAAAATGCGGCTTTGACTCGGCGAGGCAAATCAGCTAAAATTTTTAAAATATTACTCAAAAATTAATCATTTGTCTGGGTGAGATAATGTGTGTTAAAAAAGATCAGTGTTTATCAGTGTCCATCAGTGGTTTCATAAAATGATGCGTTCCCATTCCAGTCAGTATTTTTATGGCAATATTCGGTAAGCAAAATAATTAAGTATTGTGTCCCTTTAATTATTGAAAAACGCAGACATGGACCCCGTTACTTGTACTCTTGCCAAGGATTTATTAACTGCAGCTGTGTATCCTTAAAATCATTTACATTTCTTGTTATCAAGGTCATTTGATAATGGCGAGCAGTTGCTGCGATCAGTGAGTCCATTAATGGCATAGCTAGACCACGAGATTCTAAATCGGCAGTCATTAACCCCCACTGCTCTGATACATCGACAGATATAGGTAGGATTCTTGAGCTAAAGCTTTCTTTCATTTGATTTAGCCATACTGTTAAATCACTTTTTCTGTGAGAGAAAGGTAATTTGGCCACTCCTCTTTGTAGCTCCCCCCATGTAATGGAAGATATGTAGAGATTTTGTTCATTTTGTTGCTCCATCCACCCCAGGACCAACTTGGATGGCTCTTGCTTTACAAACTCAGAAAGAAAACAGGTGTCCAGCAGATAGCTCATAATGCTACTTTTCTGACACCCTCTTGAGAACGAGTAATATCTAGTTCATTTCCACGAGGAGCTTGTTTGAGTATCTGGTTTAGGGAAACGGTTTTTGTTAGTTTCTGGTACTCGCTTGCTGCCAGGATCACAACCTCACTTTTACCTCTGCGAGTTACCATCTGAGCACCTTCCGTTAATACCAAATTTACCACCTCACTAAAATGACTCTTTGCTTGTTGTAGTTGCCATGTATGCATATATTTTTCTCCTTTTTCAATATGGTCAGTCTGACCATTGTATGCTTTTTTGACATTAGTGCAATGCTTTTTATTTTGGATCCACTTCAAAACTCAAATGTAAGTATTGTGTCCCTTTAACTATTTACCACAGATGGACACAGATGGACACAGATAACTGTATAATGCATATCTGTGTTAATCTGTGTCCATCAGTGGTTAAAACGCAACGCAAAGATCAGTGTTTATCAGTGTCCATCAGTGGTAATCCCCACCCCAAAGATCAGTGTTTATCAGTGTCCATCAGTGGGAAACCCCACCCCAAAGATCAGTGTTTATCAGTGTCCATCAGTGGTTTCATAAAATGATGCGTTCCCATTCCAGTTTGGGATGTTTAAAATTCAATAGTAAGCCGACTCGCAGTCCAGTTATCTTCAGATAGTTGATGATCTGGGCTTTTTCGTTATTGCCAATTGATTTGATCACCTTGGTATCAACAATGATTTTATCGAACAAAATCAGGTCAGGAATATATTCACCAACCTGAACTGATTTGTAGAAAACCGGAAAACGGGGTTGTTGCTTGTAAGGAAGTCCTTGCTGTTTAAACTCGACAACTAAAGCATTTTCATACGGTTTTTCCAATAAGCCATGCCCCAACGAGTTCAACACCTCAAATGCACAACCAATAATTTTGTGTGTTTCTTCCTGATATAAATATCTGTGTGTATCAGTGTCCATCAGTGGTAACCCCCAACCCAAAGATCAGTGTTTATCCGTGTCCATCAGTGGTAAACCCCCAA
>JACKQG010002993.1_pt1 | contig 21273 bp, 19 predicted proteins | sample 8237621 | NCBI WGS metagenome assembly JACKQG01 (sample SAMN15677084, study PRJNA649215) | marine metagenome | biome: marine; feature: Black Sea; material: saline water; isolation source: suspended particulate matter (SPM) from the Black Sea western gyre | collected 2013-06-09/2013-06-10 | depth... | reverse complement strand
CCGGAGTATGTCGCAACCAACTTTTTTCTTTATTTTTCACCTTAAAACGGTTTGTAAGGGTCATCTTTCGTTCTATTTTCCATTATAGGACTCTAAAACTATGTGGAAAGTTGGAATCATACTTGGGAGTTAGGTCCGTCTATTAACTACAAATTGTTGATAGATTACAAATAACGACTTATTGAGGAAACCCTAAATAATATACTTTCATTGTTCGCAATTGCAATCCTCAAAGAACTGATTGAAGCAGGAAAGATAAAATCGGCCATAGATAGACGCTATCCGTTGGACCAGATTGTTGATGCTCACCGATATGTGGACAAAGGGCACAAAAAGGAAAATGTTGTCATAACTCTGGAGCATAATAACGAAACCTAACGTAATAAGAGTTAGCAACTGACGGAGCGTCAGCTTGCCCGCCTGGCGGCGGACAGGCCTGCCTGGCGCTAGGCAGGCAACTTAGGGTTGTGCTTGGCCCCGAGTCAGGTGACATTGGAGTTTAAATAAATGCCGCTATTGTCAATCGGCGCAGGAAAGCAACAACAGCCAAAAACGTCCCTCCATTCTACCGGACGAAATGGTATTTCCATCGATATCTGCAACATTGAATTCCGGCCAGACAATCCCAGCTTTTAATTTCATTATTGAACTCCGGTAGACGCCGGATAGTTGGAAAAAGTGCAGTTTAACCAGTTAAGCAAATTCTTGTGGCAAGCAATTTCAGAATGAAACAAATCAGACTTCAATTTTTGTAGATCAGACCAACTATCCACATCGGTCAATTCACCCAAAAACAAAATATTTTGCGACGGTAAACCGGCTTTAAATTGCTGTAATGTAGCTTCAGCACTATAGGTCACATTAGTCCAGGCGGCAGTGGCAATTTCGGAACGCCCGGCAAACAGGTAAAATCCACCATCACTGGCCGGACCGATCACAAAATCATACCCGTCCCTTAATCCGGAAATTGTCGCTCGAATTATGCCAGGGGTAATCTGGGGAGCATCCGCACCGATTAAAATAACGGCTTCATGCTTTTTTAGAAGAGTGCAGTAAATCTGATTCATTCTTTCACCCAACCCGCCTTCCCCAGTATAAATTGTGGGAAAATCAGTCCAGAAATCATCATTAACAGCCTGTTTTTCTGCAACCGCCCAGTATGGACATAGTTCAGAATTAGATTTCTCCTTTGCCATTTGTACGACAGTTGCCGTGACCTGTACTGACTGCCGGTAGAATTCCGTTGCCAATTCAACCCCTATCGTTTGCGCCAACCTGGTTTTAACCGGCGATAATCCCGGAGTCTTGACAAAAATTGCCAGGGCAGTTTTCAAAGGATACCCCGACTTTGCAGCAGAGTTCTGAATTCCGGAATAGCTTGTTTAACCCAGCGATAATGATAACGCAGGGTCAGATTGAGCCAACCGTGCTGGTTATATTTGCGGGCGCTGGTCGATAATTTACTCCGAACCCGGTACATTTTAGCACCGAACTGACGAGCCCGCCAGGCAAGCACATGATCTTCCCCATATTCAACATCTTCCGGATAGCCACCAAGCTCATTATAAACCGATCTTGACAGACAGAAACCTTGATCGCCAAAAGGCATGCCCAATAACGATGAGCGCAACCTGGAACCTAATTCATTCAGTTTGATTATTGCCGGTACACCAGTCTTACGAAAGTACAAAGAAAAGAAATAAAGGGCGTTCGGATTGCTTTTAATTGCTTTATTCAATGCATCATAATTTTCTTGAACAAGTCGAGAATCAGCATGCAGGAACCATAAATATTCACCATTAGATTGTTCGGCGCCCCGATTCATCTGGCAGGCCCGGCCCTGGCTAGATTCAACCCATTTTACTAAGCATTTTAACTCCAATTTCTCTATTATAACCTTGCCAGCCTTTATTCTTTTGGAATTTACTAGGGGTGAATAAACTAAAAGGACTTCATCTGATTCCGGAATCAGCGTGAGATCAGTTAATAAATTTTCCAGCTCATCTTCCCCGGGTCCGATGGGTACGATAATTGAAAAGACCGGGAGTTTTCGCTGCACTAGCGCTTGAGCACTTCTAACAGCTTTCTATTTCCGGCTTCCAGACCATCTTCCGGTGTCAATAGCGCTTCATCCAGACTGGTTCGGCAGTGATGCTCAACCGCCGGTAAGTTGTTAGCAAGAATAGTTGTTAATAGATTTTGAACCCGGCCCAAACTAACGCCGTACCATTCGATGACCATCGCAACAGTTACATGTTGATCCGGATCGTTCAACCAACAATCATAATCAGTTGCAATAGCAATTGTGGCATAACAGATCTGTGCTTCCCGGGCTAAAAATGCTTCCGGTACATTGGTCATGCCTACCAAATCACAGCCGGCTCCTCTTAAAAAATGGCTCTCAGCCTGGCTGCCCAGTCGTGGTCCCTCAACTGCTGCATACACTTTACCGGTATGGATGGTTTCGCCGTTGGCCGCACCGGCTTGTACAATCGCGGCGATCAATCGGGGACAGGCGGGACGAGCCATGGACACATGAGCGACCAAACCATTCCCAAAAAAAGTTGCTTTACGATTACCTTTAGTCCAGTCAAAATACTGATCGGGAACCGAAAATTCACCAGATTTGATTTCTTTCCGAAGACTGCCAACAGCCGAAATGCCAATAATTTCAGTTACACCTGCCAGTTTCATAGCAAAAATATTAGCTCGATAATTCACTTCGGATGGTAAAAATTGATGGTGCTCGCCATGTCGAGGCAAAAATGCAATTTCCCGACCACTTAGTAATCCAATTTTCAAGGTCGATGATGGTGATCCGAACGGCGTGTCAAAATCCTGCTCAGAATTAATTTCTAATCCATCCAATTGGTAAATACCGGTTCCACCAATAATTCCAATCATTACAGTCCTCCTTTGCTTCTAATTAACAGCAACTTTCCATTCCTGCAGCACTATGATTGCCGGACGCTGCTCCACAATCAAAAGGTCCGTAGTGTGTTGAAAAATCACCGACCAGATCGAAATGACATCCAAAACGAGATTCAGACAGCATACGGGCAGTATTACCACAAACCGGTACGGGCAATCCGGTCTCAAATACGTGATGATCATCCAGGACAAATTCATGGGGAGCTTCTTGAATTGTTCCTTTGTAATAGGCTACGTGACCATAATTTTCGCAGATATCTTCAAAATCGTTTTTAAAAACCCTGATTGTTTGAGAAGTAAATTCAATCATACCAATTTTTGCATTGATCTCAGGGTCAGAAATATCTACCTGATGTCCTCTAACTACCCGGTAATCATTAATTCCTATTGATTTTAACAGCCGGCGAAAATCTTCAATATACATAGCGCCACTGAGACACTCACCGACCAGGATTGGATCAGACATCAAATTACGCGGAATACGCCGATTGGCAAATATATCAGAAAAAAACAATTCACCACCTGGTTTCAACAGCCGGAATATTTCCCGAAATACTTTTTCCTTGTCTGGTGACAGATTGATCACACAATTGGAAACAATAATATCCACGGATTCTTCGGCGATATCCAAAGGGCTTAAATTTTCGATGAAACCCTGGTGAAACTCAACATTGGGCTGATAAAAACCAAATAAATCCATATGATAGTCGATGTATTTACGGGCAATAGCGATTTGGCTTTCAGTCATGTCCACACCAATAACACGCCCTGTTTCACCCACTAATTGAGCCAACAGATAACAATCGCGGCCGGAGCCACAACCATAAAATTTATGCTGTACTTCATCGTGTACATTTTTTAAATACTTCTGCAAATACTGCGATACATCACCATTTATACAGCAGGCACTGGTCTTTAAATCAGCTGATGTTACCAGAACGTCACTATAGTATTTTTTAATATTTTTTTGGATTAGAGTATTATTCATGATTTGCACTTTCAGTTCCTTTCATTGAACATATAATTCCTGGTAAATTGAACTCAAACCAGCTCGATTACATCAAATTCCAATTGGTTTTTTATCCGGTCAGTATTAATCAATGCTCCCTGGCAGGAGCTACCCGCCCCGGCTGTACAGCCATAACAGTGATTGCCGAAACTTATCGGATCGGCTTGAATATATTCGAAATTATTAATATCCCAGATCGATTTAGATTGATTGATTATGGGGATTTCCAACATCTGGTTAAAATCACAGTCAAACAGATATCCGTCCCAACTGATCGATATCAAATCCCGGCACATTACATCGGCAGCGGAAAATGGGTTAAAGCTATCCACCAGCAATTGCTGATAAGACTGAAGCTGTCCGGTCCGCTCCAACAGGTGCTTGAACCTTTTAATCGGCATGTTGGTGATTGTATACAAACTGTTGAATTCAATATTCAGATCTTCTTTCAGACGCTGCTTATAATCCTGTTCCAGCTGTACTTGATCCGGAGGCAGGGACGCTCCCAGCGGATTATAAACCAGATGAAGTTCCAAACCTGATCCGGGTCGACCATAACCAAGTTTATTCAATAACCACAAGGCCTGAATACTGGCATTAAAAGTACCTTTCCCACGTTGACTGTCGACATTCTCCTTTTGATAACAGGGTAATGAACTTACAATCTGCACCTGCTGATCACACAGAAATTGAGCTGTATCCTCCTGCCCCGGTTCCAATAAAACTGTTAGGTTGCAACGATCGATCACTGTCTTTCTCAGCGCTCGGATTGCACTCACAAAATAACGAAAATGGAGATTCAATTCCGGCGCGCCTCCAGTCAGATCAACGATTTCAACTGCCGGCGTGTTGCTAATCAACTCCAGAATCCGATCCAGAGCTGGTTTTTCCATGACTTCGGTCCGATTGGGTCCTGCATCCACATGGCAGTGCAGACAGGACTGATTACATAGTTTACCTAAATTAACTTGAATGATTTTTGTAGATCTTCGGTGCAGATCTAAACCATGCTTAATTAATGATTCGTTAAAATCAGGATTTTTCTTATTTAGCCACGAGTTATTCATCATTACCTTCTCCAAGCATGGAATTTTTTCAACCAGCGCAGAATTTTTTGCGGAGCATGAGCTTTTTTCCAGTTACCAGCAGCATATTTATTAGCTTCGCTAATTGTGGGATAAACGTGAATCGTACCGAGAATTTTATTCAAACCAAGTTTGTATTTCATAGCCGTAACGAATTCACCGAGAATATCGCCGGCATGAGGACCAATTATAGTAACACCCAGAATTTTATCTTTTCCCGGAACAGTCAGAATTTTTACAAAACCGTTATTTTCTCCATCGGCGATCGCCCGATCCAGCTCCCCAATATCGTATTTAACTACTTCATAGGCGATATTCTTTTCCTGTGCTTCCTTTTCATTGATCCCCACCCGCGCTACTTCCGGATCGGTAAAGGTCGTCCAGGGAATTACCCGGTAATCGGCTTTAAACTTTTTGAGTGGACTGAATAGGCTGTTCACTGCTGCATACCAGGCTTGATGGCTGGCAAAATGGGTAAACTGAAACGGTCCTGTAACATCACCCACGGCATAGATATTGGGATAATTAGTCCGTAAAAATTCATCAACTTGGATGGTGTCATTATTGCGCAGTTCAACACCAAGTTCTTCAAGACCATAACCGGATATATTGGCTTTGCGACCTAATGCCAATAAAACTTCATCACATTCGATTCGGACTTCTTTTCCATCGGATTCACAGATAACTACTTTATGGTCAGCTTGCATCTCAAATTTTTTAACTCTGTGATTCACTAAAACGTCAATGCCTTCGTTGACAAAAGTCTGGCAAAGGTGGTCGCTGACATCCTTATCCTCACGGTATAAGACGCAATCATAGGCTTCCACTAAACTTACTTTGCTGCCGAAACGGGACATGGCTTGTGCCATTTCTGACCCGATCGGTCCGCCACCAACCACAATTAGACGCTCAGGTAATTTACGGATTTGCCACAATGAATCACTGGTAAGTGGATTAACTTCTTTTATTCCTGGTATCGGTGGGATTAGGGGAGCGGCACCGGAAGCCAGAATAATGTTGCGGGTGGTCAGGGTTACGCCATTAACGCGAACCCGGAATGGGTCGACCACCTGGGCTTCTCCTTCAAATACCTCAACACCAAGGCTGGTAAAGCGCTCGACCGAATCGTGCGGTTCAATCTGTTTAATAATACCCTGTACACGCTCCATGACATCGGCAAAATCGAAATTAACCTCGGTTGATTTAAAACCCCAGTCTTCCGCACGTTTGGCATAATGCAGCATTTTGGCCGAACGCAGCAGAGCTTTGCTGGGAACACAGCCGGTATTAAGACAATCGCCGCCCATTTTCTGTTTTTCGATCAATGCAACTTTGGCTTTAACAGCCGCAGCGATATAAGCTACAACCAAGCCGCCTGATCCGGCGCCAATCACAACTATATTATAATCGAATTTTTTAGGCCGCTTAAATTTCCGCATGACTTTTCGTCTCTTTATAATTTCGGCTCCTTTTTTAGCAAGCAATGGAAATATCCCAAGTAAAATAAAAGCCAACAACATTTGCGGTGATAATATCCCTGCTAAAGATTCCAATTTCGCCAACTGTGTACCAGCATTTACATAAACCATGGTCCCGGCTAACATCCCTATTTGACTTACCCAGCCAAAGGTCCAGATATTCAGAAATGTTTTCGCAAAAGCGGCATTGACTAAGAAAAACGGAAAAAGCGGTGCCAGGCGCATTGTGAACAGAAATAGTGCGCCGTCCCGCTCCACACCTGCATTAATAATTTTTAATTTATCCTTCAATTTATCCTGGAACAAATCACGGAACAGATAGCGGCAATTGAAAAAAGCCAATGTTGCCCCGCTGGTACTGGCAAATGAAACGACTATGGTACCGAGCCAGAAACCAAAAATCGCCCCTCCGGCCAGGGTCAAAATTACCGCTCCGGGGATAGACAGCATCGTTACGCCGATGTAAGTCAACGCAAAGGTTCCAATGGTCAGCAGTCGATTTTGTTGATAGAAAACCTGGAACTGAACTTGCTGTTCCTTTAGATATTCAAAATTCAAAAATTGGCCCAGATCAAAAATAAAATAAACCGCAACCAAGGCGATAATTAAAACTGTTAATATTATTTTCTGCTTCATATTTTGTCTACACGATACAAGTCCTATGAATTAAATTAATTTTGGATCGGTGATAATCTCTACAATTGCAGGTTGTTTGCTTTCCAATCCCCGGCGAATAGCCTGTTCAAGATTATCCGGCGTTTTAACCCGGTTGTCAGGCAGGTCGTCCACCTTAGCAGTTTGATGCCAATCTAATTTTTGTTCTTTTTTTGAATTGCTCATTTATCCCGCCGCTCCTGGATATTTAATACCTCGATAAAGTCAAGGTAAGCCCGGGCACTTTCACCGGTATTGTCAGAATCGGACATAATCGCCAAGCTAGCCTGTCTGGGAGGATCAGCACCGAAAGTTAGACGATAATCAGCCAAAACGTCCACTTCTTCAGTTAACCACTTACCAACATTTGCACGGCCGGATTCAACGGCAATCATCTGAGCCCGATCCGTATATGTATTAGGTAAAATGTATTTACGATGCTGGCGATTGGCCCAGATGTAATTAAGACTCTTGTAAGGTGGATACTCGCCATAAATTAATTTTAGTGATTCAAATAAAGCTTTTTCAAAAAAACCGGCTGTTTCGCTGTCATATTCAAACATAACATAGATCCTTAATGCAAAATCATCGCCCGATTTTCTGGTAGCGTCGCCATTTACAAAAACATTGGATATCTTCCAGCGCCAGCGGACAAGCGGCGTTTCATACACATTGAAGTGTTTATTAAAAACCAACCCGGAGGCGGAACTATCCGTGCTTGCTCGCAAAACCGTATCGTCATTCTGTAGTTCTACCTGGTATAAAGTGTGATTGGTAATTTTTGGGAAAGTTAACTCGGACCAGTTATCCAAGTTGGAAAAATCATCCCGGATGACTGTTTGACCAAATACTAACGTTAAAGTACAGGTTAGGACAATTAAAATTTGTAAGCTTTTTTTCATAATTATCTTAATTGTGTCAATTTACAGATTGGGTAGTCTCCTTGGTGCAATAATTCTAATTAATAATCAGATATTTTTTTAGCTGATAAGCAGGCTGAAAATCACAATAAAACCTGATACAGAATTGTCTGCCAGGCGACATGTGAGCACTAATCGGAAAAAGGATTCGAATCAGCGTGTGGATCGATTTCATCCAAGGGAAAACAATCTTGTATTAATCAGCGGGATTATTTAAAATTCGATCAGCTCTCAATATTATTTCAATTGACCAAAATTATGGTGTAATGATGAATGATAAAGATATGCGCATTCGTGGCTCGGCTAATGAAAATCATGATTCAGAGTCTGAAAATGATCCGGCAAATTCAAGCTTATTAAATCTTAACGCGATTGGTCAAATCACTGGGCATTCTGCTGAAAGTGCCACGCAATCGTATATTCACAGAATCAACACGGATTTGTTGCAAAAGCCATTTAGAAAACAAGACTTGGCGGTAAAGGTACGGGAACTGCTCAATAACTGATATTCTGTATCTTCCATAGGAAAGGTCAACAATGAATTTTACTGATCAAATCGTCTGGATAACCGGAGCATCTTCAGGAATCGGCAAAGCGCTGGCAATTGCCTTCAGCCAAGCCGGTGCCAGGGTCGTTTTATCCTCCCGCCGAGCGAATGAATTAGAAACGGTTCGGCAAAAATGCAGCAACCCGGAGCAGCACTACATACTACCGCTTGACTTAACTGAGACCGATACCATCGCGGCAAAAGTATCACTGGTGGAAAAAAAAATGGGACTGGTTGACATTCTAGTAAATAATGCTGGCATAACCCAACGCTCCTTAGTTAAAGATACCCGGATAGCAGTGATTCGGAAAATCATGGAGACTAATTATTTTGGTTCTATTGCGATGACCCAGGCTATTCTACCGAGAATGCTGGAACGTCAAACCGGCCGGATAGTATTTATCAGCAGCTTGACCGGTAAATTCGGTACTCCACTACGTTCGATTTATGCTTCCTCCAAACATGCCATTATGGGTTTCGCCGACGCCCTGCGGGCTGAAGTATGGGCTAGCGGTGTGCGCGTCACGGTGATCATGCCGGGCTTTGTCCGGACCAATGCTTCCCGCAATGCCCTGACCGGTGATGGTAGCCTCCACTCCACCCTGGACCAAACCACCGCAAAGGGCATGTTACCGGAAAAATGCGCCCAGGGTATTTTGAAAGCGTTAGAAGCGGGAAAGGAAGAAGTAATAATTTCCGGTAAAGAACAGATTATGGTTTACCTGAAGCGCTTTTTTCCAGGTTTATTTAACAAAATAATCAGAAAAATCAAAGTGACTTAGAGAATTTCTTTTAAGCTGCTATCTCCATCTATACTTGTGGATATAGATATTAGTTACAGTATATTATCATAGATAACAAGCAATTTTCAAGCAAAGTCAACAATAACTTGATGTGTTGCTTAATGTAGCTTAATGGAGCCACACGGGTAAACCCGTGCTACCTTAAATTTACGCCTTGTGGGGCGACATCCCGATCCTAGGATGAATTTTGGAATTCATCCATGCCTAAAGACGTGGTATTCTTCTTATCGGGATAAATGTTGTATTGCCAGTCTTTTTCCAAACAGTCTACAGCTTCAGCTGCGTTTATAAAACATTGCGAAAGTTTGGCCTGCCCATCGTAGTCCGCAGGACGTAGATGGGAACTTTTGCAATGTTAATGATCCTAATCCTAACCGTCACGGACACTTCAGTGTCCGTGACGGTTTTTAGTACGAACGGGATGAGAAATCTACAGCGGTTGGGATAGGGGTTCAGCAAAGTTGGTACAATGCAAAGCTATTGTAGATTTCTCCCCATCCTTTGGATTCGTCGAAATGACCGAGCTAAAGGATGCCAACCCTCAGAGAGTTGGCATTTCCTCCACTGGTTACATCGCTCTGCGTTGTAACCTAATATTATTCTGAACTTTAATATTTGCCTGGCACTTTTAAAGTGCCAGGCAAATTAAATCAAATTTTCTCCGACGTAACCACTAATTCCTCCTGAATATGCCAGTCACCGCCAAGGTGCCTGACACATTATCTTAAATCAATCAATAAAATATTTCGGATTATCGGAAGAATCATCCTTACCTTGGTAATCATTCAAAAAATGCAAATAATTTTCCGAATCACCAAATTTTTCTTTAATAAACTGTCTATCGATCAGTTCATCATCACTAATACCGATCCAATCAGGTAAATTCGAGTAAGGCCAATTTTCAACTCTTTTGACTAGTGGTTTTTCTCCATTAATGGGATTTAGATGAATATAGCGGCACAAGTGCAACAGGTGACTGGTATCAGAAATATGGATACTTTTAAATCTGCTCTCAAACAAAGCACCGCTGAGTAGGTATAGTTTATTAATCGCTTTAGTGTAGCTATTGAAAATTGCCTGAATTGCATCTGAAACCAGAATATCTCCATCCTGTCTAACTAGAAAATGATAATGATTTGGCATTAGGCAGTAAGCAATCATTGTTATCGTATCGCGACGAAAGTATTTCCTAATTCGCTTCAATAGAAATTCATAATTCTTGTCCTCCATAAAGATCGGATTACGATTTACTCCTCGATTGTAAAGGTGATAATATTCCCCTTTGAGAAATACAGTTCCTCGTTTAGACATGCAACCTCCCAATAATGTTTATTATTTGCCTGGCACTTTAAAAGTGCCAGGCAAATCAATCAAATCAATTTTTCAACCCCCTCCAAAATCTTCTCCGGCGTCACCGGTAACTCCCGGATGCGGACGCCACAGGCATTATAAATAGCATTGACTACTGCCGGTCCGGGACCGTTAATCGGAATCTCCGCCGCTGCCTTGGCACCGAATGGACCGGTCGGTTCATCGGTATGTACGAACCTGGTAATAATTTCCGGCATGTCTACCGCCGTGTAAATATTATACGTATTGAAATCCCTATTGATCGGCCGCCCGGCAGCATCAAATACCATATATTCTGATAGGGCCATGCCCAGAGCTTGGGGAATGGCGCCTTCCACTTGGCCTTCGGCCATCTGGGGATTGATAACTTGGCCGATATCGGTGACCGATACAATTTTATTGACCGTCACAAGCCCCGTTTCCGTGTCCACCATAACATCGACAAAGGTAGCATTGTACGGTGATGGTGAATCAAAACTCATATGAGAGGCCGTTGCCATGATCTGGGTCTGCTCTTCAGTATAAAAAGTCTTGGTGCAGATATCGATATACGATATGCTCGTTCCATCTGGAGCCACCACCATCTGATCTTCAACCTCCGCCTCCTCCACTCCCAGTAGTTTTTTCCCCAGTTCCAGGATCTGTTTTTTGACTTCGACCGCTGCTTTGTATACCGCTCCGCCGGAAATGTAGGTCGTACTGGACGCGTAGGCCCCTTTGTCGAAAGGTGTCAGATCGGTATCGGAGGAATACACGATTATTTTTTCCACCGGCACACCCAGCTCTTCCGCGGCGATCTGAGCCAGGGCCGTGTCGGAACCGGTACCGAGATCGGTGGCTCCCATCTGCAGGTTAAAACTGGCGTCTTCGTTCATTTTAATGAATACCGACCCCATGTCGATCCCCGGGATACCGGAGCCCTGTCCAACAATAGCTACTCCAACTCCCCGACACTCCACGCCAATCTTTTTAGCCGAGCGCAAATTCTCCCAATCGATCAGCCGCTTCCCTTCCTCCAAACAATCTTTTATCCCGGTGGAACGAACCTGAGCTGGAAAGCCATCACCACCCTCACCTAGAATTTTTGCGATTGGTAGATCATCACCGACCTGTACATAATTCTTATGCCGGAATTCCACCGGATCGATGCCCAATTGATCGGCGATTTCATCCATCAACGATTCCAGGGCGAAAAAGCCCTGGGGTGATCCGTAACCGCGGTAGGCTCCGGCAATCGGCAGGTTGGTATATACCGCGTCGGCTGTGACGTATAAATTGGGCACCCTGTACAACGACAGGGTTTTCTGGGCTGTTACCGACATCACCGTCAGGGCGTGGGAACCGTAGGCACCGGTGTTTTCCAAAATATTCATATCAATGGCATTTAAACTATGATCTTTATTTACGCCAATTTTTAACCGGATAATCTGTGGGTGCCGTGCACGGGCAGCATAAAATTCCTCTTCCCGGGTGAATTCCAGACGTGCCGGCCGACCAGTCCTCAAGGTCACAGCGCCGCATAATTCCTCATTCAGAATTTCCTGTTTACCACCGAAGGCGCCCCCGACCCGGGGCTTGATTACACGGATCTTCCGCACCGGAATATCCAGTACTTCCGCAACAATCCGCCGGACGTGAAACGGCACCTGGGTAGCGGTACGGATAACCAAACGACCATTCTCATCCAGCCAGGTCAGGGTTATGTGCGGTTCGATATGAGCCTGCTGAACATAAGGTGTGCTGTATTCCCCTTCAAACACGTGCGCTGCTGCTTTTAGGGCTTGGTCCACATCACCGACTTCAGCCTCAATATGTGAGGCTATATTCCGGGCGGCATCATGAATATCTGTTTTCTCCTCTTCGGGATGGATACAAGTCGAACTGGTGCGGGCTTCCCGTGGATCGAAGATCGCCGGTAGCTGCTTGTATTCAACGATAATGTCAGCCAGGGCCGCCGTAGCGGATTCCAGCGTATCCGCCGCTACTAAGGCCACCCGGTCGCCAACATGACGAACGGTGGATTCGAGGATACGCATGTCCCGCGGGGACGGCTCCGGGTATCCCTGTCCCGCGGTGGTATAATAATGGAGAGGAAAATCGCGATGGGTCAAAACAAGGCGCACCCCTTCCCGGCTCGCGGCAGTGGCTGTATCAATATTTTTTATCCGAGCATGGGCGACCGGGCTGTGAAGTATTTTACAATATAACAGATCCGCCGGATGAATATCATCGGCGAAGACCGGCTGGCCGGTGGCCAGGGCGCGGCCATCGACCCGGGCGGCTATTTTCCCAATCACTTTCATAAAGCAGCCTCCACCGGTTTAACATAACCGGTGCAGCGGCAAAGATTACCAGCCAGGGCATCCCGTACTTGTTCCTCACCTGGAGCTGAATTTTCCCGGTTCAGGGCTTCCAACGCCATCAACATTCCCGGTGTGCAGTAACCGCATTGTATGGCACCAGCGGCAATAAATTTTTCCTGCAGTCGATGCAGGCGATCGTGGGAACCGAGGCTCTCCAGTGTTTCAACTGTCTTCCTTCCCAGCGTGTGGAGCAAAACCAGACAGGCATTCTGAGCCTGATTATCGATCAATACGGTACAGGCTCCGCATTCGCCATGGTCACAACCGTATTTAACGCTTTTTAAACCGCTGTCGCGTAAATATTCCAGCAGGGTCAATCCCGGTTGGAATTCCGCGGCCGTGGTCTTACCGTTCAATTTGAATTTCACTTTCATAATTCTTCCCTGACCCGCTTCAGACCAGTCCTGACAACGGATTGTTTATATTGTCGCGATCCAAGGTGATTATCACGAAAATGCTCACTGACGTAGCTACTGAACTGATCAATCCTCTCAGGTGTGAATTCAGCGATGGAAATCGTCCGGCAACTGATCCGATCGGTATCACCACCGATCCCCAGCGAAACCGTGTCACCATGCTGCATGGCGGTTGTGATCACAAAAGCACGCGCCGAAGGCAGGAGGGCAAAGCGCTGAAGTGCCGTGGATTTGATCCGGGATTTATCAATCAGCACAGTTTTTATGATGCCGTTGCCATCCCAGTCCCTAAGGCTGACCACTGCCGTTCGATCGGCAATCACCTCCAGGTCGGCTTCCAGTGATTTCAGCATGACCAGCACTTCCGAATCGGGCCGTCCTCGACTAATTTCCCCGCCAATCGTGCGGGCATTCCGGATATTTTTACTGGAACAGCACCAACGGGCACAAACACCTAATTTGCTCTGGTCGGCAACTGGAAAATATTCCACCAACTGCTGTAGTGTTGCACCGGCTCCGATTCTGATTAATCCCCGTTTGGTTTCAACCGTTTTCAACAGCAATTTATTTATATCCACCAGCGTAGTGATTAATGGTTTTTTTTCAGCTATTAGATAGGTCCCGCCGGCAAAGATTGCATTTGTATCGGATTGAGCAGACCGGTAGGCCGCTTCAAGAGATTCGGGAAATTCCACCCGTTCTATCGAAGCCCACATAATTATACTCCATTCTTGCGTTTTAAAAAATCGATTCCTGCTCTCCGACTCGCTTGCTGGATCATGGCGGCCGCCAGACGGTTATGCTCTTCGAGCAATTCCGCCTCATCGAGCGTACTGCTATCGTTGCGAATTTGTATTTTTCCATCGATGATCAGATAATCAACCGGATTGGAACGGACGGTGAACACCAGGGCTGCCAGGGGATCTGAACCACTGCCAGCATATTCGATGCCGCTGGCGGAGAATAAAGCTAAATCAGCGCGTTTGCCGACTGCTAGCTGACCAATATCGCTGCGCCCCAGCACAGCCGCCCCACCGCGGGTCGCCATCCATAACACATCGCGGGCGGTAAGCCAGTATTGTTCATCGCATAAGCGTGATAGCAGCATTGCCTGACGGATTTCAGCGAGCATGTTACTGCCATCGTTCGAGGCCGAGCCATCCACTCCCAGACTGACCTTTACTCCCGCATCCAGTAATTCCCGTATACGGGCAATTCCCGAGCCCAGTCGTAGGTTTGACGAAGGACAGTGACTGATTCCCGAGCCGACATCTCCCAACCGTCTGAGTTCCGCATCGTTCAAATGAACTGCATGGGCGAACCAACTAAATTCCGTAATCCAGCCGAGAGAATCTATATATTCCAGGGGGCGTCTTCCGTAATTGTCCAGACAAAATTTTTCTTCATCCAGGGTTTCCGCTAAGTGAGTGTGAATCAATAAACTATTCTCCTTAGCAAATTCGACCGTGCTTTTCATCAAAGCAGGCGTCACTGAAAAAGGTGAACAGGGCGCCAATGCCAGGCGGAGCATCGACCCATCGGATTGATCGTGGTAACGTGCCAGCAAACGTTCCGTATCCCGTTGAATGTTCTGCTCGGATTGGACGACCTCATCCGGTGGCAAACCGCCGTTTGACCGACCCAGGGACATCGATCCGCGGGTGGGATGAAATCTTATCCCCATCTCCCTGGCGGCCTGGATCTGCGTATCAATCAATTCGCCGCTGATACCCCGAGGGAAAACGTAATGGTGATCGGAACTGGTGGTGGTTCCTGATCTCATCAATTCCAATATGGCTGACTTAGCGCTGTAGTAGATTGCCTCCACAGTCAATTCGCGCCAGAGTTCATAATGGTTGGTCAGCCAGTCAAATAAGCCCAGATTTTGCATGAGGGGAATGTTGCGGGTCAAAGTCTGGTAAAAATGGTGATGGGTATTTATAAAACCCGGTACTACTACCATACCAGTGGCATCAATAATTTCGTCGGCCGGGGCGTCGCTGACCCGGGAACCCAGAGATGTAATGACACCATCTTCGATCAACAGGTGACCGCTGCTGTATTCCAGTTGGCCATCATCCATCGTGGCTACCAACAGGGGATTATTAATCAATATCCGGCTCATCCTGTCTCCATAATTATATCTGAAATTGCGGTAAATTGCGAATACTTTTCCATAGTACAATCATTTTCAGAGCCTGCTTCAGGGATACGCGATCGGTCCGTTTATCCTTCCAGTCAATCCGCTTCACTGCCAGGGTAACGGCGTTCAACCGGGCAGTCAGCAAAGCTGTTTCATAAACATACCCCTCCGCTCCGAAATTCAGAGTTGCTTCGCCGGCGCTGGATTTATATTTCAAACCTGTGGTTGTAAAGCGATAGCCTTCAGGCTCATCGGCATAACTTGCATCGCTCAAACACAGGCGTGGCTTATCCATAAACGGTCGACCGCTGGTGGGGCAGAAAACGGTACAATTGCCGCATTCATTACATAAATCCGCCAGATTGAGAATCTGTGTCGGCTGGTCAATTTTCAGGTGGCCGTTGGCTTGTATTTCGGTCACGCCATTTTTACGGATTACTAAAGGGATTTCAAAATCTATGGGATCGACCGGATAAGCCAGGTTGGCTCGATTGGGACAAACCGTGACACAAATATCGCAGAATTCATCACAGAATAAACACCGGGCCGCCTCAGCTTGGGCCTGTTCAGGCGTAATCAGCGATTTGACCGGTGTGGCATGCAGCGCGGTGAATCCATCAGTGGCAGTTCCAAAATCCCGCTGTGTTAGTCGTAATTGCATGTTAGCGGCATCATCCTTGAAAGAACGAAAAACCGGTGATTGACGATTACTGTTGCTGGCAGCCCAGATAATATTCCTGGCAGCTCGCCGACCATCGCCGATCGCCGCTATGATTGTATAAGCGCCCCGGATAGCATCACCGCCGACGAAAACATTAGCTATATTGGTTGCCTGGGTAGCCGGATCGATCTTTAATTCTGCCGGTGTTATAAAATCGACAGTCACATCCTGTCCCACCGCCGGAATGATATAATCAGTAGACAGTTCGAACTCAGTTCCCGGCAGCATTACCGGACGGGGGCGTCCACTGGAATCTTTGTCACCCAGTTGCATCCGGCAGCAGGTCAGGATTAATCCCTGCTCTCCTCTCTTGATTTTCAGCGGCGCTACTAATTCGGAAATTGAGATCCCCTCGGCCTGGGCCGCGGCAATTTCCGCCCAGTCAGCGGGCATTTGATCGATTGTCCGGCGATAGATTATGGACACACGACCACCGCTCCCAACCTGGCGCAGGGCTGTCCGGGCAGCATCCATGGCGGTGTTACCCCCGCCTATTATCATCACATCAGCACCGGTGGGGAGCATATTCCGCTGTTTGACACCGGCTAAAAATTCCAGCGGATCCAGCACATGGTCCTCATCCTCCCCGTTGATATTCAGCTTCCGGCTGCTCTGGGCGCCCAGGCCCAGATAAATATAATCGTAACCGGATTGCAGTTTCCGGAATTGCTCTTCGTCGATAACAGTATTATGATTGATATGGACACCGAGATCAATGATTAATTCAAGATCAGCGGCAATCGTTTCGGTACTGAGGCGAAACCAGGGAATTGCACCGGATACCATCCCCCCCAGTTGATCTTTGGCTTCGAACAGATCAACTTTGAATCCTTCCCGTGCCAGGAAATAGGCACAGGACAACCCGGAAGGTCCCCCTCCTACCACCGCTATTTTAACATCTAGAAAAGCCCTTTTTCCAGGCGGATTAGCCACACCATGGTTTTCCGCAACATAGCGCTTTATTTCCCGAATCATTAACGGGCGATCATAATTGATGCGGGTACATTTCAGTTGGCAGAGATGATCGCAAATCTGGCCGGTGATCCCGGGTAGGGGATTGGTGGCCGTAATGACTTCATAAGCTCTATCAAACTCGCCACGGGCGGTATAATACATGTAATCGGGAATATTCTGATCGGTGTCACAGGCTTCGATGCAGGGGGCAGAGATGCAGTCAAACTGCTCCAGCTTCTGTTCCGTTTTGATCGAAGGAAAAAAAGGAATCGTACGCTGGTATTCCACCGCTGATACCACTTGATCGGCATAGCGGGCCAGATTTTCCAGCTTGGCCTTGTTAAGATCCAGAGTAGACGAGGCGGAATTCATAATCAACTGTTCTGTATCAGCGGCATTCATCGCTCTAAAACCGGCTCTTAAATTATCAAGATATTGTTTCAGCCTGCCGTATCCTCCAGGCTTAAGTATATCGGAACAGGTGGTAACCGGCGAAAGTCCACCGGCAACCAGGGCAACGATATTGAAACAATCCGCCCCCGCACAGAATGACAGATCCAGCCGGCCACCATAATCTTTCTGCAGCTGCGCAGCCAGGTTGACGCTCAAGGGATGTAGAGCCCGGCCGCTCAGGTAGGCTTGCTTTTCCTGCTTCGAAAATAGATCCTTCAGATTTAGTACTTCCAGGGTGTTGGTCAGTTTAAGGCCGAACTCAACCCCCTGCCGCTTGGCGGACAATTGCAGATTATCGATAATTTCCAGCGCCTGATCATATTTAAGGTCATGCTCGAAAGCCTGGTCGGGAACCTGAATATTTTTAAAACCCAACTGCTCATTCAGGATTGAGCGCAGACGGTCAGGTCCCAGCAAGGTCGGATTAAGTTTAATCGTTGTGTGGAGTTTTCGCTGCTCGATTAGATAGCGGCCGATTTTTTCGATCTCATCCGGAGGGCAGCCATGCATCGTGGAAAGTGTTACGCTGTTAGTCAGGCGCTGAGAAATCGGGATATTCTTTAATTCAGGATAAAGGGGCTCCAACCGGTCCAATCGGGCTTGGAGGACAGCACTGCAATCCTCCATTAAATTCAGAAATTCTTGAATATTGGCTTGCTTAAGCCCTGCCAGGTCATAACCAACCGACATATTGAATATCAAACCCGGTGCAGTATTATCACACCAGCCGAATTTATGCCGCAGGATATGGATTAAAATCCAGGCATCGAGATACTGATCGAAGGACTGGCGCAATTTCAGTTCCTGGGACCATTCGCAGTTATAGCCTTCATCCTGCATATCGATACAGGGCTTGGCAACCTCGATCTCATCAAGGGTTTGAACGGTTTTCAATTCGATATAGCGGGCGCCGGTCAACCAGGCGGCAATAATATTGATTGATAATTGGGTATGTGGGCCGGCAGCAACACCGATCGGAGTTTCCAGCAGTTGGCCGTAACGCATAATCCGAAAGGGATCGGATATATTAGGTTTGAAAAAAAGTTGCCGGGGTATACCCAGAATACTGCCCTGTTGTTCCTCGGCCAGAATCCATTTTAATAAACGGTCGATTGGTATTGGATATAAATTATCAGACATATTTCTGTTTTAATCGTTCAACCCCTCCGGGGTTGCCGTTTTAATCAAATTTAATCGTCTATTCACACATAACTCCTTCGGATTTTTTAAAATTTGCACTATACCAACTGAACAATCCCACAGGGATTGAACACGAATAACTACCAACACAACCGATTGTATCCCGGTCACTCAAGGACAGCGAACCTGATGGGGTCAAACTCAAGTAACACCCACTTTGCACTATACTGGTAAATAATCCCGAAGGGATTGAATGCTTATAACTATCGGTGGAACCGATAGCTATGCTGTATAACCGGGAAAGTGACCCTGAAGGGGTCAAACCAAAAACCTTTCATCAAAATCAATGCCATGTTCTTTGAGCAGGACCTCGACTTCTTCGCGATAACTTCTTTTACGATGATGTTCTACCTGGCTTTTTATATAGTTGATAATGGTGTTTTTATCTTTGTCTGCATATGTGAAGGCGGCATACCCAACCTGCCAGCCTTCGAATCGAGGAAAGAGATTCTGTTCGTTTATCCAAATTGAGGATGCTACCTTGATATCTTTAACTAAATCGGCGAGGGCAATCGCTGGTTTTAATCCGGTAAGTACATGAATATGGTCTTCTACCCCATTAATCCGGTACAGATGACACCCCTTATTATTGATGATTCCCCAGATATATTTGAATAATTTTTCACGTTCCGCTTCTTTCAGGCAGGGCATCCTATTTTTAGTCGAAAAAATAATATGATAATATATTTGGGTGTAGGTTGACATTATTTATTCAACCCCTCCAGGGTTATCGTTTTAATCAAATTTAATTGTCTATTCACATTTAACTCCTTCGGAGTTTACAAAATTTGTACCGCACCAATAAGACAACACGGAATGTATTAAACACGAATAACTATCGACAAAGCCGATTGTATCCCGGCCACTCAAGGACAGCGACCCTGACGGGATCGAATTGGAATAGCACCAGGACAGTATCATCCTTTATTCACCAATTCTTTCAATGTAAATGCCAATACATTTTTCAAAGCTTTCCGGCGGTAGGCGGCGGTAGCGCAAATATCATCAATCGGCGCAATAGCGTTGTCAATTAATGTACCGTGCTTACTTATTTCCTGCGGTTGGTTGAGTAACGCAGCGGCTAATTCGGTCAGGTAAACCACTGTCGGTGCGACGGACCCGGCCGCGATTGTCAGCTTATTGAAAACCTTTTTTCCCCGGTCAACCACCGCCACAACCGCAAAATTCACCACTGAGATTGCCATCGCCTGGCGTAGACCAAGTTTATAGAACAGCGCTGATCCCCGGGACTTGGGAATTATTATCGACGATAAAATTTCCTCACTTCCCAATTCAGTCTCTCCAGGACCACTGATGAAATCAGCGATGGGAACCTGTCGTTCACCGGTTGGTCCAATTATCCTGACCTGGGCTTGATAGGCATATAGTGGTGGCAGTGTATCACCGGCCGGTGATGCATTGCAGATATTGCCACCGATGGTGGCCCGGTTTCTGATCTGAGTCGCGGCAAACTGATCTGTGGATTGCCAAAGTGCCCGATAGTTGTGTTTAACCAAGGTACTATTGCGTAACTCTTCGATCGTGGTTAATGAACCAACCGTAATTTCACTATGATGGTCAACAATCCCTGAGAAACCAGTGATTTTTTTCAAATCTACCATGTGCTCGGGCAACGGTTGATCCTGCTCATAGTGGGGCATAAGATCGGTCCCGCCCGCCAGCAAAGTATAATTGCTTTGGCCGAGAGTACCCAACAAATCAAGTAATTCCGGTTCACTAACGGGACAATAATACTTCAACGATCGCCCTTTTGCTCGACGGCATCGATAATTTTATGGTAACCTATGCAACGACATATATTCCCCGCCAGACCCTGCTTAATCTCATCATATTCAGGATGAACACAGTCACGATGAATATGATCGGCCGATAAAATCATCCCCGGGATGCAATATCCGCATTGGACGGAATGTTTTTCGACGAAAGCCTGCTGCAAATCAGTCAGATTGTGGTCAGCGGACAATCCCTCAATAGTGACAATATGTGAATCGTGGGCTTCCACGGCCAAAATTAAACATGAATTAACCGTTTCACCATTCAGAATTACGGTGCAGGCGCCGCATTCACCTTCGCCACAAACTTCCTTGGTCCCGGTCAGGCGTAGATCATCACGCAGGAAATCCAGCAGTCTCTGATGGGTCGCAACGCGCCGGCGCACTTCACAACCGTTGACAGTGACAACCAGATCAAAATATCCAATATCTTCGGTATACAGCATCAGACAC
>JACKQG010002992.1_pt1 | contig 21276 bp, 13 predicted proteins | sample 8237621 | NCBI WGS metagenome assembly JACKQG01 (sample SAMN15677084, study PRJNA649215) | marine metagenome | biome: marine; feature: Black Sea; material: saline water; isolation source: suspended particulate matter (SPM) from the Black Sea western gyre | collected 2013-06-09/2013-06-10 | depth... | reverse complement strand
ACTGTCAACGCGTTGGCATTCATCCAACTCCCATCGACGCGGATCGCAGGTAAATGATAGCGACCGAGGATGTGTACGAGCAGAGCGTACTTACCGTCCGGAGTGAGTGCGATTCCTCTCACACTTGTCGTGCCAGTGATGAGCCGAACCGGCTCCGTCTGAAGCGTGTCGGTATTGATCACAGTGACGACGGCGGCAGTCGCAATCACTCCGTACTGGTTGGCTGGCCCCGCCGGCAGATGATTGGCCACCCAAAGCTCCCTGCCGTCGCGTGTAACCGCGGCGGCAACCGGCTCCCGCACGGCCGCCACTCGCGCTAACTCCTTGCGGTGCTCCAGGTCGATCACCGAGACGTTGTGATCAAATCGGTTGCATACGTACAGAAGCTTGTCGTCGGGCGAGAGTGTCGGTGCCGTGGCCGTGTGGCCGGCGGGGAAGCTCGCGGTGATCTCACCGGAGGCCGCGTCAATCTCCAGAACGGAGCTCGCCGCGGCAGCACAAGTAACATAGACTCGCCGCCCGTCGCGGCTGAGCACCAATCCTGTTGGTTCTGTCGGGGTGCGGACTCTTCGGATGGCGCTCGCATCTGGCAACTCGACGATGGCCACTTGCCGTGCATCGGACAGTGCGGCGAACAGCACTCGCCCATCACTCGACACCGCGGTTGCCGAGGGGCCAAGATACGCGACCGCCTGCCCGCAGGTGACATCGTCGGCCATAGCTGCACCGGATGCCGCAAAAGCGAGCAATACAGGACGCAGTATTCCGGAGCATCCGGTGGCGTTCATGATGCGATGTTTCGCGTTTTCAGTGAGCCTGGAGCGGTTCCCGCCCCGTTTGGTCGTTTGTCTTACCCAGTGTTCCCCGTGCGAGATCCGATCTTGTACATTTCGAGCGGTGACAGCTTGTCCATACTAACAACGCTGCCGGCGGCCCTCTAGTCTCTCAACTTCCCGCTTTGCCCATCAACACTCCGCTGGCCCTTGCGACGGCTTGCCAAGCCGGGCGTCTTACGGTCGTTGATACACCCGCACGTAGTCCACCAGCATCCGTTGGGGGAACTTGGTGGTTGCGTCGGGGTCGCCGGGGAGCTTGCCGCCGACGGAGACATTCAGAAGCAAGTGGAATCGTTGGTCGAACGGTGCGGGAAAGGGGGCAGCCGTTGTGCTCCACTTGGTTTGCGTCTGGTAGAGCTTGCCGTCGACGAACCAACGGATGCGGCTCGCTTCCCATTCAATGGCGAATGTGTGAAAGTCGTCGGCGAAGGTGCCGTTGGGCAGATCGAAAGACGAGCCGGTGTATTTATTGTTAGGCCATTTGTCACCATAGTGCAGCGTCCCGAGCACCTCGTCCGGTTTATGGCCGACGAGTTCCATGATGTCGATTTCGCCACTGGCTGCCCAACCGCCGTACTTCTCGTCTGTGGGCAGCATCCAGATCGCGGGCCAGATGCCTTGGCCGCGCGGTAGTTTAGCTCGGACTTCGATGCGGCCATATTTCCAATCGCCGCGATGCTTTGTCCGGAGTCTGCCGGAGGAATACTCGCGACCCGTGCCGACGATGTTTGGTTCATCTTTGCGGGCCTCAATGATGAGATGTCCGCCAACAACGCGGACATTTTCTTTCCGGTCAGTGTAGAGCTGTAATTCGCTGTTACCGCCGCCGAAGGCATTTTCTTCGATGCCCCATTTTGAATAGTCGAGCTTGTTGCCTTTGAACTCGTCGCTCCAGATGAGTTTCCAGTCGTCTTGGGCTATGGCCGGCGTTGCCGTAGCGTTGGCGACGAATAGGGCGAGGAAACAGAACGCTATGCGTGATTTCAATTCGGTCATGTGGTTCGCCTTTGGTTGTGGGGTTCGAGCGATTCAAGGCCACGCATCTCTGCCGGCTCGCAGCTCAACATGCGGCACAGGGGAGGAGTGGTCAAGGGTGCTGGACAGTTCAACTTCCGTAAAACGTCGATTGATCGAGCGCGCCGATCCCAACCCGTGTGGGGGCCTCGATTCGCCTGTCCCAATTGGCTCGACACGACCGTTTTTCGGCGCGATACGGGCGAACTACGACGAGGATTCTGCGACGCCTGCCATCAATCGTGTTCTGTTGCTCGACCGCGGAGACTGGGTTCCCTATTACAGAGACCAGGCAGTCAAGTTCAATGTCATGGCCTACGGCGTGGATATCCGCTCGAAGATGCAAAGCACGGTTTTATCGGCATCTTCGACGGAGAACTTGGTCGGTCTCGCTGTGCCGTTTTCGCCTAGGCAAAGTTTGAGTGTGTGAGCGTCGAGCAGGTAGATGCCTTCGTATTCTGCTTGCTGTGATTCCGCTTCTATTCCGAGGTCCAGGTGTCGGGGTTCCTTGTGGGTTGTGAGCCTGTAATCGTGCGATGTTCCGTCTGCTGTAATCTCCTCGCCCGAGATGACGATTTTCCGGCCAGTTCCGAAAACCGGAACGGGATGGCCCTCGCGCGAGGCACACCGCCAGACCCCGCGGATCAACAACCGATCCAACGCGTCTTGTACGTACCACTCGTATTCGTTGGCATCAGCCGCTTTGACAATCTCGTCGAGGTAGGGCCGAACTTTCTCCGGCGAGTATTTTTCTGACAATGCCCGCAGCAAGTCACGGCGCAGATCATAGATGTCCTTTCCGACGCCTTCTCCAACTTTCTCCTTATAGATTCCAGGGGAGACGATCAATTGGACAATCGTTTCCAGCGCCTTGTCCGACGCCGGCATCCCGCAGAGAAACTCGATGTAGCTGATTTGGACGTTGCCTCTCGTATTGAGAGACGCGTCGCAAAACATTTCTTCGCCTGCTTTGTTGCCGACGCACATCAAGACCGCCGACGCCAATTTGTTTTCGTATTTGTGATCGCTCTCCAACAATTCAACCCATCGAGCCTCACGAGTTGTCTTTCCCAGGATCTTGTAGATCTGAAACACCTCGTACATTCCCAGGTAGTCACGAAACCTGGGCTCGAAAGCCGCGACAAGCAGTAAGTCTTCAAGTTCTGCGGGGTTGCCCCGACAATCGCGTCTTATCTGCTCGCTCAGTGCGGGCAAATCAATCGTTCCCAGGGGCGCGACGAACGCCACGGAATCGATCTCTGTCTTGTATCCCCACTCGAAATGGACAAACGGAGAGTCGAGTCCTTTGGTGCCCTCCGCAGACCCCGTCTTGTGCGAAACCTTGAAGTTGACGTGTTCTTCCAGCCAACTGTTCTGCGGATTGTGAACGTAAAACACCTCGACTTCATGCACCTCGCCGGCTTGAAAAGTGACGACGTAATCCGGCAACGGTTCCAATTCGAGTTTCTTTCCAGGCTCGATTGTTCCCTGCGCAAACCCCTTCCCTGCGTGTGTCTTGCGGTCGAACGACCACAAGAGAATTCGATGGCCCTTGTACTTGTCCTTCAAAGAATTGGACGGGGCTTGGGACCCAGGTTTGGAATACTCGTTGACCGTAGGTTCACCGCAACCGGAAACACCAACAATCAACGCGCCGACAATTGCAGTGACATTTCCCACTCTTGGCATGTCCAGTACCCGTTCGATAGACCCAGCCGATATTTTCCATTTGGGTTGAGCCTGAAACTGATCCAGGCCTGCAGTGTGGGCATTATAACACGCCGCGCACGTGAAGATTGTTGATCAGGCATTGCGTTCAGTGACGCTTGTAGGTGTGCTCGCGCCGCTCTTTGCGGCCGGGAATGGCTCTCAGAATGAATCGCTCCAAGGCCTGGATGCCCGTCTTTTCGTCCGTGCTGACAAGGTGAATCCCTTGCTCGTAAAGGGAGAATGCCTGCTGGTACAAATCACAGACTGATTGCACCCGAGCCACGAACTCCTCGTAATCCTCGATCTCTGGAAAAAGCCAATACTCCGTCTGATGCGGTTTCAAGTCGGCCTGATTTTAAAAAACGCCCCACTTGGCGGGGCGAAATCGAGGGCACGATTTTGCGCTGCATCAGTTCTTCGGCTAATTCGCGTGGCGTCCAGTCACTCACATAACGGCCCGACTCTTCGGGATCCTCACAAGCCAGAGAAATAATCTGACAAACCTGTTCCGCTGTGAATTTGCCAGGCGAACCAGATCGATACGCGTCCCGGAGTACCTGCTCGATCGCTTGGGCAAGCGGCTTGCGTTGGTCTTCCTCTTGCTCGACCGCGGCCAGCATATCACCAGCGCCTGCCCAGCGGCCACGCCACTTGGAGACCGTATCGCGATCGATACCCAGGTCACTGGCGATTTGGAGATTCGTCTTGTTGGCGGCGGCCTGCAATACAATGCGTGCCCGCAACGCCTGCTGCTGAGTTGATGTCGGCCGTCGAGCAATCGTTTCCAGGATTTCTCGCTGCCGCGTGGTGAGGACGATTGAGGGGGCAATCGGAGTTGGCACGGACTTCCCTTTCCGCTGAAAATGCTAGCTTCATCCCTAAGCAAAACACTGCGGAAAGAATATACTGCCGACGCTTTTCAGCAAAGATCAACTAGAAACCAGAGTCCTTCAGTGTAAGCTCCGTGAATCGGTTTTCCAGCCCAGAGGTCTTTTGCCTGATTGAATCTATTTCCACCGTCTGATGAACGCTCCGGTCGATTCTGTCGTGTGATTTGGGTATCCTGATGTACTGGGAGGATTACAGCGATGCCAAGACACAATCCACAGAAGGAGACAGACATGAAGAAACTGAATCAAGTCATCATTGCCGCTGCCGGTTTGGCCATGGTGTTTGCCGTCGTGACTAGCGCGTACGCGCAACGAAAGCCACCGGAATTGTCCGACGAAGAAATCCAGAAGATCAAGGACGCAGCACCCGAGGCGGCAACCGCAAAGCCTGCAAAGCCGCGCAAGATCTTGGTTTTCTGGCGATGCGAAGGCTTCTTCCACGGTGCCGGAATCGCGTCCGGAAACAAGGCATTCGAGGTGATGGGCGAGAAGACGGGCGCTTACACGACTGTCTCGAGCGACGATATGTCCATGTTCGATCCGGACAAGCTGAACGAATTCGATGCCGTGATCTTCAACAACACAACAGCCTTGGCGTTTGCGGATCCGGAGCAGCGCAAGGCGCTGCTCGAGTTCGTCAACGGCGGCAAGGGAATTGTGGGAACGCACTCGTCGGTGGACAACTTCTACAAATGGCCGGAAGGGGCCGCCATGATGGGAGCCTTGTTTGCCGGGCATCCTTGGGGCGAGGCGCCGGTGAAGCTGGACGATCCAAAGCACCCGCTGCTGAAGGTGTTCGACGGAAAGGCCTTTTGGGTGCGCGACGAGATGTACAAGATGCGTGACCCTTATTCGCGGGAGAAACTCCGAGTGCTACTGAGCTTCGACATGAGCAAACTGCCCGAGAACGCTCCGAGCCGCGAAGATCGAGACAACGCGATTGCCTGGATCCAGGAGGTCGGAAAAGGCCGCATGTTCTATTGCTCGCTTGGTCACAACAAGCACATTTTTTGGGACCCGGCCTTGTTGCAGTTCTACTTGGACGGTATTCAGTATGCCCTTGGAGATTTGAAGGCGGACGCCACGCCCAGTGCGAAACTCAATCCGCAGCCGGAGCCGGTCTTGCCGCCAGCGAAGTAGACCTAGAATCGCGAACAAAACAACTGCCTCGTTTGCCGGAGGCGTGCGCGGGGGCGACGCGCACGCCTCCGGCTTGCGGTTAAACAATACGGGCCGATTATGAATTGGAGGGATGACGAGATGTTGAAGCACACACGCGTTTTGTGTCTTGGACTTGTTACGGGGCTGGTGATCGCGGTGGCTGCTGGTAACGCATCGGCCGACTCGATCACAGCGGAGGCGATCTACCAGGCGACCGGTGTCCAAGGCGGGTTGGTGGTGCATCTGGGTTGCGGCGATGGCGAACTGACGGCCGCTCTGCGGGTGAACGACCGCTATCTGGTCCATGGCCTGGATGCGAATGCCGATTGCGTGGCCGAGACTCGCGAGTTGCTTCATACCAAAGGCTTGTACGGGCCGGTCTCTGCCGACTGCTTCGACGGTCAACATCTGCCGTACGTCCAGAATACGGTGAATCTTCTGGTCACGAACGATTTGGGCGAGGTTACGATGGACGAGGTCCTTCGCGTGCTTGCGCCCGAAGGTATAGCGTACATTCGGCAAGGTGATTCATGGCAGAAGACGGTCAAGCCGCGACCTGCGGGTATCGACGAGTGGACGCACTTCCTGCACGACGCCGGCGGCAACGCCGTGGCGAAGGATCGAGAGGTCGGTCCTCCGAAGCGTTTGCGGTGGGTCGCCGAGCCGCGATGGTGCCGCAGCCACGAGATTCCCAGCAGCGTCAACGCGATCGTCGCGGCCGGCGGGCGCATCTTCACCATCTTCGACGAAGGCATAACCGGCACATACCAGAAACTGCCACAGGACTGCAAACTGATCGCGCGAGACGCGGCCAATGGCGTCTTGCTGTGGAAAGTGCCCATGCGCGGCTGGCAGCCCGAGTTCGGCACGGGCGTTGGCAACCGCTGGGGCATCCATCACACGATTCCTCGACGTTTGATCGCCGAAGGTGATCGCGTGTACGTGACGCTCGGCTTTCTCGATTCGCCCGTCTCGGTGCTGGATGCGGCGACTGGGGAAACTCTGACCGAGGCCCTGGAAGGCACAAAGGGCACCGACGAAATGATCCTCTCCGACGGTGTCTTGATCGTGAAGATTACGAAGGAGCGGTCCGTGACGGCAACGCAGCGTTTCGGCAAAGATGCACTGGACGATACGCTCGCGGCTGTCGACGTCACGACGGGCAAGCAGCTCTGGCGCACGGAGAACACTCGCGTTGTGCCGTACGCCTTGTCGGCTCAGGATGGGCGATTCGTCTATCACAACATGGACGAGTTGGTCTGCCTGGATGCGAAGACAGGCGACGAGATGTGGCGAGCCCCCAACCTCATCGGCTCGACTGTCGGTGGCGGTAGCACGCTAGCCATCACCGACGGCGTGGTATTGTTTCACGGCAACGGCCGGCCGGAAGCGTCCACTGGTGCGAAGGGCAAAAAGGGCAAGAGCGCTCTTTACCTGACGGCCTTGGCTCTGGACGACGGCAAGTCTCTCTGGCGACGCGGCGGCAATCGCGGCCAAGCGGGCGCTTGCACGCAACCGACGGACCTCTTTGTCGCCAACGGGATCGTGTGGTGTGGTGGTTCGCTGGAGGGGCGCGACCTGCGGACGGGCGAGACGAAGAAGAAGCTGGCAATCGGCGAGCTGATTTCTCCCGGCCACCATTACCGCTGCCATCGAAGCAAAGCGACGGAGCGTTTCCTGATCTGGCCCAAGCGGGGTGCCGAGTTCCTGGACCTGGAGGGCGACGATCACATGCGCAACGATTGGCTCCGCGCCCCGTGTTTCACCGGCGTGACGCCGGCCAACGGCCTGTCCTACGTTCCGCCCAGCCAATGCTTCTGCTACCCAGGCGTGAAGGTCTTCGGCTTCCTCGCCATGTCAGCGGAACCCGCCGACCAACTGAAACCCGCCACGAGCGCCAATCTCCAACGCGGCCCCGCGTATAACGAAATCAGCAATCAACAATCGGCAATCGAAAATCAGAGTGATTGGCCCATGTATCGGCGTGATGGACTGCGAAGCGGTTCGACCGAGACGGAGGTTCCCGCCGAACTGAGCAAGCAATGGGCGGTCGAATTGGCCTGCCCGGGGTCACAAGCGGTGATCGTCGGCGACCGGCTTTGGGTGGCGGAGAAAAACGTCCACCGAATTCGTTGCCTGAACGCGGCAGACGGAACGGACATCTGGACCTTCACTGCCGGCGGAAGGATCGACTCGGCACCGACGATCCATGACAACAGCGTGCTGTTCGGTTGCCGGGACGGTTCGGTGTATTGTCTGCGTGCCAGCGACGGAGCGTTGGCGTGGCGATTCGCGGCCGCCCCGGACGAGAGAAAAGTGGTGTCGTATGGGCAACTGGAATCGGTTTGGCCCGTTCAGGGAAGTGTGCTCGTCCAGGACGGCGTGGTCTACTTCGCTGCGGGCCGGTCGTCCTTCTTGGACGGTGGCATCATGGTCTACGGACTGGACGCGAAAACCGGACAGATGCTCCACCATCACCATCTGGAAGGCCCCTGGCCAGACATCATGAAAGAGGTTGGCCGACCATTTGCGATGGAAGGCGCGCTGCCCGATCTGATCGTCAGCGACGGCAAGGACCTGTACATGCAGCGGATCAAGTTCGACGCCGAATTGAACCGTCTACCAACAACGCGCGAAAGCGACCTTGGCGAGTTGGATATGGGCGCCAACCATTTGGTCGCCACGGGCGGGTTCCTGGACGATACGGGCTTCGACCGGGTCTACTGGATGTACGGCAAGCGGTGGCCCGGATTCTACTTCGCCCAGCAATCGCCCAAGGCGGGTCAACTGGTGGTCTTCGACGACAGCACAACGTACGCGGTGAAATACTTCTATCGCCGCATCCAGTGGAGTCCGGCCTTCTTCCCGGCGGAACACGGTTATCTGTTGTTCGCCGACGATAATGACAACGAGCCGACGCTGGACGAGCGAGGCCAGCCGCCTAAGGCCATCGACTGGCTACCGGAGGAAGCGGCCACGGACAAGCACCGCCGAGGCGGACGCGGTGTCGAGAAAGGCACGGGCTACGTGCGCCAATTCCCGGCCAAGTGGCAGAAGATGGTCCCCTTGCGCATTCGGGCCATGGTCTTGGCGGGCGATCATCTGTTCGCTGCCGGTACACCGGACGTGCTTGATCCCGACGACCCCGTAGCGGCCTTCGAGGGTCGAAAGGGCGCGCGGCTACAGGTCTTCTCGACCAAGGACGGATCGTCGTTGGACTCGCACCAGCTATCGTCGTTGCCAGCGTTCGACGGCTTGTCCGCCGCCGCCGGGCGACTGTACCTGGCGACCCGCGATGGCAAAGTGATCTGCTTCGGTGACGCGGCTGATCCTTAACGCGGCCCGAAGCCGCCTTACACACACGCGTTTGATTCGTAGCGACTACTGTGATCCAAGCAGCTTGCGAATCGCTCCCATCAGCACGCCTTCGACGGCCGGGGCGACCTTTGACGCTCCGGGGCTGGCTTCGTATCCACCTTGACTGTAGGCGATCTCGGGGGCGATATAGCCCGGCGCGTATTCCCCGTAAGCGGCCATGGCGACGAACAAATCGGGACGGTGTTCCTGCGCGGCAAGCTGGTAAGCGATCAACAACTCGCCGGGCATGTGCAGCACGCGCGCATCTTTCAGACTCAGACACGAGATGTCGACCGGGTCGCCGCTCTGGCAACGTCGTAGCCAAATCAGATTCTTCGCCGCATACCAACGCGTATCGGGTTTCGCGTTTTCGTCCTCCACTGTCTTGGTCAGCGCCGCTTCGTCCATGTGCTCGGATAGCGGCAGAACAACCGGCTCGACGGACCAGCCGACCTCTTCGGCCGAAAGTGGCGATTTCTTCGTGCTATCCCAGGCCAGTTTCATCCCGGCGGCAACGCGATCCGCAAGCACCTGCCGGTTCTCCTTCGCTCCGTCGTTCCACTTGCCCGCCCCGACGTCGCCTGCAGCTCCGGTGAAGTGGATGTGCGGCACCCCGGTCTCCTGCTGTCGTGCGTTGCGCGCGAGACCGGGAAAATCCGGATTGGCCAAGCCGGTGCGGTAGTAGCTTTGCGGATGCGTCGCATAGTATGTCAACGCCGCGATCGGCTCGTCGCCGTTCCAGAAGCTGATCAACTTCAACTCCGGATCAATCGTCCCCACGGGAAACGCTCGGATTTTCGGATCTCGAGTGGCCGTCCAGCGCGTATACTTGACCTTCCCATCTTCCCCAAGGATCCGCCGATTCGACGCGACGCACTCGACGATTCCCGAGCCGACGCCCAAATGCGTCGCGGGCTTCGCGTCTTCCAACGCCGTCTTCACGGCAGCCGCCGCGCGTTTGACGACGTCTCTGGCGAAATCCAGATCGAAACCCACGCCACCCAGCCCGTATTTGCTGAGCAGTTCGTCCGCCGCAAAGTCGCATCGCGGCGCGTCGTGCTGATGCACCGTGTGCACCGCGACCCTGGATGGCTCGGTTCCCGCGGCCTTCGCCAGGCCCTCGCGAAACACGGTTTGCCCGCCGTTGCTGATCCCGATCCAGTCAATGACGCATAGCACGACGGGCTTTCCTGCGCCGGCCAGCACGATGCCACGGCAACTGAGCGGCGTGTCGATACCTTTCGTCGGATCATACGCCAGCGGGCTTCCGACCGGCGGAGAAGCATCGACGTCGAACACGCCGACGCGCATGGACTCCGCGGCGAACATTGTTTGCGGTAATAGCATGCCTACCATCAGGGCGAACATCAGGAATCGCTGCATGGTGTTTCTCCTATCAAGTTGCCGAGTGTTTTGTCAATTCTAAAAAGTGGGGTAAGCATCTTGCTTGCCGAGTAGTTGACGCTGTCCATCGCAAGCTGGAAGCTTACGCCACGAGGGCGCCGGCCCCAAATCTAAGGATTGGCAAAGCACTAGTTTGGTTTTCAACTCTTGATCCCAAGGTTTGCGGCGCGGGCTTTGCGGTACGTTTCCTTTCCCTCGGGGTCGCCGCAGATGCTCCATTCGGGAGCCCGCTTTTCGCCGTCGCCGTAGCCGCACACATCCCGCGTCGACGGGACCCTTTCGTACAACAGTTCGTAGAGCTTCCGGGCGGGGAGCGTGTCGCCGTACTTCAGGCCCAGCTTCTGCAGAACGTCCAAGTCTTTCTTCTGATCCCGCAAAGCCATGCTCCTGCCGCCCAGACAGAACTTGGTCTCGGCTTCGTAATGCGAACAAGGTGGGCAAATCATGCAGGTTCCGCGGACCAGAGTCACGGGGATGTCCGGGTTCTTGTGAATCGCGTCGATGGCCTCGAACAAGTTGTCTTCCTTGATCGGGCCGAGGTTATCCATCCGGGCGCCGAAGAAACAACTCATGCACATCAAATGATGCGGACGGATCTGCAGCGTCTCGGCTTGATAGATGGCCGCAACCGTGTTCTTCTTGAAGTCCGCTTTCTCCTGTTCGTCCCGCGGCGGGATGATGGCCTTGATCCCCAGTGCGTGGCCCTTTTCGTAGTTGCCGCTGCCGGCGTGCGGGCAGCCCTGCCATGTGTCGGCCGTCACCGTCTCGTAGCCACAGACTCCCTTGGTGGCGGGAACGTTGAGCAAGAGCCGTTCGAACATGTCGATGGCAGGCCGAGCGTCGCCGGGCACCAAGCCGAGCTTCTGGATAATATCAAGATCGCGTTTGGCGTTGAACATCTCGCCCTCGGGACTATCTTCCTGGGGACCGGGATTCTGGTAGCGGTAGACGGACTCGGTGTTCAAGCGGAGTCGGGCAGGAATCTTCGGGTCCTCTCGCACCGCCGCAAGGATTTCGGTCAACCTCGCATCGCCCAGTTCCTCGGTCTGCCTCTGGCCGATCCGGCAGACGACGCACATCAACTGATAGGGTCGGACCTCCAGAGTGTTTGCCTTTGCCGATGGCTGCGGCGCGGCATCGGGCTGCTGCGACGCCATTGCGCCTGCCGTTTCCAGCGTCGTCAAACCGATGGTGGCCATCGCTCCGGCTTTGGCAAAGACTCGTCGAGTGATGCGCTCGCTCATCATCGTGCTCCCGTAATTGAACGGTCATCTCCCACTTCGGGTACTTGCGGGAGTCGGCAATTCCCGGATGTCCTCAAGTAACCCAGAATACGTTCCAAAGATACGATGTACAACACCAAGCGCGGCGGGCTGCTTTGTGATTCGCGATCAGGTGACACCGTAGCCGTGCTGGTCGCTTCCCCACCGAAACTGCTTGCAGAGCCACGCAAATCCGGTAGGCTGGGACCTCGACATTGACCACCCCGAAACAAGGAATCCACGCGATGACCGTTCAATCTCTGACGACGCGACTGACGATTTGTGCCGTTCTGGCATTGGCTGTAGGGGCGACCCTGGCTGATGAGAAAACGGCGTCCTCATCGGGATTCCATTTTCCGGCCTCCGGAATCCAAGTCGACAAGCAGGCGGTCTTGCTGGCCATCGACGATGTCTCCCTGCCGCTGAAACGAAACTTGTGCTACTACCTTTCCAAGCCGACAGTGAGAAAGTCTCCGGTGCTGACACCCAGCCGCGACAATCCGCTGGCTCCCGATCACATCGCGGCCCATTTCTATGGATCGGTGATTCACGACGCGGGCAAATTCCGGATGTGGTATTATCCGGTCTCGTATGGCAAGAGCCGTTCGGAGATCACACAGGGACCCGTCTGTTACGCGGAAAGTGAAGATGGTTTCCACTGGATCAAGCCGCACCTCGGTCAGGTTGAGTTCAAGGGAACCAAAAACAACAACGGTATCAAACTGCCCGAGAAAGTAATCGAGGGCGTCCATGTCATCAAAGACGACGCAGATCCCGATCCACAGCGTCGTTACAAGATGGTCTACAACCCTCACAACGGCAGGACGTTTACGATCCAAACGGCGACCAGCCCCGACGGTATTCACTGGACCACTCCCGACACATATCCGAAAGACCAGTTTCTGGAACAGGCCGGGTTCTTTAGACACAACGGACTGTACCTGATCCACGGGCAGGCGCTCGAACTGAGTGAAGGCGGCGGACCGCGCGGTCGTCAAGGCTATGCGTGGGTCTCGCCCGACTTCGATCGTTGGCTGGCCGCGACGGCCGAAGCGTTCGCCTTGCCCGAGCCGGCCGATCCGTCGGAACGAGGCACGACAAAGCCATACGACCAAGTCCACCTTGGCGTCGCGGGCGTGAGTCTCGGCAACGTCGTCGTGGGACTGTACGGTCTTTGGCACAATCACCCCGGCGACCGCAGCCGCGACGTACCTGAAAGTTGGTTCGGGCACAAGAAGACTTCGTGCGATCTCGGCTTGGTGGTCAGCAACGACGGTATTCACTTCCGGGAACCCGTCAAGGGCCACGTGTACATCTCGCAGTTCGACTCGCCGGTGACCCCGGTCAAAGGCAAGGCGTACCCGACAATCTTGATCCAGTCCACCGGAATTCTGAACGTGGGCGACGAGACTCGGATCTATCACGGCCGTTGGCGGAACGCGGTGTACGGCGAAGATTACTGGGGTGAGGTCGGATTAGCCACCTTGCCGCGAGACCGTTGGGGCGCGTTGGGGCTTTATCCAAACCGCTCGGACGGCGAAGTGTGGTCGACGGTCGTCCGCCTGCCACATGCTGGTTGCCGAGTGTTTCTGAACGCGGATGCAGCCAGCTCGATACGTGTCGAAATCGCCGACGAGCGATTCCAGCCGCTGGCCGAATTCTCCGGACCCAACAGCGGAATCACAGATGCCGGCGAAGGCTTCGAGTGTCCCATCACTTGGCCTGCCGGGAGTCTTTCCTCACTCGGAGGAAAGAACGTGCGATTTCGAATCCACTTCGAGAAGAAGGATGGCGCAGAGCCTCGTCTGTACGCCGTCTATCTCAGGCCGAATGTCCCTGGTGAGAGACTGGCAGATTGAATGTGGGGCACGTTTCCAACGTGCCGAGACTAACGCCCAGCGCAGGTTCTCAGCCTCCGAGACTTGTCCAAATTGGCACGTTGGAAACGTGCCCCACAAGCTGCCCAATCAGTGCACGCTAAACACCATTCTGTTTTGGAGATAGTCCCATGACATGTTCCTTAAGTGGTCTTCGTCACCCAGAGTCTCAACTGTTCGCGGCTATGGGTTTCGTAGCGTTGTACCTGACGGTCGCCGTCCTTCCTGTTCGTGCTGCCGAGGACGATGTCCGTGCACGGTTGGAGAAGCTGCCGCAACCCTGGAAGAAGAGCGTTCACCGGGTAACGCGCCAGGAATATGAGGAGACCCTGCGGTTCTGGAGTGAAAAACATCCCGGGATCCTCTCGGTCGAATCGGTCGGAAAATCGACCAAAGGCATGGGGATTCACTTGCTCGTGATCACCGACCAGTCGGTACCCGATGCGGACAAGCAGGTTGCATTGGTATGCTGTCTCCACGGCGGGCCCGAACGGTCCGGCCCGAGTACCGCGATGTGTCTGATGGAGTGGCTGCTGGGCGATTCACCCGAGGCGGCCGAAACCCGCCGCAAGCAGGTTGTACTTGTGATGCCTGTGATCAATCCCGAGTCGTACTTCGAGACCGATCGGTTCGGCAACGCCAACGGAATCGATCCCTACACGGGCGGCGGCGTGGACAAGTGGGATCTGGCCACAATGACCTACAAAGCTCTGGACAAGGTGCCGGAGGTCCGGGCTTTCCTAACGGTCGTGGACCGCTATCAGCCCGAAGTGATCGCCGACCTGCATGGCATCGGACTTCAGGAATACCCCGTCGACCGGCTGGACGACCGTTGCATGTACCAGGGCCAGACGATGTTCGAGGTCACCGGGTCGGCATATTCAAACTACGCCCTGCGGCCTTGGGACTGGCGAGTGATCGAGGCGATGGTGGCCGCCGGGTGCGAGGCGGGATACCCTTCCGACCGCTTCGAGGCCGACGGCCAGCAGGCGTTCTGGGGTCCGGCGATCCAGCCGCTGGCCGGCCGTCTTTGGCGTGGTCGGCCCAATTTCTACACGGCTCAGTATGCCTACGTTAAGTACCATACGATGCTCGCCGCGTTCGAGATCGGTTGGGAAGAAAGCGGCGTCGCTCGAACGCGAGGACTACTCAAGCTCGGCAACAACGTTTGGGAAACCGAGGGCGTGCCCGGCTACCCGGTCAACCGGGTCAAACCCTTTGTGGGCCATTTTGTCACGGCCTACGGCCAGACAGCTCAAGCACGCCGTCGCAGCCGCGTCGAATTGTGGAACCAGCAAGAGCGCTTCCAGCAGGCCATGCTCTATCCTCAAACCGACGGCCGCGACAGCTACGTCGTGGCCGTAACCGACGAGGCAGCCAAGCTGCTCGACAGCGACAAGAACGGCTTCTTGGCCAACCTTCAGACGGTGCCGAACTTCAACGTCGATGCCATTCGCGCGTTTTTCGATGTGGGTCCGGAAGACAAACTGTACGTCGAGCGCAGCTCGTCGGCATCCGGCGCCGATGCCCGTACGATCGAACACGGCCTAGGCCTCCGTCTCCGCCTTCCGTACCGAAACCCGGAGATGGTCGATTGCCGGCTAAACGGCCAGCCGTTGGCCGAGAGCCCAACCAACGGCTACCAGCGCTGGTTCGCCAACGGCTACACTCAGGTGCAAATCAATATCCCGCCCGACGCGGTCAAATCGACCGGACTGTTCGTGGTGACCTGCGCGTACGTGCCCGACGTCAAACGTACCTACGGCTGGACACCGCCGCGCGAAGTCCTGGATCGGATCGGGCAGGCGCCTCAATAGGCCGCCTTACCGATACAGTCGATCTTTAGGCGAGCGGCGGGAATTCTCTTACCCGTGGGATAGGCTTCCAGCCTGTCAGACCGGCACATTTGACAGGCTGGAAGCCTATCCCACGGTAAATTCTCATCTGCCGCTCGCCTTACGCGATGAAAAGGAGTTGGGCGCGCGAACGGCAACTACTCGTCTGCTGCTACGTCTCCGGGCATGTTCACCTTCGCGTCTTCGTCCAGGATACCTTCGAGTTGGATACTGCAAACGACGGGGCCTTTGGACGTCATGGTAATCCACATGATGTGATCGAACTGGCCGGCTTCGGGTCCGCCCAGTGCGCTCGCTCCGCCAGTCGTAGCCAGGCGGAAGTACTTGTTTCCGTTCTTGACCCACTTGCCGTATCGGTGGTGGTGTCCGGCGAACACAGTGTAGTTGCGGCCTTCGAGCAGTTTCTCGATTTCGTTGAAGCCTGTGAGGCGCGTTGCACCGTTCTCGGTCTTAGCACGCTCAAGCCGCTTCTCGTCTTCCAGCCACAGCGGTTGGTGGAAGAACAGGCAGACCCAGCGGACATCGCTGTTTTTCGCAAGTGTGTCCTTTGCCCAGGCAATCTGATCCGTTCCCATGCCGGATCTGAATTTGCTCTGGGCGTCCTGAGAATTCAAGCACATGAAAAGCACATCCTTGTAGACGAACGAGTAGTAGTCGGGGCCGTACAACTCTTTCCAGATCCCGGCGCTCACCTCGTTGTTGATGTCATGATTGCCGACCACGCGGAAAAACGGCATCGACAGCGTTCCCAACATCTCGTCGACTTTCTGACGCTTCTCGCGCACGATTTCCTCGTCAGTCAGCGGCACCATTCCCTCGCCGTATCCATGAATAAAGTCCCCGACTGACAGCACGAATCCGGGCCTCAGGAGTTGCAGTTTCGCCATGGCTGCCTTGAACACGCCCTCGCGCGGCCTCGCCGCTCTATCGCTGACGATGGCGAATTGGAATTCATCCGCGTCGTCTAGATAGTTCTGGTGCGTCCACGGCGTCGGGCTGCCCGCGGTGGTCGCCTCCTGCTGGGCGGTGGCTGGCAGCACGTAGATCAGCAGCGTGGCAATCGCCGCAAACAGACAGACGAATCGCAACGTGTGTCCGTGGTGTCTATTGTCGGTGTTCATGTTCTCTCTCCTGTGTTTGGTGTGGTTCTGCTAAGATTCTGGCTTTGATGAGCCCATTTGACGGCGCTCGAAGCATTGACATGGCCTGCTGCCATGCGCCGTGCCGTGAGAATACATCGTATCTCGGGGAAGTGCCGCTCGCAACGGTCAAAGAGAAGAATCCCGCTCGCACGTCGGGGTCACGCGAACAGCTTCCGACACCAAGTGCCCTCGTTGATGGTCGGTCTCTCCGGCCTTCCTTTGTGGATGTAGGTCAGTTTCATGTTGTTGATGCCAAGAGCGTACAGGATGCTGGCGTGAATGTCCTTGACGTGCAGCCGGTCTTCTACCGCGTGCAGACCAACCTCGTCTGTGGCTCCGATCGTCTGCCCACCGAGGACGCCGCCGCCCGCCATCCACATGGTGAAACCCGTCGGGTTATGGTCGCGCCCATCGCCTTTTTCGCTCATCGGCGTGCGGCCGAATTCGCCGCCCCACACGACCAGCGTCTGGTCCAGGAGTCCGCGTCGCTTGAGATCCTTCAGCAGGCCGGCAACCGGCTTATCCGACTCGCGACACATCTTGGTATGGTTGGCTTCGATATTGTCGTGGGCGTCCCACTTGCTGCCGGCGCCATGAAACAGTTGCACGAAACGCACGCCCCGCTCGACTAACCGCCGGACGAGTAGACAATTGCGGCCGAAGATGTCCGTATCCTTCTCGCCGATGCCGTACAATCGTTTCGTTTCTTCGGACTCTTGCGAGAAGTCAACCGCTTCGGGTGCGGCCGCTTGCATACTAAGTGCCAATTCGTAGCTGGCGATGCGGGCCTCCAATTCGCTCCGATCAGGCCGTCCGTCCGCATGCCGTCGGTTGAACTCCGCAAGAAGTTCCAGCTTGCGACGGTGCCGATCCGCACCCACACTGGCCGGCGTCTGCAGGTTGGCGATCGGCTGATCGCCACTTTCAAACGGCACGCCCTGATACACGGCCTCCATGAAGCCTGGGCCCCAGTTCCGCGGACCGTTGACCGCCTTACCTTTGTTGTCCTCGATCACCACAAAGGCAGGCAAATCCTGGTTTTCTGTTCCCAGGCCGTAGGTCACCCAGGCGCCCAGCGACGGTCGCCCGGCGCGGGGCGTGCATGTGTTCATCTGACAGACGCCGCCGGCGTGATTGATGCCGTCGGTCACGCAGGAACGAATGACAGCAATATCGTCCACGCACGTGGCGACGTGCGGGAGCCAGTCCGAGACCCACAGGCCGCTTTCGCCGTGTTGCTTCCATTTCCGTTTGTCAGCGAGCACCGGCGACTCCATCTCGCCCATCGCCGTGATTACCCGTTTGAACGACTTCGGTAGCGGTTTGCCCGCGATCTTCTTGAGCACTGGCTTAGGATCGAACAGGTCAAGGTGACTCGGACCACCCTCCATGAAAAGAAAGATGACACTCTTAGCCGTTGGCGGATGATGCGGGTCCTTCGGTGAAAGTGGCGATTTGGAGTCGGTCGCGGCAAGAAGGTCATCCGGAAGAAGCGCCGCGAGAGCGATGGCCCCAAACCCCGCACCACTGCGCAGCAGCATTTCGCGACGCGACCGAAATACGGTATTTTGAACGCGGTGATCTCTCAAGTCAGTCGACATAGATGAACTCGTTTGTATTCAGCAGCACGTGGCAAAAGTCGTTCAGCGCTGTGGCGGACTCGCCGCGAAGAAATCCACTGGCGATTGTGCTTTCATCGTCCGATGGTTCACGTCCATAGGCTATGCGGTATGCGGCTTCGACCAGTTGGCTGTCATTGGCGAGGTCCATTTGCCGCAAACGACGCGCCATGGCCTCGGCGCGAGCCAGCACAAACGGCCCGTTGATCATTAGTAGAGCTTGTATGGGTGTCGTCGTGACGTTGCGTGTGCCGATGCTGGACAAACCGTCGGCCATGTCGAATAGATCGAACAACAGATAGCGACTGTTCCGGATGACCTTGACGTAGATGGATCGCCGCGACGACGATGCTGCCACACTGGGCCCGCCCAGTCGCGGGTCGAGTTCACCACTGACGAACAGCATGGCATCGCGGATCAGTTCGGCATCGAGCCGTCGCGAATTCATTCGCCACAGCAGACGATTTTCGGGGTCAACCGTCTGTGCCGCATCTGGAGCCCGACGAAACGCCGTCTGTCGATATGCCGCCGACGTCACAATCAGCCGATGCAGTTTTCTGAGACTCCAGCCGTCGTTCACAAAACGTCGCGTGAGCCAATCCAGCAATTCCGGATGGCTTGGCGGTTCGCCCAGGCGGCCGAAGTCACTCGGCGTCGCCACCAACCCCGTGCCGAAATGGTATTGCCAAATGCGATTCACGATCACACGTGCTGTAAGCGGGTTGTCCGGATCGGCAAGCCATTCGGCCAAGGCCGTCCGACGACCGGTTGATCTGATCTCCGCGGGAGGTGGTGATATTGTGGGTGGCGGTACGTCAAGCACGGAGATGAATCCGGGTTCGATGCCCCGCTCGCCTCGGTCGCCGGGAATCCGCGTCGACGGGGCGACCGGACCGACGTCGCTGACCGTGAACTTGCGAGCCGGCAAGGGCGACGGTTTGAGATCGTCGAACTGCGCGAGCTCCTTTCGAAGCCTATCCCGCTTGGTCTTCTGTTCGCCCTGAAGTTGATCCGGAATCTTCTTCCGGTCGAGCGTAAGCTGACGCGTGGCCATCGTTGCGATCTGGTGCTCGTAAGGCGTGCGTTCCTCGGGCCGTTTCAACATGAGCGTCTGCAGATGTGGAGCGAATTTCGTGAAGCCTTGTCCGCCGGCAGTTCTGAACAGTACGGGCCGTTCGATTTCGTCAAGCTGGCGACGAATGTCGGACGTCGCGACTTTCCACTCGGAGAGCTGCCGCTCGTAGGCAATCCGCTCTTCGATGCTCGCCAGCGGTTGGTCCTCTCGCCAGAGCAGCGGCTCGAAGAACGCTCGCATCCGATAGTAGTCTTCCCTGGGAATGGGATCGAATTTGTGGTCATGGCAACGGGCGCAAGCCATCCCGAGTCCCAGAAAGACATCGCTGGTCACGTCCGTGATCTCGTTCAGGATGTTGTTCCACTGCGTTTCCACATCCCGCTGGTTGTATTCGTAGATGCCGTGCCGGAGGAAGGAGGTGGCAGCCAGTGCGTCAGGATTACCCGGATCAACCTCGTCTCCGGCGATTTGCTCCATAACGAACCGGTCGTACGGTTTGCCCTCGTTGAAGCTGCGAATGACGTAGTCGCGGTACCTGTACGCCTCAGGGCGGAAAGCGTCCTGCCGCCAACCGTCGCTTTCCGCGAAACGCACCAGATCGAGCCAGTGTCGCGCCCACTTCTCGCCGTATCGTGGATCGTCAAGCAAGCGGTCAATCAGTCGCTCGTACTTGTCGGGCGTCTCGTCCCCTCGATACGCGTCCATCTCTTCTGGAGTGGGCGGCAGTCCGATCAGATTGAAGTACACGCGACGCACAAGCGCGACCGGATCTGCCGCGGGCGCCGGCGGGATGCCCTCTTGTTCAAGCCGTCGCAGGATGAAATGGTCAATCGCAGTACGACACCACTCTTCATCTTTCACTTCCGGTACCGGCGGCGCCGCAACCGGCTGAAACGCCCAATGGGCGCGATCTTCCTTCATGATCTTGTTCGTGGGTACGACCGCCGCCCCAGTTGGCCACGGTGCACCCATTCGCACCCACGCTTCCATCGCCGCGATTTGGTCGTCCGGCAGTTTCCCGCTCGGCGGCATCTCGAAGGATTCATACTTGATCGCTTCGATCAGAAGGCTCTCCTCCGGTTTGTGCGGTATCACAGCAGCTCCGGAATCACCGCCTTTCAAGGTGTCGGCACGCGAATCGAGCCGCAGTCCGCTTTCCTGCTTCTCCGGCCCGTGGCAACGGAAGCACTTCTCCGCCAGCACGGGTCGGACCTTCATTTCGAAAAACTTCGCCTGTTCGGGCGGGGGAGGCACACCAGACGCAGGTGCCTCGTCGGCTCCGATGGACGGCGCGACAAACACAGCCCCAATCCACAAGCAAATCGCGGTCCTTTTCGTATTACCGATCATTTGCTGTCCAGCATCGAAGCGAACGCCATCTTTCCGTGCGACCGAGGAACGGCGCGCACCATATCCAGCACCTTTCCGGACTAACCGAAAATGTCCCGGCATTCGCAACCGAGCCGACGCACAAAGCCGTTCGTAGTCCCGTCTTCAGGCGGTCCGGAGGTAAGATCCACCGAGGAAGACCGCCAGAAGACGGGACTACGAACGGCCTTATGCCCGATTCACGGGTCCGCTGAGAATAGAAGGTTTCTGCGAGGGTGACGTGCGTTTAGTTCACTACCATGGTCATCTGTTGCGCGTGAAACGCGAGCGGAAAGCTGGAACTGCTTAGCCGTTGGTGCTTGACAGGCTGCAATAGCGGCAAGAACCATGGTCAGATGACACACTGGACATCGACATCTCGGGATCCCTGATCTACGAGGCCCCCAAGGTCTTCGGGGAGAGCCGGATACGCGTGGCCTGCACCTCGGATCTGAATCTGGACAAGGAGAATACTCAGGTCTACACACCGCCCGGCGCTGAGGATGTGCCCTCTGGAACCGAATGGATTGATCACTTGAAGGGCCATTATTGAGGAGGTATTCAAGTGGGAGAAAGCGAGGGGCCCTTCATTCCTTACCGCGCATCCACGAACCATGCGCGTCGGACAGAACGACCAGGATCAGCGGGCAACGGACCATTGGTAGGTTGCCGAGTCGAATGAAAAAGTCTTCCAACAGTATACAG
>JACKQG010000961.1_pt3 | contig 21277 bp, 23 predicted proteins | sample 8237621 | NCBI WGS metagenome assembly JACKQG01 (sample SAMN15677084, study PRJNA649215) | marine metagenome | biome: marine; feature: Black Sea; material: saline water; isolation source: suspended particulate matter (SPM) from the Black Sea western gyre | collected 2013-06-09/2013-06-10 | depth... | reverse complement strand
ATAGAATAAGAGCATAAGAAATAAAAAATAGAACCAATTAGGAGGTTCAAAATGTTTAGGAAATTTGTATTGGTAGCTTTGATTGTAGTTTTGGGAATGGCCGCATTCCCGGCTTCAAATGTATATGCCGCTGGCAGGGCTGATGAAACAACTCCCCCTGAAAGAACTGAGAAAAGCGGTGAAAGGCTTGAAAAGGCCTGGGAACGCACGTTGATCATGAATCAACGTATCGGCAGGATATTTGACCGCGTTGAAACGCTGACAGAAAAAATCCAGACCCTGATCGATAAAGCCACTGAAAATGGGATGGATACCGCCAATCTGCAAGCCGCTTTGGATGCCTTCACTGCCTCAGTAGATGAAGCTCAACCCATATATGAGGATGCACAGGCCCTGATCAGATCGCATTCGGGTTTTGACGCAAATGGAAATGTGACTGTTCCTGAAAAAGCCATTGAGACTTTAAAGTCTCTGAAGGAAAGCTATAAGGAAATTCGTGAGATCACAGGAGTGAAGGGCAAAGCCCTTCGAGAGGCAATCAAGGCTTTCCGAGATGCAAATCCACGCCCGGAACGCCCAACCAGGGAGAAGCCAAATTTTGCCCCATCCCCTAGCTCATAGAATAAAATTTTATTCTGCAAAAACCTTGCAGAGCGATTGCTCCTGCAAGGTTTTTTATACTCCCCTCCACCGTTCACGGGAGAGGGGGTGGGGGTAAGGGCCTTTGACCACAATCCCCTCTTGCCTTAGAATAACAGCATCTATCCAAAATGAATCCTGATGAGGAAACTATGTCTCTGTCTAAAAAAGTTGTAACATCTGAAAAGGCCCCAAAGGCCATCGGCCCCTATTCTGCTGGCATGACATTGGGAAATATGGTCTACACAGCCGGACAAATTCCAGTTGACCCTGCGACCAGCAAAGTTGTAGAGGGGGGGATCGAAGTCGAAGCGCGACAATCGCTGACCAACCTGAAGCATGTTCTTGAGGCAGCTGGCTCTGGTCTTGATTATGTGGTCAAAACAACCTGCTTCCTGGCCGATATGGATGAGTTTGCCCAGTTCAACGCGGTCTACGCAGAATTCTTCACTGAGAAGCCCCCGGCGCGCTCGACGGTGGCCGTCAAGACTTTACCACTCAACGTTCGTATCGAGGTTGAAGCGATCGCCTATATCCCCGAAAAGTAAATGTCTGAACTGATCCTTCTCGTTGACGATGAGGCCTCCATCATTCAACTTGCGCAGCTTTATCTTGAGCGCGAGGGTTTCCGCATCATCTCAGCAGGGGATGGGGAAGCCGCACTGGAAATGGTCGCAAATCAGCGTCCTGCGCTCGTTGTCCTCGATGTGATGCTTCCCAAATTGGACGGTTTCGAGGTCTGTCGTCGTCTGCGGGCGAAGGATGATCATGTCGCGATCCTGATGTTGACCGCCCGGGATGATGATATCGATAAGATTGTTGGATTGGAGCTGGGCGCAGATGATTACCTCACCAAGCCCTTTAATCCACGTGAATTGGTTGCCCGCGTCAGGGCGATTTTACGTCGGGACGCGCGTGCCTCCCAACCTGCTTCCGTGGCCCTGCATCTCGGTGATCTGAGCATGGATCCCGCCAGCCGTGAAGCCAGTATAGGCGGAAATCCGCTCAGTTTGCGCACCAAAGAATTTGACCTGCTTCTGACCCTTGCCGAGCACCGTGGACGCGTTCTCAGCCGCGAGAAATTGCTGGAGCTGGCCTGGGGATTTGATTTCTATGGTCAGACCCGGACCGTGGATGTGCATATTGCGCACCTGCGTAAAAAGATGGTTGAAAGCGATCTGAAGATCGAAACCGTGACGGGGATTGGCTATAAATTGGTTGTATCGTAGGGGTGGGTCTGAGACCCACCCCTACGATACAAAAATCAGGTCTGGTTACAAAACAGACCTGATTTCTTAATTTCGTGTTTCTTCGTGTTTTTTACCCGTCATCCTCGCTATTCAGCTTGCGCAACTTCATCCTGATCTCCCGCCATTGGATCTTTGAGATCCCCAATTTCTGGCGGATACGATCTGGTTCCATCCCGTTCATATGATCGGTTAGCACACTTGTCCAGCGGCACATATCAAAGGAGAGATGTTTGCTGAGACTGGCCTGCTCGCCAATATCCTCGAGCAGATATTCCAGTCGACGCGGTGACCAGGGGAATAGCTGATCGACCGGTTCGTATTGGGCGACATACTCGCGGTAGGCAGCGATCCACTCGTCAGTCAGAGGGATTTTACGTTCCTTGTAACGGTTTGCCGGGCTGGCATAGCGGATAAAAACCAGTGGGCCTTCGGGGTCATCAAGATCAATATGGTTCAAGTGAATACCGAGGCATTCGCTTTTCTTCACGGCAGTTGTCAATAATAACGAGAGCAACGCGAAAGGGCGGGCGTCTGGTTTTTTATTCGTCCGATGCCTGTTGGCGGCATCCAGACAGGCCATCAGCTCTTCGTCAGTCAAAACGGTCGGCAAGGGAGAGAGTACAGAGCGATTAGGGACTCTTTCTCCGGGATCAACCATCAGGACACCAAATTGATGCAGCCACCGGAAGAATGATTTGGTCGAGGTGATCCGGCGGGCGAGGGTTTTTGGACTGCAAGGAATGCCGCGCTCCTTTTCCATCCAGCCGAAATAGCGGTTCAGGTCTTCAGTGGTGATCGCGCCAAGGACACGGTCCGGAGGCAGGAACTCGGTCAGGATGCGGATATCGGAAAGAAAAGCCTTCACGGTATTGGGCGAGCGTCCCTGATCGTTTAGGAACATCTCCCAGGCCTGGATAGCGGGGGCGAGGGGCATTTGGGCGGTTAAATGAGCAGAATCAGTTGTCATCATCATCTCCTGAGCTAGAGAATGTTGCGGATAGTCATTGCGTATAGTTTATCGGAAAATGGAGGAGATGTCAATAAAAAGCCCTTCAAAAGAAAGGCATTTATTTCCATGATAATTGTTATAGTGGCAAGTTTTCTTAATGGCCGCTGTGACCTTGAAAGCCTTTATCTGTAGATTATCAGAATCGCACAGAAAGCTTGAAACCACCTTCAAATGGATCTACTTCACGTTCAGGGCCTCACGCATGATCGGCATAATTTTGTATCCATTTGGTAATAAAACCATCGCGCCAGTATAGGGTTCTGTCCAGTCGTAAACGGGACCATATCCGATCACATAGCGATTAATATTTTGGGTATTGACCAATATATTTGCAGCAGGAAGAAGCCTGGATATGTCGCCAAGGCCTAGATCCGTGAAGACACTATCTTTATATATTTTGTACAGGTCTGGTGCGCGAGTTAGGACGTTGAAACTCAGCAATCGATAGCCTACGGCCTGGATAACTTCCTGTGCGCGGCGAAGACGATCAATATCACTGCTGGTATAGCGAGAGCGAATATACCAGAGAGCGGTATCGCCATCCATATGAACTGTTCCTTTTTTGACCTGGTACCAACTATAACCTGTGCGTTGATCTGAAAAATCTTGTTTCACTTCCACTTCAATTCCGCCTAAGCTGTTGATGATCTTTACAAAATTTGAAAAATTGATCATCACATAGTGATCAGGATAAACGCCAAAATTATAGGCCATTGTCATGGCCAGAGTGTGAAAGTCTCCATGCGACATCGCAGTATTGATCCGTTGCATCGTCCAGCCGGGAATATAGACATAGAGATCACGCGGGAAGGAGGTCAGGTTGACTGTGCCAAGATCTTTATTGATCGTTAGCAGGATGATCGTATCAGTTCGAAAGCCAGATGAGTTGGGGCGAATATCTGAGCCGAGCAGGAGTATATTGATCTGGTTTGCTGGCTGGGATAGCATCCCCACAGGAAATGGGATTGTTGTTGAGAGGGGGTAAACTGAGGGCGGAGGAAAATCCTCCCAGACATTCCCGTAAAAATTTGGCGTGGCAGTAATATAATCGCTGGCAGTAGGAGTATTCGTGGGCACTGGGGTGTTTACTGACACAGGAAGGGTGCTTGTATGAGACGCCGTAATCGTGGAAAGGGGAGCTGGCTCTATCAGTGTGGGGAGCGGACTGTAATCAGGTTTGAAGGGCGTTGGCGTAACCGTTGCCTGAAGATTTGGTGTTACCAATATATAAGGTAGCGCTTTAGCAGGAGAGGCTGATGGAGGAGGGGCGTTCTGGCAGCCAACCAGCATTGCTAAAAGGAACCCCAATAGTAAATAGCGAAAACGAGAGAGCATATCCTTAGGGAGCTGGGGTAAGGGTAGAGGTAGGGGAATATGACACTGTCGCTGTATTGGTGGGTGTCGGTGTCTCTGTTGATAGGGCCAATGTAGCGGTAAATGTTGGTGTAGCAGTCGATGTTAGTGTTGGTGGCTGTGTAGTAGATGTTGATGTGTGGGTTGCTGTACGTGTCAGAGTATTGGTGATCGCAGGTGTACTGGTAGGCACATTGGGGACATAAATATTTTTCCCAACAATTATTCGTGTTGAATAACCCAGGCAATTCGCACTTTGTAAATCTGTCACACTGACCCGATAGGCGAGACCAATTCGATATAAATTATCCCCCGATTTAACGGTATAGGTTATCCATCCAGCAGGTACACCACAAGGGATCAGCGTTAGTGTCAGTCCGGCACTTGTCGTTGGCGTGTAAATCCGGGGAGATGTTGGGGCGGGGATGGTGACGCTATGGGTGGGGGATGAGATAATGTTCGCAGAGGGAAGCAAGGTGGGGGTGGAGAGCGTTTGCGAAGGTGCTGTTGTCGGACCGCTCATCGGGAGGCTTGATGCTGATTTTGCGGGTTGAGATTGGGCGATCCGCTTTTCTGCCAAAGCTGTTGATAATACGCCTATGGTGAGCAAAAGAGAGATTGCTGCAAAAAGAACGCTGGGACCAAGTTGCCGCATTACTCGCATAAATATCTCTTTAATTTTCATCTCCGTTGGATGGGGAGATTGGTAATATGAGGCTAAAGGTTGCCCCAACATTTTCCTCTGAATCAACCCAAATACGCCCATGCTGGGCTTCTGTCAGAGTTTTGGCAATGGAGAGTCCTACGCCGGTATCCCCAACCCCTTGAATGAGGACGTTTTCAGCGCGATATAAGCGAGAAAAAATTCGTGGCATATCTTCTGCAGGGATCCCGCCTCCAGTATCTGCAACCTGAATAAGGATATATTCATGGCCTTTTTCCTTGTGGTTTTTGACGCCCAGGGTAATTGTGCCATCTACCGGGGAAGCCGCACCGGCATTTTGAATAAGGTGAATGAGAATTTGTTGGATTGCATCTTTGTCGGTGTGAATGGGTTCAAGAACTTTGGGCAGTTCCAGATTGATGGAGATATTTTTCTCCCGTACCTGGCTGCTGGTATAGGCCATTGCGTTATCAATGATTATATTCAGGTCAACGGGTTCAGATTTGAGGTTGACCGAACCAATATCGAGCGCGTTAACCTGGATAATATCATCAATGAGATTGCCAACCCGCTCGACAGAGGCTTTAATACGGTCGACAAATTTACGTTGGAGTGCGCCCAAAATGCCTACCGATTCTCCGAGGAGCAGGTCTGTATATCCGACAATGGAAGACAAAGGTTGACGCAACTCTTGCGAGATTGAGATGATCACCTCTGCCTGTTCACCGGTATCTTCATGCATTGATCCTTTTTCAAGATCATTGATTTTGAGTTTCGCTTTCGCAAGCGCATTTTGCAGGCGATCCGCTTCTTCGAGGGCTGTTTCCAGCTCCTTCTGAATTTGTTTATCGTCTGTGTCCCCTATTATGCCAATCTTATTTTTATCTTCCTTTTGGGCAAGGTTCCGAGCATTCAATTCCTCTATTTCTTTTTGAAGCAATAGAATCTCTTGTTTTGCTTCCTCCTGAATGGCAACCAAGGCTTCCATATTACCCTTTTGGTCCTGAATGTTTGTCTCGCCATTCTCAATCTTTTCCAGTTTTGTTTCGAGGGCGTTCTTTTCGTTTCGGAGCCCCTCTATCTGCACACGAAGTTCTTCGGACAGCTCCTGGTTCCTTTCGCTTTTATACTGAATTTCAGCTAATTTTTGGCCGCGTTGAATAATGGGAACTAATGATGCTGAGATATTTCCCAAAAAAGCTTGATCGTCCCCATTCCAGAGACGGTTGGAATAGGGAGAAAGGAGCAGGAGACAACCGATCGGTTCTTTTACTTCTTTCAGAATGGGAGTGCTGAGTAAATGTCCGGGATTGGAAAGGCCAAGAATTTCGCCTAACCCCTGCAAATCAGGAGATGTGCTGCTTTGCGGCAGACGCAGCGGTCTGCCCCGTTGAATGGCATTTGCCAGCATTGGGATTACTTCTTTGTTCAAGCTGGAGCCTTCAAGGTTTTCTTCACGGATCAGATCGTAGCCGCTGACGATGATCATTTCTTTGGTGTCTTCACTTAGATAGATCAAAAAACACAAATCTGCGAGCATGGTTTGAGCAACCACCCGCGTAATGGCGTGGTTAGATTTACTTACTTCAAGTTCAGATGCCAATGCCAGCAGAGCGTGGACAGTTTTGGGATCTGTGCTATAGCGTCGTCTCTCATGAGTTGGTCTATCTGTTTGGTCAGCAGCGTTGGGAAGATTTTGCCTGGTCACAGATGTTGGGAATGGAAAGCGTTGGGGAAGGGTGAGTAAAATTGGATATGCGGCCAAATAAAATAGTCGTACTATACCGGAAAAATTCCCTGAACCAGAGCCAAGGGTTAAGTGAAGGCCATGACCCAAAAATGCAAATCCCATAAAAATGAGACCATGGCTCCAACCGTTGGGCCGCCGGATAAGTAGGCCCACACTTGCTGTAAAAATAAAAGCCAGTGATAATAATTGCCAAAGGGTGTCCTGGAAAGTTGCATTATATGCATCCGGTGCAGCAAGCGGCATCCATGCTGCAATACTCAGGACCAACCCTGCAAATACAAGTAAACTTAAAAGCCCAATTCCTGCATCTGCAGGTCGGTTGGGTTCAGGGAAATTCCACAGCCATGTGATCCAGATCAGACTGAAAAAGGCAATTGCACGGTCAAGCGGCGGCAAAACCATCGCAGGGTTAATTAATGCCTGCCAGGCCATCGTGCTAACTAAAAAAAGGAAAATCTGCCCCAACAGAAGTATAAAAAGCCCCAATAGAGTCCGTTTTACCTGTGGAAATTGGCTTGTTCGCCAATGTCCATAGGCAACCTGGAAAGCGCTGGCAATCGAAAAAGCTAACGCTAAATGGTAGATTATATTTCCTGGCGTTTCTGTCAACAGGGAGGTGAATTGATATAGAAATGCATTCATAAGTGTGATGAAAGATTATACATCCTTTTTTAGCGAAAAAAAGGTTATGGGCACGAATTTGTAAGGAAAAGGAAATTAGGAATATAATGAGTGGATGAAGTATTTTCAAAAGCCTCTTTATAAAAATTTATCAATCCTTTTGTTCTTGTTTGTGCTCATGGTTTTACCACGAACAACGATTGGCGTTTATAACGAGAAAAAAGCCCAACAGGCCGTGACTAATGGTGACTATCTTCGCGCATCCACAGAATATGAGTTAGCTGCCCACCGTCTTTTTTGGAGAGGTGATTTATGGGATAAAACCGGATTATCAAAATTGATTGCCGGTCAGAAAATAGAAGCTATTGAGGCTTATCAAGAAGCAAGAAAACGCAATTCTCTCTCGGCATATGGTTGGGATATTCTTGGGCAAGACCTTTGGGATAAAGATGACTACAAAGGAGCAATTCTAACCTGGAAAGAAGGATTGGCGCGTTACCCGGCTTATATAGAGTTTCATGCCCGGTTGGCTATGGCTTATCGTGAAATTAATGATTTTTCTGCAGAGCAAGAAGAGATCAAAAAATGGCTTGTATACGAGAGGGAGGGATTGGAATCAGCCCCATATCACTATCGATTGGGGCTATTACTGATTCTTGATTCACCCGAAGAGGCATTGGATGAGTTGATTCTCGCAGCACACCTGGATGATGAATTTGCTCCCGTTGTGGAGACATTGCGCACGGCCCTTAACCTGGCTCTGCTTGAGAAAGACCCTGCTGAGGAGCTTATCCTGGTTGGACGGGGGCTTGGGTTGGTGGGCGAATGGCAATTTTCAGCAGATGCTTTCCATAACGCTTCCCAGGCCCACCCTGAGAACGCATTCGCCTGGGCCTGGCTTGGCGAGGCCAGACAACACCTCGAAGAAGACGGGCTCCCAGACCTGGAAAAAGCTCTCAGTCTCCACCCAAATTCACCCATGATCCATTCTTTTAGTGGCCTTTATTGGCAGCGTCAGGATAATGAGGAAAAGGCGTTGCGCGAATTTAAAATTGCTGTCGGTTTGGAGCCTGAAAATCCAAATTGGCAATCGGCAGTGGGGGATGCTTATGCCCGTTCCGGGGATATACCTCCCGCTCTTGTTGCTTTCCAGCATGCCACTGTATTGGCCCCTGGTGATCCGAAATATTGGCATTTGCTGGCACTTTTCTCTGTGCAATATGCTGTGCAAATGGAGGAGATTGGATTGCCTGCAGCACGTAGAGCGGTCATTTTGAGCCCTGAGAATGCGACCTTTGCAGATACATTGGGCTGGGTGTATTTTAATCTTGAGCAGGATTCTGATGCCGAAAAACAATTTAACTATGCTCTTGACCTTGACCAAAACCTGGATTCGGCCCATCTTCATTTGGGAATTTTCTACCTAAAACACAGCCACCGGGATTTGGCACGTCAATCTCTTTTACGCGCGCGCACCTTATCGCCAGATAGTTTGGCAGGGATGCAAGCTGCGCAACTTTTAGAACAATATTTTCAGGAGTAGGTGAACCGATGAAACAAAGAATATGGCTGGTGTTTTTTCTCCTTCCTTTTTTAATGTTTGCTTGTCAATCAAAGCCAATTATCCTGCAGGGAGATATTCTTTTTGAAGATGATTTTTCAACCCGTGAAAACCAGTGGACAAGTCTTGTAAACGATGGCGGTGTAATGAATTATGACGCTGAGGGATTTCGCTTTTATGTCAAAGAACCCGGCCTGAATTTTTGGGCAACGCCAGGATTGAGTTTTGACGATGTTGGTATTGAAGTGGATACCCTTCAGTATGCTGGTCCTGTCGAAAACAGGATTGGTGTGATCTGCCGCCATCGAGACGATCAGAATTTTTATTATTTTGTTATTAGTGCAGATGGCTATTACGCAATTGGCAAGATCAAAGCAGGAGAGCAAAGTTTATTGGGGCAGGAGGCCATGCTGTATTCAAGTGCAATTAAAACGGGGGTAGCAATTAATCATCTCCGCGCAGACTGCCAGGGTAGTACATTGCGATTCTATATTAACCAGACCCCAATTGCTTTGGTGGAAGACTTTGACTTAACAGAAGGGGATGTGGGGCTGCTGGCAGGCACATTTAACGAGGGAGGATTGGATGTGCTTTTTGACAATTTTGTGGTGGTACATCCCTGACATTTCCCCTCAAAATCAGGATATTGCGCATTTAACAACTTCGCCTTTTTCAGGGAAGATAACTAAAAAGAGCTGAATTAATCTTGCTTTCAGCTCTTTTTTAGGGGAATATCCTTTTTTAAGTATTAAAAGTCAGGAAGATCCTGTCTAGTCGATAATTGAATAATCTAAGGTTTTCTGACAATGAAATTATCAAAGGCGATCTCGGCGTTGGGGATATCAAAGGTGCCAGCAGTAACTCCAACATCGCCGCCGGTATATGATGCATCTGTTGTGCTGACAACCTGTTGCCCATTAACAAAAAAGGTCAGGCTGTTGCCAATGCAATCTGCGCGTAAATGATTTAAAGTTGAACCTTGATTGATAGCGTCCGAGGGTTCCATGAACTCACTGGAGAGGTATTCAGTAACACCAGCGGTCCCTTTTCCAATTACGGCAAAGCCATCACTGCTGATAATGAAGAAGTAGAAACTTGGGCTTTCAAGAGTGCCGGTATAACGACAGAGCAACCCAAAATCATTATCATCCTCCCCAGTGATCTTGGTTGCATCAACTTCCACGCGGACATCACCTTCAAAGTATTGGCCTGGATTTGCCCAAATATTGTAGGATGGAATCTTGACGACCATTCTATAGACATCGCTGCCATAATCAGTCAGGCCTCCATCCCAGTCAGCGCGATCCCAGCCGCTGCTGGTATTTGAAAAATCATCCTGAAATAAAATGTTGCTATCACCAACGGGAGCATCGCCAGATGTTGCGGGGCCAGAAGAAATGCCGCAAGCCAGAGTTGCAAAAACCAGGACGATCATTAGATGGAGTGTGTTTTTCTTCATTTAATTTCCTTTTCTATTAATTAAGATACCTAAGTATACTCACCCGCAAGGCAAAAAACAATCAAACTAATATACTGGTGGACTATCTTTATTCCAATGTGCCCATAGTTCTGGCGGAAGGAATACTTGTTTCCTGATCTGTTAATTGGATGGCAAGGCCGATATATTTTTCAGGGCTTAGAGAGATCAAGCTATTCCGTACGTCTTCGCTGATCTCAATCGAATCGACCCAGGATTTGTAATCTGCCTCCGTTAAAACGCGCCCGTATACCTGTACTTTGAGCGATTCGTAGGCATCGCTTCGACCGGCAGCGCGCAAGATGGTCTGTGCCCCCTCGCTAACGACCTCCCAATGGGATTCCAAATCTTCCTCGATTTTTTCTTCGTTCGGAGCGATTCGATCCATGCCACGTAGAATATTGCTCCAGGCCAATAATGAATGTCCCAGGGGTGTACCAAATGTGCGCCGCACGGTTGAATCAGATAAATCGCGCTGCAAACGGGATACGGTCAGTTTTTGGGCATAATGCATAAATAGAGCGTTTGCAATTCCAAGATTTCCTTCAGCATTTTCAAAATCTATTGGATTAACTTTCTGTGGCATGGTAGAGGAGCCGACTTCATTTTTATGCACAGCCTGTTTAAGATAACCATCACTGATATAGCGCCAGATATCCTGCGCGAAATCGATCAGGATGGAATTGGCAAGGCGGAGGGCGTCAAAATAGCGCACCCAGTTATCGTATGGCAGAATCTGGTTGGTGATCAGATTGGGTTCCAAATCATATTGGCGGATGAAATCCTGGCTGAAGGAAAGCCAGTCCACCTGAGGAGCGGCGGCCTGTAAGGCATTAAAGTTGCCGACTGCACCTGTCAACTTGGCTTCAAAGCGGTGCAAGGCAATCTGGTTTCGGGCTTTTTTTAATCTTGCCAGGTAAATTACAAATTCTTTTCCAAGTGTGGTTGGGACGGCGGGCTGGCCATGTGTCCGTGCCAACATAGGTAAGGAACGATAACGGAGGGCATAGTCTCGCAATGCTTCCAGGATTGTGTCCAGAGCGGGGAGGATGATTGCATCCCGCGCATCCCGTAAAGCCAAGGCCTGGGCCAGGTTATTGACATCCTCGGAGGTCAATCCAAAATGCAACCAGGGAGTCAGATCAGCGGGAAGTCTCTCCTGGAGGAAGTATTCAATCGCTTTGACATCGTGGCGTGTCTGGTGCTCAAAACCCTGGATGGCATCAGCATCAACCTCACTAAAGTTGGTGGAAATCTCATCCAGCAGGTGGGTATCGGATACGCTCAAAGGGCGCACCAAACCTATTTTGGAAAGGGCAAGTAAATAGTCGAGTTCGATGCGTACACGATCTCGCAGAAAAGCGTATTCAGAATAATATTCTCGCAAGGGCGTAGTCGTGTTCAGGTAACGTCCATCCAGAGAAGAAAGAGAATGAATTGATTTTTTAGTCATTGTTTTAGGGCCTCCGCGGATGATTACCTGATGAGCACAAATAATTATAGATGGCGGTATCGTAACGCATTGTGCTGGCGAAGCCTTTGATCGAGAGTTCTTTGCGGGTTTCAGAAGAGATACCACCTGAGCGAAGTTCCTCTAAAATTGACGGATAATCTGCCGGGTCGCAGAGTAAGGTAACCCGCTCATGGTTTTTTGCCGCAGCTCGAATAAGGGTCACGCCACCGATGTCGATGTTTTCGATGGCATCGGCATAGGTCATATCGGGTTTGGCAATGGTTTTTTCAAAGGGATAGAGATTGACCGCTACAAGGTCGATGTAATCCCATCCAAGTTCAAGAAGCTGGCGGTGGTCAGCATCTGTGGAGCGGGCCAGTAAACCTCCGTGGATGGCGGGATGCAAGGTTTTGACCCGACCACCCAGTATTTCCGGTGTTTTCGTGTAATCAGCCACATCTGTAACGGAAAATCCATTTTCGCGAAGTAGCCTGGATGTTCCACCGGAAGCCAGCAGTGACCAGCCAAGATCGATGAGACCTTTGGCAAAATCAATCAGACCGGTCTTATCATAGACCGATAGAATAGCTGTGGGCATTAAATACCTCCATTGAAAATCAATGATGAAATAATCGAACCCCGCTGAAGACCATCGTCATCCCATATTCGTCACAGGCGGTGATAATTTCCTCATCCCGGGTGGAACCCCCGGGTTGGAGAATATAGCGGACGCCAGTTTGAGCAGCGCGGTCAATGCTGTCACGAAAGGGGAAGAAGGCGTCAGAGCCAAGAGTGACATTCTCTAATCTGTCGAGCCATTCACGACGTTCCTCCAAGGAGAATTTCTCCGGGATGTGGGTGAAAATATCCCTCCACCTGGATTTTTCTGCTTCGGTCACGTCTGGCTGTAGAAACTGATCGATGGCGTTATCTCGAGCGGACCGCTTGATTTCAGGGATAAAAGGTAAATTGAGCACAAGTGGATGCTGGCGCAGATACCATAGGTCCGCTTTACCGCCGGCCAGACGAGTGCAATGCACTCGGGATTGCTGACCTGCGCCGACACCAATTATTTGCCCATCCTTGACATAGCAAACTGAGTTGGATTGCGTATATTTGAGCGCGATCCAGGCCACGATCATGTCGCGAATGGCTTCGGCGGGTAATTTGTTACTTGTCGTGACAATATTTTTAAAATCATCGTGGGTAACAAGACGGTTATGGCGGCGCTGTTCAAAGGTCACTCCGAAAAGATCGCGTCTTTCAGTTAGTTCTGGTTCGTAATATGGATCAATCTGGATAATCGTATATTTCCCGCCTTTTTTGAGTTTTAATTTTTCAAGGGCCTTGGGCTCGTAATTGGGCGCGATGACCCCATCAGAAACTTCGCGAGCGATGATATTTGCGGTTGGGAGATCGACCGTATCAGATAGGGCGATAAAATCACCAAAGGATGACATCCGGTCGACGCCGCGGGCCCGCGCATAGGCGATGGCCAGAGGCGATAGTTCGGTATCAGATAGAAAATAGATTTTCTTAAGGGTTTCTGGCAGAGGGACTGCGACTGCTGCACCCGATGGGCTGACATGTTTGAAAGAGGTTGCAGCGGGCATCCCCGTGGCTTGCTTCAGCTCCCGGACAAGTTGCCAGGCGTTGAGCGCATCAAGTAAATTTATATAGCCCGGTGATCCACCTAGAATAGTAATCGGTAGGTCGGAGTTGTCTTTCATGTAGACGCGGGCGGGCGTTTGTTGGGGGTTAGTTCCGTAGCGCAATGGCAAAGATGAAGACACGGGAATATCCTTTTACAAATCGGTTTGTATTTTGGATAATTGTACCTCCGTATATTTGCCTAGAAAGCAATTGGGGCCTTAAAATCGAAATACATCTTTTAGAAAATTAGGCAGATCGATTTTTTCACTGGAGATATGTTTAAAAGGCTTTGCACGAGATTTACCAGAGATGTGGCTGATCAAGCGCGTAGTGCGAGAGTAGCATGTTTTATATCCATAGTGATTTCATTCAAACCTATTATGAGAAGTCCAATTTTAAACCTAAAAACGCTCCCAGTTATTAATTGGGAGCATTTTTAGAGGAGGAGAGAAGAAGAAAATTTTTAGAAAAGGTTGTACACTAATACTGCTACAAGCCCAAAGACCATATGGCCCATCAAGCCGCCGACGAAGGCTTTCATGCCACCGTTATTGGTCATCCACATGCCAGGAGCTTTTACTGCGCCACTTTTTATCCCTGCGTGCATCATGGGGATCATGGCCATGGCCATTCCGACGATCAGCCAGTGTACAGCACCAAAAATCAGTCCATTAAGCCAGGTTGCACTTCCGGTGCCAATTGACCATAGATAGGCATAAACCAGAACAAAGACGATCCCCATCATAAAGTGGATCACCATGCCCAGGGTACGATTGGCTTTGCCAAACATGGAACCGAGCATTCCGACGATATCCATCTCAGGCATACCCATTTTTGGAGCCATGGACATTACCATTGTCAGAGCCGCTGTACCGGCTAGACCTGCAATTATTGCACCAATAACATTCATTTTAATACCTCAATATGTTGGTTGAATAAAAAGACTTTCGAGCCTTGTGCTTCTAGGATGTCAACGGGGTCAGGTTTCTTACTAATAACCTGTGATTTGATCTAGTTCCCACCTTCTTAAATAGCATTAATTGGGAAATATTGGAGCGCGATATAATCGCTTGTGGTAAGCTATATCCAATAGCTGAAAAAATGAGTGGGATAAAAAGATGGTATCGGTAAGAAAATTCGAGAAGAAGATGTCTATTTTCTGTAATAAATTCAATGTTATATCTTGATTGCCATCTTAATTTAGACTTACGCATTTTTATAGCCCTAGTCCCAATGCTCTGCGTTGGGGTATTGTAGGCAAGCTACAACGCAGCGAGAAAAAAGGTATTTTGCGTAAGTCCTGTTAATCTTTATTCTCGAAAACGTGAAGGCAGTTTAGGCTTTCGAAAATCCTATGATTAAATTCGTTCATTTAATATTTCCATTTACGTTATTATTGTTGACCGCTTGCGGAACTGAAAATTTGGATATATCAACTATATCTCCAACTCAAACTCCTAAATCAGAATCGAGTGAAAGCGTCGGTCCCAGCCCAAAGCCTGCTCCCGCTGTGGTTGGCACTGAATTTCCCCGAGAGGCTGATGCCGATGTCGTCCATGTTCGCGCGGTCTCAGATGCCGATGGGAGTTGGACATTTCTCGTCACCATAAAACATCCCGACACAGGCTGGGATGATTACGCTGATGGCTGGGATGTGGTTACCCAGGCTGGAATTGTACTCAAAGCCAACCCCAATGATCCCTTTACCCGCCTGTTGGCGCATCCGCATGTGGACGAACAGCCTTTCACCCGAAGTCAACGCGGTATTATTATCCCGGAAAACGTGTTTCAGGTTACCGTCCGCGCCCATGATATTGTTGATGGCTTCGGTGGTCAGGAAATTATTATTGATTTACAAAATGACTCTGGCGAAGGTTATGAATTAGAGTAAGGTGAGAAATGGAGAGTTTGTTAAACGGGATTTTAGGAAAGCGAAAATTCGGGAGAAATCCATTCTCTGTCACCTCAATGGGCTTGGGCCTGGCTGCGCTTGGACGACCCGGTTATATTAACCTGGGCCATGCCGATGATCTAAAGCAAAATTATGATGTCCAAAGGATGGAAGAGCATGCCCACACAATTTTAGATGCGGCCTGGGCTGCTGGGATTCGTTACTTTGATGTGGCCCGATCCTATGGGCGAGCTGAAGCGTTTATCAGCTCCTGGCTGGCAAAAAGAAATATTGATCCCGGGTTGATTACCCTTGGTTCAAAATGGGGCTATACCTACACTGCTGACTGGAAAGTCGATGTCTCCGCTGGGCAAAAGCATGAAGTCAAGGATCACTCATTGGCTGTCTTAGAGCGGCAGATTAGAGAAAGCAGGGCTTTGCTTTGCGATCATCTTGATCTATATCAGATCCATTCAGCGACATTAGATAGCGGCATATTGTCAAATCAAGCTGTGTTAACCGAGCTGGCTCAATTGCGTAATGGAGGGTTGGCGATTGGATTTTCCGTGAGCGGAGAAAATCAGGCAGAAATAATATGGCGAGCTTTGGAACTTGAATTTGATGGGGTCCCACTCTTTTCTTCTGTGCAAGCTACCTGGAATTTGTTGGAGCAATCGGCAGCTCCGGCTCTTAAAGCAGCCCATGAGATGGGGCTCGGTATTATTATCAAAGAGGCACTGGCAAATGGCCGTTTGACGCCACGAAATGCATCCCCTGATTTTCGATCTTCTATGAAGATATTGGAAGCACAGGCAATAGCCAGGCAGTTGCCGATTGACGCACTTGCTTTGGCGGCAGTCATGCAGCAACCATTTGTGGATGTGACTTTAAGTGGGGCAGCGTGTATCGATCATCTGGAATCCAATTTGAAGGCATTGGAGATCGTGTGGGACGATGCCCTGGAAAATATTTTGGAGAAACTGATTGAATCTCCCGAGGTCTACTGGCATAAACGCAGCCAAATGGCTTGGAATTAGTAAAAAGTACCTATCTTGATTGAATTTATTCAAACTTAAGTGAGCATATGATAAAAGCAATGATTTTTGATTTGGATGGCACACTTGTCCAGACTGAGCGTTTGAAGGCGATTTCGTATGCCCGTGCGGCAATGGAACTGTGCCCGGACGAAATCCGCGAGGACGATGTGATCGAGGCTTTTAAAGATGTGGTTGGTCTCTCCCGCCGGGAAGTTGCCATTGCGCTTGTTGAGCGTTTCAATCTCGCTAAAAAAGCCAAAGAGCGAATGAGAGAATTTAGCGTGGCCAGCCCCTGGCAGGCTTATGTGCAGGTGCGATTAAAAATATATAACGATATGTTGTCCGATCCACAGATCATCCGCGATAATCATTGGAGGCATAATGTGGACCTTCTCAATCAGGCGCGTGCCTCCAACTGCAAAGTGGGCCTGGCCACCATGTCCACCTGCGAACAGGCTCAGTATGTGTTAAAGGAATTGGGGTTGGAAGACGCCTTTGACTTTGTTGCCAGTCGTGACGACGTTGAAAAGGGCAAGCCTGATCCGGAGATATATTTGATGGTCGCTGATGAATTGGGAATAGCACCTTCTGAATGTATGGTGATCGAAGATTCGCCCACAGGTGTTAAAGCTGCCCTGCACGCAGGGATGCAAGTGGTCGCTGTGAGTACACCCTTTACAAAAAAAGGCTTGCACGAATCAAATCTGCTCCCGGAATCACATATCGTGGATAATTCAAAGGATTTGCTTGATATTGTCGCTCACGTTGGTGAGCACGCTGGTGGATTTTAAGGAGCAAAATATGAAAATTGATTCGGTAAAAAAATCTCTGGATACGAAAATGGGATTGGATTCGATTTCCATGCCGGAGTTAAAGGATGGCATCACTGAATGCTTTATTCTTACAAATCGCAACTTCCTGCGCCGTCGGATGGGTGAGAAATCCCCGACAAGTGAAATGGACAAATTAACCAGGGATTTGGCAGCGCAGGTTTATGCCGAGAATAATATATCGGAATCATATTTATCAATGTCTGACCTGCGAAAAGCCTGTTCGATTCTTGATAATCAGCTTGGTTTTGAGACAAATCCAGAGTTAGCGCAACATCATCAGGAAATTATTGGCAAGCTATTTAATTTAGCTTCATTGTAATGATAATATGGACAATAGAAATATATTGACAGCGTCCGTAAAAAGGAGAAAAATGTGAAAATAGGAATGATCGGTTTAGGAAAAATGGGTGCGAACATGACCTCCCGTTTGTTGCGTGGTGGACATGAAGTTGTTGCCTTTGATTTGAACGAAGACGCGATCCAGAAAGCTGAAGCTGAAGGCGCAGAGGGTGCACGTACTTTGGCCGAGGTTGCAGAAAAACTCTCATCGCCGCGTGTGGTGTGGGTGATGGTTCCCGCCGGAAAGATAACGGAGTCAGTGATCAGCGAGTTGGGCGAATTGCTTTCAGAGGGGGATACCATCATCGATGGCGGCAACACGATGTATAAGGATGATATACGGCGAGCGGCTGAACTTGCTGAGAAAAATATTCATTACGTGGATGTGGGTACCAGTGGTGGCGTTTGGGGTCTGGCAGAAGGCTACAGCATGATGATCGGCGGTGAAACGGAAGCCGTTTCAAGGCTGAGTCCGATCCTTGAAACCCTCGCTCCAGCCGCCGACTTGGGCTGGGGACATGTTGGCCCAGTTGGGGCCGGGCACTTTGTCAAAATGGTCCACAATGGAATTGAATACGGTTTAATGGAAGCTTATGCTGAAGGTTTTGAGATCATGCATGCCAAGAAGGATTTTGGACTTGACCTGCATCAGGTTGCAGAGATCTGGCGGCATGGAAGTGTGGTCCGTTCGTGGCTGCTCGATCTGACGGCAAATGCTCTTGAAGGCGATCAGGATTTGAGCGACATTGCTGGTTATGTTTCGGATAGCGGCGAAGGCCGCTGGACGGTTTTTGAAGCGGTCGATCTGGATGTGCCGGCGCCCGTGATCACGTTATCTTTACTGAGACGTTTTTCCAGCAGGCAGGATGAAAGCTATGCTGCCAAGGTACTTTCTGCAATGAGAAATCAGTTCGGTGGACATGCTGTGAAGAAGGCGGAATAATGGCAAAGACTCACACCAGTATCGTTATTTTTGGCGCATCGGGCGATCTGACCTGGCGTAAATTAATTCCTGCTTTATATAATAATTTTAAAAAAGGGCGCTTAATTGAGTGCGCCAATGTGATTGGTTTTGCGCGTCGTTCGTATACAGACGAATCTTTCCGTGAGCGTTTAAGGGAAGGGGTTGAGAAATTCAGTCCAGAAAGTTTCGATGTGGAAACCTGGAATGAATTTTCTAAGATGCTCCATTATTTTCGCGGCAATTTGGATCATGCAGATGATTTTGCAAAACTACACAATTTCTTGCATGAATTGGAAATCAGCAATGCGAACCGCCTCTATTACTTGGCTACAGCCCCCTCCTTTTATGCTTCCGTCGCCGGTTTTCTTGGCGCAGCAGGCATGTCAAAAGAAGATGAAGACGCTGGTACATGGCGACGTATTATCATCGAAAAACCTTTTGGGCATGATCTCGCGTCCGCTCAGGCGCTTAATCACGCTGTCCACGCTGCATTTGAAGAGCGCCAGATCTATCGCATTGACCATTACCTCGGCAAAGAAACTTCGCAAAATATCCTCTTTTTCCGCTATGCAAACACTATTTTCGAGCCGATCTGGAATCGCCGTTATGTCAATAATGTCCAGATCAGTGTTGCAGAAAGTGTTGATGTTGGTAAGCGCGCCGGATATTACGACAAATCAGGGGTCTTGCGCGATATGTTCCAGAATCATCTTTTTCAGCTCCTCGCTTTGGTTGCGATGGAAGCCCCTGCATCTTTTGATGCAGATGCCGTTCGCAACGAAAAAGCGAAGGTTTTTCAGAGTATTCGTCCCGTTGATCTAAACGATACCGTCCGCGCTCAATACGAGGGTTATCTTCAGGAAGAAGGCGTTGCGCCAGATTCTCAAACCCCTACTTATGCAGCGCTCAAACTTTTTATAAACAACTGGCGCTGGCAGGGCGTGCCATTTTATCTGCGCTCAGGTAAGGCACTCAAACATAAAAGCTCCGAGATCGTTATCGAGTTCCAGCGCCCGCCACACCTCATGTTTGATCTCCCCAAAGGACGCGATATTACGCCCAATGTCCTTTCAATCTGTATTCAGCCAGACGAGGGTATTCAGCTCCGTTTTGAAGCCAAAGTCCCCGATTCCGATCAGGATATGCGCTCGGTCAATATGGATTTTGAGTACGAAGATTTCTTTGACGGCGCTTCCATTCCCGAGGCCTACGAGCGTTTATTGCTTGAAGCCCTGGATGGGGATGCCTCCCTGTTTACACGTTCCGATGAAATAGAAGCCTCCTGGAAGATAATTGATCCCATTATCAATGGCTGGACGGAACGCTCTCAGCCCGAACTTGCTACTCATAAAAAAGGTGAATGGGGTCCCGAAGAATCTGTTGAACTCCTCGCTCGTGATGGGCATCAATGGCGTTTTGGCTGTGCGGAACACAGATTAAAATAAGTGATTTCTGCAAAATTCTAACTAGTATTGAAGGAATTAGAAAGTAAAATGTATTTTTTGCAGATATAGGAGAACTATGAAAACAGAAAGCGGATTGGAATACACTGAAAAAAAAGCAGGTACAGGCAAGCAGGCTGAAGCCGGCAAAACCGTTAGTGTTCACTATGAAGGAAAGCTCCCTGACGGTACAGTTTTCGACAGCTCATTTAAACGCGGTACGCCGATTGACTTCAAGCTGGGTGTTGGCCAGGTTATTAGTGGCTGGGATGAAGGCATCGCCCTGATGAAAGTTGGTGGAAAAGCACAATTGACCATTCCGCCCGAATTGGGCTATGGCGAACGCGGTGCTGGTGGCGTTATTCCACCAAATGCGACCCTGATTTTCGATGTTGAATTGGTTGATGTGAAATAAGCAAAAGTCCTCCGTACGGAGGACTTTTATATCTCCAATTCAATCCAATATCGACCAAACTTCCTCTCTTCACCACCCATTCCAACGCTCTCAAGAATTCCACCGTTTTCCTGGATAATTCGTATCGATGCAATATTGTCCAAGTCTGTGATGATCAAGGCCCTTTTTTTACCAAAATCCCTTAATGTCAACAGCGCCAGTCGGAGAGCTTCCCGACCGTAGCCTTTGCCGCGTTTATCTCGACGGATATAGTAGCTGATATGCCCCGTACGCTCCTTCAGGCTTTTGTTGAGGTAATGCCACATCCGTACGATCCCAATGGCAACACCCTCATCATCCAGAAACCAGAAAAAACTACGAGGAATATTCCCGGATTTTAAATTTGAATGGTCGTTTGTTTCGCTGCAAAATAGAAGATACTCATCTAAAGTCAACGCTCCCCTCGGCACTGCTGTCCCACCAACGCCATTTTCTCCGCTTCCCAAATCTTTAATTAACGCTGCAAGTCCCTGAGGCGGATGGAGTGTAGCTACCTCTAATTTCACTTAGGTTTCATTTCGTTTAATTTGACAGGTTTGAGCGGTGCATCTTGTGCCAATAATGTCAGGGTGGCCTCCAGCACGCGCTTTTGTTGCGCGGCATCATGCGGTTGTCCTAAAGTTGCCCCTCTTGCGAGGCGCGTATAGGTTGCGCGCGGTGGCATTGTCGGGCGTGTAAATCCCATACTCCAGGACGTCAGGGTTGTGGCGACACCATCCATCTCCAGGGCACGTGCGATCAGTCCAACGGACTGGCAGCAAATCGGTCAGGAAGGAACCAGCAGGGCAGCGTCCACTTTTTCTTCTTTTGCGATCTCAAGGATTGCAGGAATAGTGATATCCAAAACCTGTGATACATCTGGCTGATATCCCATGAAACTAACTACT
>JACKQG010002991.1_pt1 | contig 21281 bp, 21 predicted proteins | sample 8237621 | NCBI WGS metagenome assembly JACKQG01 (sample SAMN15677084, study PRJNA649215) | marine metagenome | biome: marine; feature: Black Sea; material: saline water; isolation source: suspended particulate matter (SPM) from the Black Sea western gyre | collected 2013-06-09/2013-06-10 | depth... | reverse complement strand
ACTCTTCCATTAGTCCCCTGGGTGCATCTGCTGTAAGTAGTAGACATGGGGAAGGATCAATCTGACAACATTTCTTAAAATAGAGGGTTTCCGGTTTTGATAAAGGTGAAACAAATTGATGCTATTCGGGATTCAAAAAGATCCCTTTTGTAAAAATTTCTGTAAAATTATCTGCCAGCTGCTGGGTAGACATATCACCATCCGGGTTAAACCATCTGTAGGCCCAACTGACCATTCCAAAAAAAGCAAAAGCGCATACTTTGGGGTCAAGGTCGCGCATCTGGCTGTCTTCTTTCAAAGATTGAAATACTTTTGTTAATTGGGACATATATATTTTTTGTTTTAATATCAGAACATCACGATGTTCAGACGTGAGATAGTTTTGTTCATGAACCAGCAGCTTCATTTTGTCGAAATCAATGGCTGTCATGGTGTGCATTCGAAGGATTTCGATCAATTTCTCTTTTTGATTTATTTTTTTTTTTTCGATTGCTCTTATTAATTCCAGGCCGGTACTCATGGTTTCATCTAAGATCTGGTACAATAGCTCTTCTTTGCTATCGAAATAATAATAGATTGATGCAGCACTGATACCACCTTCTTCTGCTATGCCCCTTATCGTTGTTCGTTCAAAACCGTTTTTGGCAAATACCCGGGCTGCTATATCTCTAATGCTATTTCGTTTTGTTTCTTTTCCCAAACCAGACTCCTGTTTTAGACAATAGATATGACCTGTAGTGCAACATCCCTTAGCCCTATTAGACAATCACAAATATATTTAATATGCAAGAAAACAACATAGTATCTTCCGTATTATATCATGGATTGGCATACGGTTTAAATTAATTCTTGACATTGAGTTTTGTGTTTGATTCAATATTTTGAACAAATGTTCAAAACACTTGTTCAGTGAATATATAATAAGAAAGGATTAAAAAATCATGTCCAAACCAAAATTTTACACCCGGGTTCTTCAAAAAGGCAGTCGGCCGTTTTGCCTAAAGACCTACCAGCAATGCAGAGGATGTTTTGGATGGCGTAATATGCTTAAGGCGGCCCAGTCAGATGCTGCCTGGCAAAGCCTTCCGTTCAAATGCCCGCTGACAGGATTAACACTAAAGGTTGAAAGCCATGCAAGCTGACAGGTTCACTGACAATTCGTTCACACTCAAATGGAGATAGAATTATGTCCCTCCAGTATAATTTAGAAAATTACTACAAACCCGAAACCATGAAGCAGGCAGTTGACCTGTTATTAAAATTTGGAAAGACAGCCAAAGTGATTGCAGGCGGAACTGATATTCTGCCTAAAAGGCAATGTGGAGCACAATTTGATACTATTACCCATTTGATAGATATCTCAAATCTGGGATTAAATTATATCAAAGAAAGCAAAGGCAATCTCTGTATAGGTGCATCAACCAATATCAATAGTCTTGTAACGGCCTCGGCATTTCATTCAAATCCATATATTGGACTTATAGAAGCTGCCGAGGCTCATTCTACAAATACCATCAGAAACCAAGCAACCGTTGGTGGTAACCTGTGTAATGCATCCCCATGTGCAGATCTTGCATTACCATTGCTTGCACTTTCTGCTTGTGTTGTTGTTGCTGGGCCAAAAGGGAATCACACGATTCAATTAGACACTTTTTTTAAAGGTCCCAATTGCACGGCACTTCTACCTGGTGAAATTTTACTAGAAATTATCATTCCAAACCATCAGGAAACCACCGGTGCCTCTTTTATCAAACTGCGGCATCATCAAACTGAAGTTGATATGGCTGTTGTCAATGTGGCAACACAGCTTTTACTCGATGGAAATAATTGTCTGCGCGCTATGATAGCTTTAGGCTCTGTAGGACCGACTTCCTTTCTGGCAAAAAAAGCAGCAGGCATACTTTCCAGGCAGACACTGAATAAAAAGTTAATCGAACAGGCAGCCATGCTGGCGGCAGATGAATCCGCGCCCATAGATGATAATCGAGCAACAGCAGGATATCGGAAAGAAATGGCAGCTGTTTTGGTTAAAAATTCTCTGGAAAAAAGCTGGGAAAGGAGCCGAAAATGAAAAAAAAGAATATATGGATGAACGTCAATGGAGAGTGGCATGATTTAACAGTGACCCTCCAGGATAGGTTGATAGACACTTTAAGGGACCAGATAGGGCTTACCGGAACCAAAGAAGGTTGTGGAGAAGGAGAATGCGGCGCATGTACAATCAATCTGAACGGTAAAGCAGTCCTTGCCTGCCTGATGCTTTCTGTCCAGGCGGATGGCGCGCAAGTTACGACCATTGAGGGACTTCAAAACGGGACTGACCTGCACCCTTTGCAGACAGCATTTTTAACTGAATCTGCAGTTCAATGCGGGTATTGCACACCGGGCATGATCATGGCCGGCCACGCCCTGATCAAACAAAATCCTGACCCGGATAAAACAACGGTAAAAACGTGTCTTGCCAACAACCTTTGCCGGTGTACAGGATATGAACAACCTGTAAAAGCTGTGCTGAAAGCTGCTGGGGAAATGCGGAGGAAAATAAAATGACTGATTCTTATACGGCTGTGGGAAAATCTTTCCAGAGAATTGATGGTATTGATAAAGTAACAGGTGCTGCCAAATATGCCACTGATCTTAGGTTTGAAAACATGCTCTATGCAGGATTACTTCGCAGCCCCCACGCCCATGCAAAGGTAACCTGTATTAATACATCAGCAGCTGAAAAATTGCCTGGTGTAAAGGCTGTCGCAACTATTTTTGATGTTCCTAAAGTGGTTCAATATTGGTTCTTTTTGAGAACCGAAAAAAAGAAAGAACAAATGTTCCTGCACGACAATATTGTTCGTTTTATCGGAGACCCGGTTTTGGCGATCGCCGCCACCAGCAAAGAAATGCTGAAAAAAGCACTTTCCCTTGTAACTGTTGAATATGAACTCTTAAAATCTATACAAGATCCGCATACAGCTTTAACGGAAACTAAGGTCAACATTCACAAAAAGGGAAATATTGCCTTTAAAGTTAACAAAGAGTTTGGAAATGTCCATGAAGGGTTTAAGGCCGCAGATATTATAGTAGAAAACACCTATCACACATCCAAGCAGAAACACGCGAGTTTGGAACCCATTGGCACCTGCGTGGCAAGCTTTCAATCCAATGGTAAGCTGACGGTTTACTCTTCAACCCAGCTCCCCCACTGGAGCCAGCATTATCTTGCCATGGCTCTGGGCTTGTCTCTCAATAAGGTCAGGGTGATAAAACCATTTACCGGAGGAGCTTTTGGCGGTAGATGCGGCGTTATCCACGGGCTTGAAGTGATGTGCAGCTACCTGTCACGGCAAACCCTGCAACCCGTAAAAATGTCTTTTACCCGGGAAGAAGATTTTTCTGCCACTGAATCCCGCCATCCCATGACGATTCGGATGAAAACAGGTGCAACGAAAGAGGGTATGATTACAGCAAATAAAGTTGAAATCCTATCAGACACAGGGGGATATGGTACGCATTATATTGGTGTGATCGCAGACTGCATGTCCACCGGCATTGGGCTGTATAACATCCCGAATTATTCTTTTTCAGGTACTGTCGTTTATACCAACAAATCACCATGCGGTGCTCTTAGAGGGTACGGAAACCCCCAGATGAATTTTGCCCAGGAATCGCAGATCGATATCATTGCCCGGAAAATCGGTATGGATCCCATGGCCCTTAAACTCAAAAATTATCGGCGTGAGGGAGAAATGGATCCGGTTCTTAATGAACTGATTTTAAGTAACGGGTTGAAAGAGTGCTTAGAAAAAGGTGCTCGATCCTGTGGCTGGGAAGAAAAAAGATTGCGACAGGCCGGAAACGATCTCATCAAAAAGGGAATCGGTCTTTCCATTATGCTGCATGGTACTGGAGCTGCCAGGGCGCTGCCTGATCCGGGCTCTGCCACCATCATGATCAATTCTGACGGTACTGCCAATTTACATACTGCCGCGGCAGATGAGGGACAGGGGAACAGGACCGTATTGGCCCAGATTGCCTCTGAAATTTTAGGGATTGAATTTGACAACATATCTGTTTCAGAAACAGACACTGATATCACACCGCTGGATTGCGGGACTCATGGCAGCCGGCAGGCCTATTGCGGTGGGTTGTCCGTCAGGAATGCAGCAATGGATGCCCGTCAGAAGATGCTGAACCATGCCCAAAAATATCTTAAAGTTGAAGCAAATCAGCTTATCATCAAAAACGGCCATATAATTGAAAAATCAAATCCTGATAATAATATTTCCATCAAGGATCTGATGCAAAAAATACAGATTCAGGATATGGGTGTCTGCGAACAGGTCATTGGGTCAGCAAGTGGCATTGCGCCGGCCATGCCGGGATATTATGGGGCTGTCTTTGCCGAGGTGGAAGTCAACACGCAAACCGGTAGGGTTAAGGTTATAAAGTTGACAAGTGCTTATGATGTCGGTAAGGCGATCAACCCTGATATGGTAAGAGGACAGATTGTCGGAGGCGGTGTCATGGGAATCGGCTTTGCCCTGACAGAAGGCTTGCAGCTCAAAGATGGGCATATTTTAAATCCCAATTTTACAGATTACCGTATTTTAAGGTCCTGTGATATTCCTGAGATTGAACCCATTATAGTGGAATCCAATGAACCCACCGGACCGTTTGGAGCCAAGGGAATCGGCGAAGGCAGCATGGTCAATGTTGCATCTGCTATTTCCAATGCCATCTGCCATGCAACAGGAGTGCGGTTGACTGAACTTAGTATCACACCTGAACAAATTCTTCAAAGTATAAAAAACAGCCGCTAAATTTTTAAGGAGAAAAAAATGAGAAAAACTTTTATGCCTGATTTCTAAGACAGACAGCAATTGTTAATGCATCAACTGGAATTACTAAGGGTTGATATCGGGTTTTCGCTATATCGGACCATTTAACCAAAATGCCAACATCAGCAATCGTATAATCCATTGACACAGAATATATCATGTGCTTATTCTAAATAATCATAAAAACTTGATTTGCGCACTTAATTCAGATTAAAGGGGCAGAATGAAAAAAACCATATTGATCATTGGAATACTTTTTTTTGCTATAAGCTCACACGCCCAGATGTCTGCCGAAACAATAGTAAAAAAAGCCTTTGATTACTGGCGGGGTGAAGCCTCTGTATCAACCATAACCATGACCATTCACCGTCCTGAGTGGGAACGCGTCATGACCCTCAAGGCCTGGACCCGGGGTGAATCAGATTCCTTGTTTGTTATCACTGAACCTGCAAAGGATAAAGGGAACGGCACCCTTAAAGCCAGCAAAGGAATGTGGATGTATAATCCCAAGGTAAACCGGGTTATCAAACTTCCCCCTTCCATGATGTCTCAAAGCTGGCAGGGATCGGATTTTTCCAACAACGACCTTGCAAAGAGTGACAGCCTTATCAAAGATTATGTGCATACCCTGGAAAACACAAAAATCGATGAGGGAAAAAAAGTATATTTTATAAAATCAATGCCCAAACCCGAGGCCCCCGTTATCTGGGGCATGATCAAACTTACCATACGTGAGGATAATATCCTTTTAAGTGAAACCTTTTTTGATGAAGACCTTGCACCTGTTAAGATAATGACTGCATGGGATATCCAGATGGCAGGCGACAGGCTTTTCCCCCTGAGATGGAAAATGCAGAAATCAGATGCAACAAATGAGTATACCCTGTTTGTATATGAGAAGATTAGCTTTGAAAAAAGTTTGAGCAAAAATATTTTCACCAGGACCAATCTTAAAAATCCAGGTATCTAAGGAATATTTCATGTCAATAGAATTAAAAATGGCCTGGCGCAATATATGGCGAAATCCCAGGCGGACACTTCTTACCATTTCAGCTATTGCCTTTGCAAGTATGATCCTTGTGTTTATGCTCTCTTTCCAGCTTGGTTGTTATGAAACGATGATTAATACTTCTGTTAAGATCAGTACAGGTCATCTGCAGATCCAGGCACAAGGATATCTTAAAGACAAAAAAATGCGCCTTGTCATTAAAAACCCTGACAAGGTCGCAAAATTTCTTGACACGGTAAAAGGTATTGATAATTACACTTTCAGAACCAGTGGGTTCGCACTTGTATCGTCTGATAAAAGAACCTATGGAGTTGTTGTAACCGGGATAGACCCCTTAAAGGAAGCCAATGTTTCAAGCATAAAATCCCTTGTTCGTAAAGGCAGTTATCTAAAAGAGGATGACGAATATGCAGCCCTTATAGGAGAACTTCTTTTAAATAATTTAAAAGTGAATATCAATGACGAGATTACCATACTGGGACAGGGGCGGGACGGTTCAATTGCAGCTGCAGTTCTTACCATAAAAGGCATTTTTAGCTCGGGCATTGATGAGTTTGACCGGAATGTTATCATGATGGGGCTTAAAGGATTCCAGGAAATTTTTTCAATGGGGACGAGTGTTCATGAAGCAGTTATAACAGCAGATTCCCTTGGGGATGTCTCAATGATCAAACAAAACATCCAAAATAATTTTTTAACTATCAAAGGGGATGACTCTCTTGCAGTCCCTGATTGGATGGAAATCATGCCGGGGCTTTTGCAGGGGATACAAATGGATCTTGTCAGCGGCATCATCATGTATATCATCCTTGTCATTGTTGTTGCCTTCAGCATTTTTAATACATTTTTAATGGCTATTCTGGAGAGAACCCGGGAGTTTGGAGTCATGATGGCCATTGGGACAAGCCCTTCAAGGATTACAAAGCTTGTCATGCTTGAATCCATTTGCATGACTATTGTGGGGATTGTTCTGGGAATCATAATCGGAAGCCTTGTAACGCTTTATTTTCAAAAATATGGGATTTTTATTGCCGGCACGGAAGACATACTTAAAGAATATGGGATTCCGGAAAGACTATATCCGAGACTGTCCCTGATTTCAGCTACAGCAGGGCCTCTGGTAGTATTCTTGATTACCTTTGTGTCTTCTGTTTTTCCAGCTTTGAGAATAAGAAAATTGAACCCTGTTAAAGCCATGGCCAATGTATAAGAGATAAGAAATTATGTATATAATATTAGCGTGGAGAAATATCTGGAGAAATCCAAGAAGAACCATTGTGATCCTGCTGGCAGTGATCATAGGTGTCTGGAGCATGATTTTTCTGGGAGCACTCATGCGGGGAATGGAAACCCAGATGGTGAAAAACTCCATATCCACCCTTACGGGAAGTATCCAAATCCATCACAAAGATTATCGTAATGACCCTGTTGTTGAAAATTCCATGAATGATATTGATAAACTTGACAAGGCCCTTTCTACAATCCTTGATCCAGGTACCCATTGGGCAAAAAGGGTCAGGGTAAATGCAATTGCTTCCAATGCCAGGCACGCAGGCGGCGTGACCCTTGTGGGGATAGAGCCTGAAAAGGAAGCAAAAATTTCTTTTATTGGCAAAGCCATGATATCTGGACGGTTTCTTTTAGCGGAAGATAAAAATAAAATCATTGTGGGAAAAGCGTTTCTTAAAAAATTTAATACAAAAATCGGAAATAAGCTGATTCTCATGTCCCAGGACACCCAAAAAGAGATTGCATCAAAAGCGTTCAGGATTATAGGAATTTTCAGTGCAGAATCTGAAGCTGTTGAAAAACAAATTGTTTTTGTCCCCATATCACAGGCTGCCAATATGCTTAAAATGGGGGAGTCAATATCAGAAATTTCCATTATGCTGCCCAGACTTGATATTACCGGTAGAAACGAAACCCGGGCTGCAGAGAAATTAATTGCTGCTATCAATGATGATACCTTTGTCATTGAAACCTGGCACCAGCTTTTACCCATGATGAAAGCATATCTTAAGATGTCGGGGTTTTTCCTTTATATCTGGTATTTTGTGGTTTTTATTGCAATGGGTTTTGGTATTGTCAATACCACCCTTATGGCCATCTTTGAAAGAATGAGGGAGTTTGGTTTAATGAAGGCCCTTGGAATGAGACCCTTCCAGATCATTAAAGGGGTTGTGACAGAGACTTTTTTCCTTTTGGTTCTGGGGATATTAACAGGAAATATACTGGGATTTTTAAGTGTTTTTGCCATTGCAATAAACGGGATTGATTTATCAGCTCTGGCAGCAGGTGTACAAATGTGGGGAATCCCGAGAATTCTGTATCCGGAAATCTGGGCCCAGGATGTTGTTGTTGCAGGACTTGTGGTACTTTTATTAGGTATTTTAGTCAGCTTGTATCCGGCTTTTAAGGCTGCCAGGGTTACACCTGCCCAGGCCATGACAAAAAATTAGGTGGCCAAAAAATTAAATGATGTTGGAATAAAAGGCAGGTACCCAGATCCACCATCAAATTCTGGTTTACCGGCTGAGCAGTAGGTTATGCACCATCCCTGGCCATCAGCAAGGTGCCAGATGCAAGGCGGCAAGGAGTGACGAGTGAGGCGTATAAGTCATACTCCGCAGGGAGGAACGACCGAAGGCAACGCGGCAGGTGGCACCTTGGTGGTGGATCAGGGGGTAAGATCAATTTACATGGAGACAGGATATGGCAATTGTTGAAACAAAAAATATCAAAAAAACGTATAAGCAGGGAAAAGTCATCGTTGAAGCCCTCTGCGGAGTTGATCTTATAGTAGATAAGGCAGAGTTTGTTGCCCTTGCCGGCCCGTCAGGCTCAGGCAAAACCACAATGCTGAATATCATAGGCGGCCTTGATGTGCCGGACTCAGGAAGTGTAATAGTTGACAACAATCGCTTTGCAGACATGAACCAGGCAGGTCTTGCCTCTTTAAGACTGCATAAAATAGGCTTTGTTTTTCAAGCCTTTAATCTTATTCCGGTTTTATCTGCCATTGAAAATGTTGAGTATGTCATGCTTTTGCAGGGAGTGCCTAAAATTGAACGATACGACAGGGCAAAGGAAATACTGGATGATGTGGGTCTTAAAGGGAAATATGATAGACGACCTGCCGAACTTTCCGGAGGCCAGCAGCAAAGGGTTGCCGTTGCAAGGGCTATTGTTTCAGGCCCTGCCATTGTTCTTGCAGACGAACCTACTGCTAATCTTGATTCAAAAACTGGAGAAGATCTTGTTTTAATGATGAAAAAAATGAACACAGGAAAAAAGGTCACCTTTATTTTTTCAACCCATGACAACATGGTCATGGATTATGCCTCACGACTTGTCACTATCAAAGATGGGCTCATTGTAAATGATGAAAATAGATCATGATAAGCAGTATTGGCTCATATCCTTTTTTTTGTCATTGGTGTTTGCCCAGAACCTTTTGGCCGGGCCCGACCCGGTCTTGTATGAAGATAAGGCCCAATTTGAAAACAAGGTCGGGTATGAAAACAAGACCCAATTTATAAATAAAGTCGGGTATGAAAATATTGATAACCAGTTTGGCGGGCATTTAAAACTTGAGGGAAGAGCAGCAGGATATGATGCCGGGTCTTATTTTGAACCGGTTGGAACCCATACAGGTCTGGATGGCCTTGCCAATGTCAGGCTAAAAGACAAGCTTATTTTATCTGAAAAAATTTATTTTGAAGCTCATTATGAGATCTTCCATAAATCAGGGGAAACTTATAAAAACCAATATAATATTCAAAAATATTTCCCATTGCCAGCCGCAGGGGTGACATCTGAACCTTTAAACATAGATAAAAGAAGGCTTTTAGACCTGACAAAAACACTTAAACAAACAGATGATTATGTTTTATGGCACCGTTTTGACCGTCTGTTTTTTTCCATAAAACCATCCTGGGGCGATATCATGGTTGGAAGACAGGCCATTACATGGGGAAATGGTTTTATTTTCAATCCCATGGATCTTTTTAATCCTTTTGCACCTTCTGATACGATCCGCGATTACAAGATGGGGGATGATCTTGTGTCTGTTAGGTTTAATAGTAAATTTTCAGGAGAATGCAACCTGCTTTATGTTCCAAGAAGGGATGTAACAACAGGAGACGTTGATTTTGAAAGTTCTTCTGTTGCAGGAAAATTTCATTTTTTTACCGATAATATTGAAATGGATGTAATGGGTGCATTGCATTATGATGAAATTATTTTAGGTCTGGGTGGCACAGGTTATTTTAAAAATGCAGCATGGCGGACAGATCTTGTCTGGTCAACCCTTAAAAATGGCAAAAACAAGAGCGGATATTTTGAGTTTGTTGCAAATATTGATTATTCCTGGGTATGGCAGGATAAAAATTATTATGGCTTTATTGAATTTTATCATAATGGACTTGGAAAAAATAATTATACAGATGCCATGGTCGATCCTGACATTATGGAAAGAATTGACAGAGGGGAATTGTTTGCCCTTGGGAAGAATTATTTATCCGCTCAGATCCAGATGGAACTTAATCCTTTGCTGAATATTTATTTAAGTGCCATCAGCAATGTCAGGGATCCTTCCACTATAATCCAACCCCGGGTCATCTTTAGTGTGACACAGAATTCAAATCTGCATTTTGGCGCAAGCATTTCTTATGGGAAAAAAGGTAGTGAATATGGGGGGTTTTTGATTCCCGGCACAAATTATTATACCAATGCTGCTCCAAGTGCCTATGTGCGATTTACATATTATTTTTAAAAATAGGTATATAAAAGAGAAATAACAATGACCAGGTCTTATAGACATTTCTTTTTATTGACAACAAATACGTTCATATTTTAGACGGAATATTCAGCGTTTTAAACAAGGAGGCGAAATGGTTCCCTTCCATGGATTTAAATATACACTAGTATTTGTATTATTCTTGTTATTGAGTTTTGGACAAGCTCTGTTTGCACAGGATTTATCTTTACAAAAACCCAGAGTTTACAACAGCGAAGAAGAAATAACAGGGTGGGTGATGAGTGAAAAACTTGATGGTATCCGTGGTTACTGGAATGGAAAAAAATTGCTGACCCGAAAGGGATTGACTCTAAATCCGCCGGCATGGTTTATTAAAAATTTTCCTGGTTTTGAACTGGATGGTGAACTCTGGAGCAAAAGAGGCGATTTTGAATTTATCCAGTCAACGGTACTTGATAAAAATCCTGGAAATGGCTGGGAGAAAATAACCTATAATATTTTTGAGGTACCAAATGAAAAAGGAGATTTTCTTTTTCGACTCAGCAAGGCCAGAGCGTGGTTTAAAATCCACAATAACAATCATATAAGATTTATTCCCCAGATAAGGATCAAGGATAAATCAGATCTTGATCTTTTTTTGGATGAAGTCCAATCAAAAGGCGGGGAAGGCGTGATTGTAAAAGACCCTGAAATGCCTTACCATACAGGCCGAAGTGCCCATGTCCTGAAAGTAAAAAATTTTTGGGATATGGAAGGTGTGGTCATTGGTTTAAACAAGGGAAAAGGGAAATATGAAACCATGATGGGTTCTCTTACCATAAAGCTTGAAAATGAGATAATTTTTAAGCTGGGCACAGGCTTTACAGACCAAATTAGAAAAAATCCTCCGTCCATAGGAACAATTGTTACTTTCAAGTACTATGGTTTTACCAAAAATGGGATACCCAAATTTGCATCTTTTTTACGGGTGAGGCAGGATTGAATCTCGTGCAGAATGAACCGTCTTGATATCCCCCGGAACAGGATAGTAAAAATTGGGAATAGACCAGAAGACAACTCATTACCATTTAGGGAAAATGCCAGGATTGGCAAATTCCCTAAATGGCAATTTATCCATGCCTCTGTGTTTCAGGTTCTGGCCAGAACCAGGGCATCAACTTTGTTCGCCCCATATTTCAATAATACTCTGGCAGCTTCATTACAGGTAGCTCCCGTAGTAAATACATCATCTATCAAGAGAATGTGTTTATTATCAATTGCCTTATGGTTGATAACTTTAAATGCATTTTTCAGATTGGCCTTCCTTTGATCAATATCAAAGCCTGTCTGGGGTTGTGTCATTTTAATCCTGGCAAGTGAAATCGTATCAATTTTCCATAAAGGTGATTGCTCAAAGGTCTGTTGATAGAGTTTCACAAAGTTCCGAATCAGAAGAAATGCCTGGTTAAACCCCCTTTCTCTCAATTTCTTTTTGTGCAGGGGTACTGGCATGATCAGGTCAATCCGGGTATTTGCATAATGGCATAAAAATGTCTCAAACAACAAACGTTCAAAGACTTTTGCAATAGACAGTTTTGAATGATATTTAAAAAGCGGAATCGCATCTTTTATGATGCCTTTATATTCAAGTGCCGCTCTTACCCGGTCAAGCTTTAAAGGAGTTTTCAGGCAGGATTCGCACATGTGGTTTTCATTAAAGCTTTTATGAAACTTAACTCCGCATTTTGTACAAAAAGGACTATCCATGGGGTAAAATCCCAAGGCCATGCAATGGTCACAAAAACAGGCATCCATTGTATGGGGTTCAACCATATCAGGATCAATATAGACACCGCATTTTAAACATTTTAATGGATACAAAAGCTGTTCAAAAAGTCTGATAGTCTTTTTTAATGCTGATACATAATATGGTTTACAATGATTCTGAAAAATCTTGAACATGTCCTGAGTTCACCTTTTTCACCTTCGCTGCCGAAATGCTTCATACATTGCGATGCCACCTGCCACAGAAGCATTCAAAGAATTAATATTTCCTTTGTTTGGGATAGACAACAAAAAATCACACTCTTTTTTTACAAGCGGTCTGATACCTTTATGTTCACCGCCGATAACAAGGGCAATATTCCCGGTCAAATCAGCCTCAAACAAAGATGTATCTGCTCCGGCATCCAGTCCGGATACCCAAACTCCATTTTCCTTCAGAGCTCTTAATATGGAAGCCGTATTGGTTATATAAAAAATATCAGCATGTTCCATGGCACCGGCAGAACTTCTGGACACGGTTGAAGAAGGAACTGCAGATCTGTCTTTCGGGATAAGAATATAATCAACCCCGGCACAAAGTGCTGTTCTGATTAATGCCCCAAGGTTATGGGGATCTTCAATGCTTTCCAGTATCAGGATAAAACAAGGCTCTTTTTTTTCCTGTACAAGCCTTACAACCTCGGCAGCTTTTTTGATGGGAAAAAAAGAGGTGTTGGCAGCCAGCCCCTGATGATTTGAAAAATCAGTCATCTTGTCCAGAAGGTCAGGATCAACCATCTCTATTTTTATGTTTCTTTGCCTGGCAATGGTCTCTATTTTTTCCATCCTGCCGGCAGATCTGTTTTTTGAAATTAATATACTATAAAATTTTCTTTTGTCTGCCTTTAATGCTTCATACACACAATGGAATCCAAAAAGGATATCATTTTTTTCTTTCATCACTCACGCCATCTCTTTTTTAAAAATCAAACAAAGCTCTTCTGTGGCTTTGTCAAGGTTATCATTGACCACCACGTATTGAAACAGGTCTTTGCAGGCAATTTCTGATTTTGCATTTTCAAGACGTCTGGCTATCACTTCTTTTGTGTCAGTTCCACGTTTTTCAAGGCGTTGAGACAAAATTTCAAACGAAGGCGGCATAATAAATATGGAAACTATATCCAGACCCAATGCCATAATCTGTCCTGCACCCTGGACATCAATATCCAGAATAAGACTTTGGCCTTTTCCCAAGCTGTTTTTTATAAAGCTTTTAGATGTACCATAAAAATTATCATGAACCTTTGCCCATTCAAGCCAGTGGTCCAGGGCTATTTTTTGTTCAAACTCATCCTGATTTATAAAAAAATAGTCAATGCCGTCCTTTTCATTTTCTCTGGGGCTCCGAGTGGTATGGGAAATAGAATAAGAAAGGTTTTTAAACCGGGTTAATACCTTTCTTATCAATGTTGTTTTCCCGGCACCGGAAGGAGCGGATATGACAAATAATTTTCCTGTACCTGGCATAAGATTATCCTTCTTCCTTGGCCATCAGGGATTCAAAGCGACTGGAAAGGGTGTCGGCCTGGATAGCGGAAAGAATGACATGATTGCTTTCCGTGATGATAAAAGCCCTTATTTTTCTGCCGTGGGTCACATCAAGAAGGCGCTTTTCCTGCTTAGCTTCATCCTTGACCCGTTTCATGGGAGATGAGCCTGGCGATAAAATCGCCACTACTTTGTGTGCCACCACAGTATTTCCAAAGCCTAAATTTAAAAGAAGCTGTTCCATAGGGTCTTCCTTTGCATATATAAAGGTTACTCAATATTTTGTACCTGTTCCCTGATCTTTTCAAGCTCTGATTTCAGGTTGACGATCATATGGGATAAATCAGCATTTCCAGCCTTTGAACCAATGGTGTTAAATTCCCTGTTAAACTCCTGAATTAAAAAATTAAGTTTCCTTCCTTGGGAATCATCTGAATCAAGGATCTGCCTGAATTGTTTAATATGGCTGTAAAGCCGAACGATTTCCTCTGACACATCACTCTTGTCAGCTATTATGGCTGCCTCCTGGGAAATCCTGACAGGGTCGAGTCCTTCTGTATCCGAGGTTAGATAGGATATTCTTTCCATGAGCCTTTTCTTATAAACCTGGGGAATTTTTGCAGCATCTTTTTCAACCTGCTTTAAATTGTCTTCAATATAATCAATCCTTGCGCTTAAGTCTGAATAAAGATTTTTTCCCTCTTGTTTGCGCATGAGATCCAGATTGATACTGGCTGTCTCAAGGCAAGGCTTGATCGCCTCCCACAGTTTTGTTAAATCCAATTTCTTTTTAGAAGGAACAATCACATTTCTGGCAGATAAGATGTCAGTCATAGAGATGTCAGCTGACAAATTTAAATCTTTTTTTATCTTTTTTAATGCCTGATAATAGGATGCTGTCCTTGCATCATCAACTTCAAATAGTTCCAGGTCTATTGCATCATCCTGAATAAACAATTTTATCTCAATTCTTCCCCTGTCATGGGTTTTGGCGATCACCTTTTTAATATCCTCTTCAAAAACCTGACAGGATTCAGGACCATAAAAAGAGATATCAAGATGTCGTGAATTATAAGAACGCAGGGTTACATCTGCCGTGATAGTGTCATAAGTATTTGAAACCTGCGAAAAAGCGGTCATGCTTTTAATCATTTTTTTTTCCTTTGCCTGCCTTTAAATCCCAAAGATATTTATCCCTGACCTTTGATAAGAAAGAAATCATGTCTTTTGATGCATAATCCGGGTATGTCCAATCCAATGTTTTAAACCCGTGTTTTTTAGAATACATCAATGTCAGGTCAGCATAAATTTTGCGGCCAATATAAATCCTGTGGGAATATTCCTTTCCCGTGGCCAGGATAAACCGAGATGAAACCAGATATCCAGGATCAATGTTCACGGATCTCTTTTTAGCTCTTGCAAACCGATTTTCAATTTCATTGGTTTTCTCTTTTATCAGGGCAAGTTCATCCTGGGCAATTAAATTTTTAAACACAAAAACCTTTCGAAACAAAAGAGTACCCATCTCTTTGTAATAATAATCAGTATAAGCAAAATCAAGCCAGCGGCTGATCATGTCCAAAGGGCCGAATGCCTCTTCCAGCATGGAAAAAAGTGCCTCTGTCAAGGCCTTGTCATTCATGATACAGGAGATCACCAGTTTTGCAGGATCTGGATTTTTTGGAATACTCATGGATTACAGTGGTTTTGCCTCATCAATTAACATAATGGGAATATCCTCTTTTATTTCATATAAAAGTTGACATGCGCTGCATTCAAGCCCGTCCTTTTTTGTATTCAAATGGATCACGCCCTTACATTTAGGGCAAACCAGTATTTCCAATAATTCTTCAGAAATTGCCATTATTCTCTCCTTTAATTAGTGCCTGAACGAAAACCCCGTTCAGGCATGGTTTTAAGTATTAAGTTTTAAGTTTTAGGTTTTAAGTTTTAACCTAAATCCTAAAACTTAAATCTTAAAACAATCTCGGATAGTTGAAAGTCTCTAACCAAAATTGAAAAACTATATTTCTGGCTTTTCGTTCAGGCATTAACTATTCAAGCCTTTAGCAGCCTGCATGGTTTGAAGTTTAAAATAATCTCCTTTTTGTGCCATCAGCTCCTCATGGGTACCTTGTTCTTTTATGGCCCCGTTTTTCAGCAGGATGATTCTCGAAGCATAATCAATGGTGGAAAGCCTGTGAGCAATCACAAAGGATGTTCTGCCCTTCATCAGATTTTCCAGGGCTTTTTGAACAACCCTTTCGGCTTGAGAATCCAAAGCAGAGGTTGCTTCATCCAGTATAAGAATCGGTGCATCTTTTATCAGGGCTCTTGCAATACAGATCCGCTGTTTTTCTCCCCCGGAAAGCCGGGAACCAAGTTCACCTATAATGGTATCAAACCCCTGGGGAAACCCCTGTATAAATTCATAGGCATAGGCGGCTTTTGCTGCATTTTCTATTTCAAGATCTGTTGCATCCATCTTACCATACCGGATATTATCTTTCACTGATTCGTTAAAAAGTATGGGTTCCTGGGTCACGATGGAAATATGATCCCGCAGGGATTTGATTGAAAGATCTTTTACGTTTTTTCCTGCAATCAGCACGCGGCCGGAGGTAACATCATACAAGCGCGGGACAAGATTGACAAGACTGGTCTTTCCTCCCCCGCTCATCCCGACAAGGGCCAGAACTTCACCAGGGGCAACCTTTAGATTGATATCATTTAATGCGGGTGCCTCATTATCATTATAGGAAAAACCAACATGATCAAATTCAACATCAAAAATGCTTTCTGTAATAATTTCAGGGCTTTGCTTTTCCTTAATGTCAGACTCTTCTTCCAGGATATCAAATATTCTTGTGGCTGAAGCAATGCCTTCCTGGATGGTGTTGTTCAGATTGGACAATTTTTTTACAGGATCATAAAGCATCATCACTGCAGTGAGAAATGAGAAAAAAGTTCCTGGTGTTGAAGTGCCGCTAATCACCCTGAGGCCGCCAAACCAGATAATAAATGCAATGCCAAGGCCGCCTAAAAATTCCATGACAGGTGAGGATAAGGCTTTGGCAATGACTTTTTTCATCTCAAGCCTGAAAAGCACCTGGGTTTTCTCTTTAAAGCGATTTTTTTCAAAAGCCTGGAGATTAAAGATTTTGATAATCTTGCTGCCCGTAAATGTTTCATGCAGAAATGAATTCAAATCTGCCATGGTTTCCTGGGTCCCCGTGGAAAATTTTCTAACCCGTCTTCCAAACAGAACAATGGGATAAAAAGCCAGGGGCAGAACGATAAAAGCGCCCAATGCCAGTTGCCAGTCCCGATAAAAAATAACAAATAAAAAGGCAATCACTGAGAAAAAATCCCTGAACAGATTAATCACTGCCGTGGAAACCATTCCTTTAACAATATTCACATCATTTGTAATGCGGGACATCAGGGCTCCGGTTTTTTCCCTGTGAATAAAAGAGATGGGAAGATCCATGATCTTTTCATACAAAGAGTCCCTGAAAAACCGGATGATCTTTTCCCCTATATAATTCATCAAATATTCTGACCCATAGGAGCCTGCACCTTTTAAAAAAAAGACCAGGATGGCAAGCCCGGGAATGATTAAGAGCATGTCCCGGTTCCTGTTGATAAAAATATCATCCATGACTGGTTTGACTAAAAGCGCCATGGCACCGTTTGCCCCGGCAACAATAATCATGCAGAAGGCAGCCAGTAAAAGTCTTTTCCAGTATATGGAAACCAGAGAAATGATTTTTTTCTGCCGTGATTTGGTCAGTTTCGGATTTTTCTTTTCCATAAACCTTAATTTATTATACCAAGAACTATTGTCAACATTTAAAAAAAATGAGAGCATGTATCCCCATGATAAAGAATGCCTTTATACTCAATTTTTTCAAACTTTACAATATGCTCTGGCGCTTGAGTATTCCATTTCTCAAAAAAAACAAACGCCTGAGATCAGGATTTGAAAAACGGATTGATTCTTTCCATCATACCAAGGCAGATATATGGATTCAGGCCGCTTCTGCAGGTGAAGCCTTCCTTGCCGCCAATATCCTTAAAAGGCTGTCCCCAAAAACATATTTAAAAATTTTAGTGACCACCACAACAGCCCAGGGCATGGATATTTTACAGACAAGATTAACGAAAAAAATGATCCACAAATCAATAGATCTTAAAATAGAATGGTTTCCCTTTGATATGCCTGACACCATTGAAAAAACAATAAAAATTATCAACCCCCGGGTTATGGTGCTGCTTGAAACTGAAATCTGGCCTGCCCTGCTCTATTACCTGAAACTCAACAAGACCCGGATTTTTATCATAAATGCAAGGCTTTCCAAAAATAGTTACACCCATTATCTGAAAACAAAATTTTTTTGGAAACACCTGTCTCCAGATACAATTCTTGCAACTTCAGATAAGGATGCGCAAAGATATGAACAGGTGTTTGAAGGGGCAATGGTGAACACCATGCCGAATATCAAATTTGAAGCTATAGATACAGATGAGGATGATGTTAACACCCTGAAACAAATAAAAAAAATCCTTCCCCAGGCTTTGCCCCTGACCATTCTGGCATCAGTAAGAAAGCAGGAGGAAAAAGAGATGGTCCATATTTTAAAAAATATTTTAAAAACGGTCCCAAACCAGGTTGTTGCCATCTTCCCAAGACACATACACAGGGTAAGTGCCTGGGAAAAACGCTTGACCTCCCAAAATTTAAATTTTCATTTAAGGTCTAAAATAAATTCTTGTCTGAAAAATCCTTGCATCATTTTATGGGATACCTTTGGAGAGCTTAAAACAGTCTATGGTTTAGCCTCCGTTGTCTTTGTCGGCGGCAGCCTGAAACCTTTGGGAGGACAAAATTTCATTGAACCAGCCATCCAGGGGGCCGTCATAGTCACAGGCCCCTATTATGATGATTTTGCATGGGCAACTAATGACATATTTAAAAAAGGAATCGTCATTAAACAAAACTATTGGAAAGCTGTTGCAAGAACCATCACCCAAGCCCTTGAAAAACCCGGCAGCAGGTCTGACCGCAAACGTCTTGCCCTGGAATACCTCCAATCAAACCAGGGCGGCACCCAGCAAGCCTGCCATGAAATTTTAAAAGTCTTTGACGTCTGAACCTGATTGGTATATAGTGAATACACTCTTTGTAACAGCTCCACTCTTTTCAATTTGAATTCTTGTATACTGCTTACGCTCTTTTGATCTTATATCTGGTTTTAAAAACATTTTTTTAACTGTTCAACCCGTTAAAAGAAGTTATCTCAAAGCCCTGTATGATGGATATTTGCTGGAGGTTAAGCGTTTAGCATCGAAAAAAAATATCCATCAGACAGGGCGGCTTCAAGCATAAGAACTGAATAGTAACACATTTTTTTAACCGGCATCCTGAAGTTTTTTTAAGGAAGCTCTCTAACAATCAAAAAGGGGAGGTATTTATGGAAAATCACACCATTTATTATGACACGATTACCCGGTTAACCACGGCCATTTCTCAGTGCAAAGATCCGGAAGAAGTAGCCCTGATCACGGCGGAAAGTGTTAAAACCGCATTCAGAGTCAAAGGCTGCTCAATATTTTTGGTGGACAGGGAAACCCGTGAGCTTGGCCTTGTTGCATCATACGGTTTGAGCGATGAATACCTGAAGAAAGGACCGATCCATTTCATGCAGACCATCAAGGAAGCAAAAGACGCTGTTCCCATAGCAATCTATGATGTAATGGATGATCCGAGAATCGAATATCCTGAGGAAGCCAAAAAAGAAGGTATCTCTTCTTTGCTGGGTGTCCCCATTATCAGCCATGATAAGATCATTGGAGCCCTTCGCGTTTATGCTGAAAAACCCTGGGAATTTTCTCTTACTGATATCACACTTATCCAGGCAGTTGCATCAATATGCGGCATGGCCATGGACATGTGCAGACTGTACAAAGGATATAAAACAAGCATTGAAATTCTTAAAAATATGAGAGGGAAAGATACATATGGTTCAACAACAAGGACCCCATGAAGACGTTCCAAAAAGTGTGGACCCGTCCATCTGCGATTATTAACTGTCCAGAACACCGTCCAGCTCATGCTTCAAGGAGCGGTTCATCAGACGTTCAACCGTTTCTTTGACAGAACTGCCTTTAAAAAGAACGAAATAGACTTCATTGCAAATGGGTAGATCCACCCCCAGTTTTTTTGACAAATTGTAGACGGATCGGGTTGTCTTAACCCCTTCGGCAACCATTCTCATTTCAGAAATGATATCATCCAGTTTTTTGCCTTCCCCGATCTGCCTGCCCAGGGTATAGTTGCGGCTTAATGCGCCTGTACAGGTTAATAAAAGATCTCCCACACCGGCAAGCCCGGCCAGGGTCAGAGGATCAGCACCCAGCTTTGTTCCCAGCCTGTTCATCTCCGTAAGGCCCCGGGTAATCAGGGCAGCCCTTGGATTAAGACCCATTTGCATTCCATCACAAATACCGGCAGCTATGGCCACCACATTTTTCATGGCACCACCGATCTGGGTACCGATGGGATCATCATTGACATACACCCTGAATGTTGGACAGGAAAATATGTTCTGAACATATTCTGACACGTCCCGGCTGGTTGATGAGGCAGCAACAACTGTGGGCACATTATTTGCAACTTCCCTGGCAAAACTTGGCCCTGAAAGAACAGCAAAGTTTTCTTTGGGAAGAAAATCAATTTTTTCTGCAAGGATCTGGGTCATGGTCATATGGGTTTTATTCTCAATCCCCTTGGATGCTGTTACAACTATTGTCCCGGGACTGATAAAATTTTTCATCTGGCCGGCAACATCCCTCATGCAGTGGGACGGAACCACAACAAGCACAAGATCTTTTTCTTTTACAACAATTCCAATATCATTGGATGGAATAATATTTTCCGGCAGTCTCACATCTGGAAGAAAAATCTTGTTTTCCCTGTTCTTTTCAATCTGTTCTCTTACTTCAGGCTCAAACACCCACAGGTCCAGAAGAAACCCTTTGTCTGCAAGCAATTTGGCCAGAGCGGTTCCCCAGGCTCCTCCACCCACAACCCCTATCCGTGTTTTTGCTGTATCCATTATTCTGCTCATACGCTAAACTTTACCTTCAAGTCTGAAAAGATCCTGATATCAAAAATATTATCATCAAATTGAGCATGATCGTTATTTATAAACCAGATCATAATAATCATCAACTTTATTTTGATGTTCTGGATATTTCCCATAAGAAATTTTACATAACCCGTTCCAGGCTGATCGCCTTACGTCCGCTGGATGGACATTGCTACAAGCTCTACGATTACTTTCGCTGACCGCCATGAACTCGCTCATTCTTCGCTCAAACACCATGG
>JACKQG010002990.1_pt1 | contig 21296 bp, 17 predicted proteins | sample 8237621 | NCBI WGS metagenome assembly JACKQG01 (sample SAMN15677084, study PRJNA649215) | marine metagenome | biome: marine; feature: Black Sea; material: saline water; isolation source: suspended particulate matter (SPM) from the Black Sea western gyre | collected 2013-06-09/2013-06-10 | depth... | reverse complement strand
GCAGCACCTGCTCTCCAGAAGGCGCATCCGCCTGCTGACCGCGGCTGCTAACTGAAGCTCGGAATGTGTGCCCGGTCAGACGATCGCGGATGAAAACATCGCTGACGCTGTTGGTGTCGTTGTGCACCAGATTGCTGGCTTCGGAGCGGAAGGCAATATAGCGTCCATCTGCGGAGATACTTGGGGATGTTGAGTGCCCGTCCCCGCGCTCACCGCGGTCGTTAACGGAGATGCGTTCGGTTATTCCAGTCAAAAGGTCGTGAGTGTAAATGTCGGTTTGGGTGATCTCATCTCCCTGAACCAGATTGGTAGCTTGGGATTGAAAAACCACCACGCGGCCATTGGCAGAATTCATAGGGAGTTCTGTGGGGGTGTCTGCCTGCGCGCCAGTCGATGAAATTGAAACGCGCTTGGTCGTGCCCATCAAACGATCCCGCACGAAGACATCGGCAGCACCGTTGGTGTCATTGGCGACGAGATTGTCAGCCGCGGAGAGGAACGCAACGAAGCGCCCATCCCCTGAGACCGAGGGATGGGAAGACCAACCATTTCCTGCGGTGCGTTCGTTTGAGAGGGAGATGATTTCAGGTTCTGGTGACGTTTGTGCGCTAACAGAAAAATTCAACGCAGAGACGTAAAGAGCGCAGAGAAGAGCTAAAAAATATTTTGCATTATTCCAGAAGCTAAACTTCTTAAAGAAGTTTAGCTTCTCGTTCTGCCGCTCCGCTGTGTAAAGTCGCTTGTTGTTTTCGATGTTCTGCGTGGCAAACAACATGTTTTTCTTAGTGTTCTTTGTGGTTAAAGATTCAGCCATCGCGCGGCTTCTTGGGGCAGGTTCTGTATGGGGCCCACCCTTTGTGTGCATTGCGGCAGCGAATCAATGAATAAACGCCCATATTGTTTGCTGAGCACCCTGCGGTCAAGGATCACCGCAACTCCGCGGTCGGACTCGGTGCGGATCAGGCGGCCAAATCCCTGACGGAAATCCAGGATTGCCTCGGGGACGTTGTACTGGTAGAAAGGCTCCTCGAAGGTTTCGGCACGGGAGGCAACGATAGGATCGGACGGTACTGCAAAGGGCAATTTGACGATAACTAACACAGAGAGCGCATCGCCAGGGATATCGACTCCTTCCCAGAAAGCGCGTGTGCCCAATAGAACTGCCCGCTCCGCTTCTCGAAAACTTTCCAACAAGGAGTGTGCCGAAGCACCTTCGCCCTGCTCGAAGACGATGATACCCTGGTCTGCGAGAGCAGGTGAGATGGCTTTTGAAGTCTGCTGCAATTGGGAATAGGCAGTAAACAGCACTAATGTGCGACCGCCCGTCGTTTTGCAGAGATGGATCAGGCTGCCTTCGACAGCCTGTTGATGACCGCGCCTGTCGTTGGGTTCAGGAATGTTGTTGGGAATGTAGAGCAAAGTGGAGTTTTCATAGTCGAACGGAGAACCTAAAGCTAGCTCGTTGGCATCCTCAGCATTTAACCGCCCGCGGAGATAATCGAACTCCCCCGCCGTTGTAAGTGTAGCTGATGTCAGGATGATGGATAGCTTCTCGTGCCAAAGGTGTTTTTGCATTAATTGCCCAATGTGCAGGGGTGCGGCTTGAAGCGTGATGCCGCGTCCGCTGGGTTTTACCTCTGCCCAATAGATGCCATCTGGTTGTGGATCGAAAACCAGCGCCTCAATACTCTCGATCATTTCCTTGAGACGTTTATAAATATTGGTGACATCATGGTAGGTCTCTTCAAGCGTGTCGATATCACCAAAACCCGCTTCGGAAAGATCGACCATCGCCTGGGCGATCTGTTCAAGTTTGCCGAGTAGGGCGGTGGCAGTTTTATGCGTATCTTCCCAGGCCACCTCTACTTCCAACCAGGCGGGTTGGATGCGTGTCCCCGGCAAAATGCGCACTTGTTGGGAGTAGGGTCCCATGGCCTGCCCCTCGCGCTGCTCGAAGAGGAAATGGTCGATGGTTTCAAAGAAACTGCGCACCAGACTCTCCATTTGAAAAGCATGATCGCTGGCGCGTTCTACCAAATTGTTTATGCCAGCGTATTCGCTGGGGCTGACGCTGTCGTGTAGTAAGGATAAAAGTCGACCTAATATGCCCGAGGTTTGGCTAGATCCCGAACGGTAGCTGCCCACTTCGCGCAGCAAGCGGATGAAATCTTTTTGGGTGGCACGGAAACTGAGCGCGTTGGTGCTGGCGCTTTCGAGATGGTGTCCCTCGTCAATAATCAAGTAATCATATTCGGGAAGAACCCGGTTACCGGTGGCTACATCAGCGAGCAAGAGAGCGTGGTTGACGATAATGATATGAGCGCTCTGGGCGGCTTGTCGTGCCCTGTAGAAGGGGCAGGCTCCTCCCGTATGTTTGAGACAATTATCTGAAGTGCAGCCGTCGTCCGAGGCGGACATATGCGTCCAGGCGGAGCGCTCCAAAGGGCCGTTAAGGTTGATATCGACGCGATCGCCAGCGCCGCCTTGGTGCAGCCAAACCAATATTTTTGCCAGCACGCGCATTTCCTCAGGAGTTTCGGGGCCGCGTTTGCGAATATGCTCCATGCGCCGCGGGCACAGATAATTAGCGCGCCCTTTGAGTACCGTGGCGAATAGATCTATATCTAAGGCTTCCTGAACTTCGGGGATATTTTTATTAATCAGTTGATCTTGCAGGTTAATGGTATTGGTAGAGATGATCACTCGCAAGCCATTTTGCATCGCCCAAAGTGCAGCCGGGATGAGATAAGCGTAGGATTTACCCACACCGGTACCCGCTTCGACCATTAGATGCTGTCCCTCCGAGAGAGCATGTGTCACCGAGCGCAGCATTTCGACCTGCTCGGGACGCTGTTCGAAATGATCGAAATATTGCGAAAATGCGCCCCCATACTCCAGGATCGATGTCACTTCCTCGACATCCAGATGAGTTGGATGCTCAACGGGAACAAGAGGTTCCATATCTTGAGGGCGACCACCCCTGAGCAAGGGTTCGAAAAATCCACCCTTTCCTTTTCTGGCTGGAACCTTCTCATTGGAGCGATCGCGCAGGGCTTCAAAAAATGCCCCATACCCAAGCCAGTTTTCTACATCATCACCCAGGCGCACAATCTCAGCCAACAGTTCGATCGGTAGGTTGAGCGCGGCATCATAGAGCCTGGTAAATACTTTGTGCGTCACGCGTGCGTCGTCCAGAGCACGGTGTGTGGCCGGGAGCGGAATTCCTAGCGCATTCCCCAGCGCGCCGAGTTGATAGCGTCCAGCATTGGGCATCATCACGGCTGCCATCTCGTACGTATCGAGCGGCTCATTATCTAGCAGAATCCCGTATTTTCGCAGAAAACCAAGATCAAAACGCACATTATGACCTAAAACCGGAGAATCCCCCACGAAGTATGCCAAGTCATCGAGCACTTCATGGATGTTGGGCGCATTGCGTACCATGGCGTCGGTGATACCCGTCAGGCGGGTGATATGAGCAGGTATGCGCTGACCTGGGTTGATCAGGCTGTGCCATTCATCTTCAATGCGATCTCCCTTGAAACGGACAGCGCCAATTTCAGTGATGCCATCGGAATCAAAGTTCAGGCCAGTTGTTTCGATATCTAAGGCGACAATGGTGAAGGTCATGCCCGAATTATACTGTAGGTGGTGTGGTTATGGAACGGATGTTCGAATTTTGAGACTGAAAAATGTAAGCGACCCCGAAAGGGGTCGCATTGAAAAAAAATGGAATTGTTACTCTGAAACCACGGAGGGGTTGAAAGGTCTCTGTGGATTTTTTTCCTGACAAGATTTTAGGAATTTCTCGCCGTAAACAGTGCAGTTCGAAATGACAGCATCACTCACTACTCGTGCGAATATCCTCGATCTTTTCGACGAAGGGTTGGATGGCATCGCTCACCTTGGCCTCGTCGATTTCATTGACTTTGAAGGTCACTTTGCTGTTGGCGGGGTCATCGCCAGCTGTCACTCCAAAGGAAATGAAGTTGCCCCCGGCTTCAGTGACAGCTTTTGTCAAGGCGGCCAACTGTCCCAACTTCTCAGGAATTAGGGCGGTGATGCGTACCCCGAGATCGCGCGCGCCCATCAATTCCAGGAATACCTTGAAGATATCAGTTTCGGTGATTACACCCACTACACGATCATCCTTCATCACGGGCAGCCCGCCGATTTTGTTGTCAACCATGATGCGGGCGGCTTCCTCAATGGGGCAATCAGTTTCGATGGTGAGCACCTCGCTGGTCATCACATCTTCAACGGTGATCTTGCTCAATAGATAATTCATCTCCCAGATACTCAGTGAGGTTGCAGGTGAGGGGGATGCATTGAGCAGATCTTGATCGGAGACAATGCCGACGAGTTTTCCGTCTTTGATCACCGGTGTACGGCGGATGTGTTCGCGCCGCATCAAGTTAACTGCCTCGATGATGGGCAAATCGGCAGAGATTGTGATTACAGGATGGGACATTCGATCGCCAACTAACATGAGAGCCTCCTGGAGCAGAATTCCTCTCTAGTATAAGCCATTTCGTTGCCATCGTCAGGGATTACCAGGTTTTTTATGTGGATATTGAGGGTAGCCGCGTTGATATTTCCCCTTGCCGCCATCGCGGATGGGCTTTTTCCATTTGTGAAGATAGAAAATAAAAAGGGCCATCACACTGATGGCCCCATGAGATTGAGATCCTTTTTAAATTTACGCCCCGAGATAGGCTGCTTGAACGTGTTCGTTGTTGATCAGTTCCCTGGCAGAGCCATGCAGTTCAATTTTGCCGTGAGCGAGGACATATGCATAATCACTTACGGCCAACGCCATTTGCACATTCTGTTCTACGAGAAGCATAGTGATGCCGGCATCTTTCAGGCGCCCAAGACCTTCGAATAGATCCAGTACAAGGACAGGTGCCAGTCCAAGGGAAAGTTCATCCATCATCAGTACAACGGGCGATCCCATGATGCCGCGGGCTACAGCGAGCATCTGCTGTTCGCCGCCGCTAAGTGTCCCGGCTTTCTGGTTTTTGCGTTCCTCGAGACGAGGGAACATCTCATAGATTAATTTGTAATTTTCATCTATGTGCGGGCGAGAGCGAACTGGAGTTGCACCCATTTCCAAATTTTCTTCAACACTCATATCGGTAAATAACTGCCGACCTTCTGGAACCAACACAAGGCCTCGCTCCGCTTTTTTGTGAGCGGAAAGTTTACTGACATCTTCACCATCGAACCAAACAGTTCCGCTCCAAGGTTTGAGCAAGCCCATGATCGCACGCAGCATGGTTGTTTTTCCAGCGCCGTTAGCGCCAACTAGGGATGTCATTTTCCCTTTTTCGAGGGCTATCGATGCTCCCCAAAGAATTTGTACTTCTCCGTAGCCAGATGTTACGTCTTTAATTTCGAGAATTGCCATCGATCCACCTCTACTCCTGTGCCTTTTGCATCAACTTTTGAGCCAGTTTAGGATCACCTAAATAGGCCTCGATCACTCGAGGATTATTTCTTATTTCATCGGGATTTCCTTCAGCGATTTGAGCACCAAAATTGAGCACGATCATACGATCTGATACGTTCATTACAGCTTCCATAACATGCTCAATCATAATGATGGTGATGCCCTTATCGCGAATTTTTCGCACAGTTTCGACCATTTCGGCGATTTCCGATTGATTCAATCCTGCGAGCACCTCGTCTAAAAGCAAGAGATGCGGCTGAGCAGCCAGAGCACGGGCCATTTCGAGACGTTTTTTCTGAGCTACGTTGAGGCTGGATGCCAGTTGGTCAGAGCGATCTGCGATGCCGACGAAGTTTAATACTTCTTCGGCGACGGGAGTCGCTTTTCTCAGACTATAGCCTTGTCTTCCGAAACAGGCACCTACAACGACATTTTCGATCACAGTCAGTTCATTTAGCGGCTTGACGATCTGATGGGTTCTGGCCAAGCCTAATTTTGCCATTTCATAGGTTTTTGCCTCGGTGACATCCTGATCTTTGAAGATTACCTGCCCTTCAGTAGCGGGGTAAACGCCGTTGATCACGTTGAAGAGTGTCGTCTTTCCGGCACCATTGGGCCCGATCAGTCCTAGAATCTGCCCTTCAGGTAGTTCGAAGGTGACATCATTCAATGCCTGCAATCCACCGAAGAATTTCGATACGCCCTTGACTTGAAGTAATGATGTCATTGCAGTACCCTCCGGAGCGTTGGGAATTTTTGACGAAGCCAACCTACAGCACCCGCCGGTATGAATAAGACAATGAGCAATAACAATACACCGGAAACAGAAAGCTGAATGTCTTTGAAGAACTCACTGGTGACAAAATACCCGCGCATACCCTGATAGGCAAATGCTCCCAAAATGGGTCCAAGCACAGTGCCTTGACCACCCAGCATTACCATAACCAGTAACTCAATAGATGAATGCAACGGGAATGCAACATGCGGTTCTACATTCCCATTTTTGAAGAAGAACAGCACTCCGACCATACCAGGAATGATGGCTGAAAGAACGTATGCCCAAGTTTTTGCGTCTGGGGCCACTACTCCCATAACTTCTGCTGCGTCTTCGTCTTCACGTATGGCCAGCAAGCCCAAGCCAAACTTTGAGGTGCGAACGAGATGACTGATGATAAGGGCAATGATCGTCAGCCCAGCCATAATATAAAAAGCCATTCCCAGCGCTTTGGCTGCACCTCCGTAAGCCTTATAGACTGAAAAGTTTAGCACCATGCCAATCGGACCGCCGAACAGATCTAGATTGTTGAATAAGGCTTTCATAGCTTCGTTGATGCCGATTGTTGCCAGGGCGAAATAAGCGCCGCGCAACCGCAGGATCGCCTTTCCCAATAGAAAGGCCAGTATGCCGGCAGAAATTCCACCAACCAGCATCCCAGCCCATATTGACCAATCCTGTTGGTTGACAAAGTAAAGGCCAATGTAGCCGCCAAATCCATAAAATACGATGTGGCCAAAGCTAACGTAGCCCGTGTAACCTAGCAGTATATTCAAACTGGAGGCAAGCGCAATCGCTTTGAGGATTGTAAATGCACTTTCCCGGGTTGATATATTTCCTGTGATAACTGGCCAAAGGGAAAACCCAATTACAACCAGCATCGGCAAAAGTAGACCAAGATGGTTTCGCCAGTTTTTCATTGTTTTGCTCCAAAGAGACCGTTTGGTCGAACAAGCAAGATGACAACGAACAGGCCAAATTCAATTACCGGGACCCAAGAAGTCTCTAAAAATGCTGGGATCGCACCTTCGAGAACACCGAGGATCAACCCTCCAAACAGAGCACCAATCGGGTTGCCCAGCCCTCCCAAAACGCCAATGACGAAGCTCTTTAATTCATAGCTACCACCGGCAAGGATGCTGAATGGGAAAAAGGTGGATATCAAGGCGCCCGAGACGGCAGCAAGCATTGTTCCAAGCCCAAAACTGAGCGCCAAAATTCGTGTTGACGGGATTCCCATCAATTCTGCTGCAGAGCGATTGTTGGTCACTGCGCGGATATATTTCCCTGGGCGGGTTCGGAAAAGAAACAAATATAGTCCGCCAGTAACTAAAATTGCGATCAACGCTGCGATCAGGCGTGTGCCCAGCACTGTCGTAGAGCCAAGTTGGAAACTGCCCATATTGAAATCAACATTATAGGGTGAGGTCGTGACTACGGCTGTCCCGATACCAATAATGATCATGTTTACCGAAAATGTTGCCAACAAAGAGGATAGGTGTGGGGCGTTGATGACTCTATGAACTGCAACAAAATAGATCACCACCCCTAAGAGCAGACCAACGATTGCGATGGGTATCAAACCCAAATATGGATTGATGCCCGATCGAATGAATAGAAAGAAAGTCCCGAACATCCCTAAGGCGATGATGGGACCGTGCGATAAGTTGATGACATCCATCACGCCCCAGATCAATGTCAACCCCATCGCTGCCACGCCATAGACGAACCCAAGCAAAATGCCATCAGGGAGGGATGTTAGGAGCAGGCTGATTTGTTGCATAATATCTCCCAATAGTTTAGTTGTAGGATTGGTTACATCCCCTCAGGAAAATTTCTCTGAGGGGATGTTCGATAGTCGTGATCTGGTTATCGAGTTGGAATTGGATAAAGTGGGTCTGCTGTCGCAACGTCAGCGGGGGCGACGATGACACGTTCCAGTTCGCCATCAGCATTCAACTGCCATTGCGCAACAACCATTTTGTGGGCCGTTTGCAAGCCATGAGCTTCTTCTGATGAATCAAATTGGGTTCCGCCAAAGAATGTCATCAAGTTCATTGCATTCAATGCGGCTTTGACAGCATCTGTATCGACAGAATCAGCGTCCATGATGGCCTTCTGCAACACGAGACCAGCCGTATAGCCTCCGGCGACGTGATAAGTTGGGGGATCTCCATAAGCGGCTTCATATGCAGAGGCAAATTCTTCACCTGTAGGTCCGAACCATTCCACACCCAGATTTCCAGCTTCAGCTTCGGTGTGTGTGGCTGCGAGTTCCCATTGGCTGGAAACTGCAATTCCGAGAGCCGCATCGCCCAGTTCGGGGAATTTTGTATCGGCAGGGGCTACCAATAAGTATGCGAATTTCAGGCCGATATTGCGCTCGTAGAGCGCGCGGGCCAAGGCGGTGCCGTCAGGATAATGGCCTCCACCGAGAAGAACAGTTGCTCCAGATCCAGCAATCTTATTTACGATCGGACCAAAGTCTGCTGTATCAGTATCATAGCCCTCTTCCAAGACGACCTCAAAACCATTGGCTTCAAGATAGGGCACGATTCCTTGGGCTACACCAGTAGCGAATTTGACGGCTTCATATACGATGGCAACTTTGGCATCAGGATCCAGTTCTTTGAGCATGTCAACCGTACTGGACATATAAAGGCTGCCAGGTGTGTAGAGTTGGAATAGACTGGTATTACCTGTCTTGTAGGCATCGTCATCGGCTGCACCAGTTGTGATCATTATTTTACCGTTCTGTTCTGCAACGATAGAAGCAGCAGATGTTAGACCAGAAGAATAAGGGCTGATTAAGAAATCAGCATTGTCTTCGGCGATCAGCCGCGTATATAGCTCCTGTACGCGCTCGGTGTTGGATTCATCGTCGTAGGTTTGGGCTGCAAATTTGACGACAGTACCGTCACTCAAGGTGAAACCACCAGCCTCATTAACCTGATCCATCCAAAGCGTTAAGCCATTCACCTGGCGTTTTGATGAAACTTCTTGTTTACCGGTAATCGATGATGTGAAGCCAATTACTAGCGTGACCTCTTCGGCCATTTCTTCTGCAGGCTCTTCGGCCACAGCTTCTTCTTCCATCACCTCTTCAACGGCGGGTTCTTCTGCTGGCGCTTCGGCCGGCGCTGGTTGACAAGCCGACAATATGAGCGTTAAAACAAAAATCAGAGAAAATAAAACTGCAAACGAGCGTTTCATGGATACCTCCAAAGTAATATTTGATAACAACAATTAATGGGCATGGGTCACCGAATTCAACAGTATCAAAATTCCCAACACCTCCTTTACAAACTATGCGTTTGGTACCTTTGAACACTGCAGCAACAATGAGTCTTGTAGCAAAACTGCTCGATGAGTATAAAAATAATTTGCAAATAAAAAATAAAAAAAGGAGTAAAAATCTAAAAAAGCCATAAATGTGGCTTATTTCACAATGCGGTAAGCATAAGTAAAATACATAAGTGACGCGGTGAATTTCTTGGGCGAACCCATGGGCATCTCGGTCAATATTTGGATGTTACTTACCTAAAGTCTGTACAGGTGGCTCAAAGCGATATCCGATTCCCCGTTCAGTCATCAAGTATTCTGGTTTGGATGCGTCCAACTCGATTTTATGTCGCAAGTGGCCGATATAAACCCTCAGATACTCTGTCTCTTCGCCATACTCTGGCCCCCAAACATTTTTAAGGATAGCTGAATGGGGAAGAACTTTGCCAGAGTGTTCCATCAAGTAAACGAGCAGATTGAACTCTGTTGGTGTGAGTTTTATTACTTTCTCTCGTACAATAAGTTCATGTCTCTCAAGATTAACTGAGATATCCCCGTGAATCAGTTTTCCATGGCGAGTAGGTGGCTCAGTCCAGCGCGATCTTCGAAGTACAGCTTTGACTCTCGCTAGGAGTTCACCAACGCCAAAGGGTTTGGTCAAGTAATCATCAGCACCCCAATCAAACGCTTTAATTTTGTCGCTCTCTACATCCAAGGCTGTTAGAATGATGATCGGTACCATTGAGCGTTGGCGAATGCGCCGCGTCGTTTCCAGGCCGTCCATGCGCGGCATCATCAAATCTAAAATCACTAGATCGACATTTTGAGTATTAAATACAGCGAGAGCTTCTAATCCATTGGAAGCATTGAGCACATCGTAGCCGCGCACTTCCAGGTTGCGGCGAACGAAATCGCGCAGCGTTTTTTCATCATCTACAACTAAAACTAAGGGATTTGGCATGTTTGTTATTCTTCGATCTCATCAGGGTCGATGAATTGGGGTAATGTAAAGGCGAAGCAAGCGCCGATTTGACGCGGTTCGATCCAAATTTTTCCACCGTGGGCCTGGATGAAACCTTTGCTTATCGCAAGACCAAGACCAGCACCGGAAGTTTTGCGTGATAAGTCATTATCGATGCGGTAAAAACTTTCAAAGATGCGTTTCCCTTCTTCCTCAGGAATCCCAGGGCCAGAATCTTCTATTGTGACTGTAATTTCTCCATTCTCACAGGAGGCCATGACAATAATAGGCGAAGAATCACCCGAATATTTGGCGGCATTCTCAATTAGATTTCTAATCACAACTTCTATGCGCCGGCGGTCCACATGCAGGGGAGGAAGATCTTGGGGAATGGAAACCTGTAACCGTTCACCAGGTTGAGGGTTCGATCGTTTGGCTGCGTTCTGGACGATCTTATCTAGTTGACATGGTCTACGTTCAACGGTTAAGTTTCCAGCCTCGAGACGAGATAGATCCAGTAGCTCGTTGACCAGGATCGTCAGCCGGTCAGCCTCATTGGAGATAATTGATAAAAACTCTTTCTGTGCGGCGCCATCCCACTCAACATCATCGGCGAGCAGCGTTGTGGCATATCCTTTGATGGATGCCAAAGGTGTGCGTAGCTCGTGTGAAACTGTGGAAAGTAAATTAGATTTCATGCGATCTAATTCTCGATCAGCAGTAATATCGTATAAGAGCTGCCCTTGGCCAATTGGGACATCGTTGGCATCAGTGACGCTAAAGCTATGCAATCTTAGCCAGAGATTGCGTCCCTGGTGCGGCAGCAAGATTTCTGCTCCCTGTTCATCTTGTCTTTCCATGGCCATATGAATGATCTCTTTAGTACGTTGTGGATCATCAGATTTTTCACTCAACCGGTCAAGAACAGCATCCACTTTTGCACCGGTAATTTTTTCTGCGGATAACCCTGTTAGGATGCTGATGCGCCGGTTAGCATAAACCACATTGCCATCAGGTCCTTCAAGTATAAGCCCATCTTTGAGGGATTGAATTAATGCCTCGAGCCGTCGAGTTTGTTTTTGCAACTGCATATCGCTGCGAGCATACAGAGCGGCATTTTCAATAGCCATCGCGGCATGATTTGCAAAGCTAGAAAGCAAATCGATTTCTTGATCAGTAAATATGTGTGGTTCTGGACGCAGAACGATCAGTGCTGAGGGAGGCGCGTATTGCGTATTGAGTGGGATTGCCAATAGAGAACGATATCCCTCTTCTCGGCCTTCGTTACGTTGTTTTGCATCACTTGTCTCAGTATCACTGACCTGCGTAGGTTGCCCGCTGCGCAACGCGGTGATGGTGACTGACTGAGGCTCGCTGGGGTCAATTGAAATTTGTTCAACATACGTGTTTGAAAGTCCGCGACTGGCCTGAACTCGGAAAACCCCATTTTGTTCATCAAGAGCGACGATGGCGCTCATCTTGACATCAAGTAGGCGCTCGACCTGTCGCAAAATACGGTTCAATACCATTTGTGGATCGAGGGTTGAAACGACTGCGGCACTGGTTTCCAAGAGAGTCGAAAGTTCTTTCAAGCGTGCCTCGATATCCCTTTCCATACCCATAAGGCTGCGAGTCAAGTTCCCTACCTGATCAGGGCGATTTGCTAATTCTCTGAATATTTCAAATTGCTCGTCGGTCGCCTGCTCATCCTCACCAATGATGCGGCTGTATGCTGCCAAATTGCCCAGGGGTTGGATGATCATCCGGGACAAACCCCACCAATAAGACATCCCAACAACGACAAATATGAGCAGAACGATCAAGATGCCCTGGAAGAAAGTACGCGGAGTTTCGAAAGCTTTTGCCGATGGGCGGCTGACGATCACTCCCCAGCCTGCACCTGAAACTGGGACAAAGCTATAGAGCCGCTCCACGCCCTGCTCATCTAAGCCGATTACAGTATCAACACGCCCAAGGAGTAATGGGTCCGTAATAAATGATTGGCTATCTGGTACTATGCCGAGTAATTTTTCGGGGTCTGAATGCGCAATGATCTGTCGACTCCCATCGATGATGAAAACTTCAAAGCCCTCTTCTGGGTCATATTCCTGGGATATTTTTACCAGGGTCTGGCTGAGCGCCTCAAGTTTTATGTTGGTAGCCACTACGCCAAGGAATTCTCCCATAGTGTTCCAAAGCGGCATAACCGCTGTGGCCACTGGCTGCTGAGTGGTTGGGGAGATTCGTCCTTTGGAGATCAGCGGATTAGTGGTGATCAACGCGCGCTGAAAATAATCTCGGAATGAGAAATCATCACCTACGGTTGTACGAGGACCTTCGGGGAAGTGGTAAATCATGAACCCTTGTTGGTTCAGTCGGTAGACAAGGTTGACATCCGGACGAGCACTCATGATGGTTTCAAAGAGAGAACGCATCGCTTCGGTATCTATTTCTTTAACCCCATCAAAAGAACCTAGCTCACGCGCAGCTCTCATGGCGTTGCGCATATTTTCGTCTGTTTCTTGCGCAATGGATCGCGCCAGCGCCAAATCTGCAGCCTGAATGCTCTCCTCAAGTTGATGTTGTGTGTTATTCGCGATTAATAGTGCCGCGATAGCCACTGGCACAACAAAGAGAATATATAGGGCCATTAACTTAAGCCCTAAGTCCTGACGAAATGGAAACTTCCGAAAAATACCACTAAAAATATTATTAAGTGTTGTCATGCCCAGAGTCTAACCTCTAGCCTCCAATTTCCAACCTTTTACATAATTACTTACCCATGTTACGCACGCGTAGCGGGAAAGTCCTGAAAATAGGGGGTGGGGGCGAAGCCCCCACCCCCTATTTTCAGGGATATTTCTCTTTAGGTTGCGTAACATGAGTTCCTTATTCTTCACTAAATGCTTTCAAAACCCTGACCATGTGTTTGGCATGTTTTAGATATAAGTCTAGGCGCATGTTCTCGTTAGGTGCATGCGCATTTGTTCCGGGGTAACCGCATCCCGCAGTTGCAACGGGTTGATTGAGCACGTGCACAAAGGGATAGTTGGGTCCCGACCCGCCAATCATAGGGACGATCTGCATGGGCATACCGTAAATATCTTCTGCTGTATCTACGACGATTTTGATGAAGGGATCATCTGGATCGGTTCTTGCGGCTGGCCCGCCTCCCAAGAATTCTATCTTGATATCATCAAAACCTTGTTCATCAAGATGAGCGCGCAATTGCTCCAGAACTTGTTTGGGTGTTTGTTTGGGAACCAGGCGGAAATCCACTTTAGCAGATGCTTTCGCCGGGAGCACGGTTTTCGAACCTTCGCCCTGATACCCCGAGGTCAATCCGCAGATTGTGCAGGTCGGTTGGAAGACTTCAGCCAGGCGCAATTCAACGCCTCCCTCAATATCGTTCAAGAATGATTTGACACCGTAACGAGTTTTGTATTCATTTGCAGGGTCTGGTAGGGCAGCCATGAATTCCACGTCTCGCTCTGTGTATGACTCGATGGAATCATAATACCCTGGGATGAGAATACGTTCGTTTTCATCTTTGAGCGTGCCTAATGCCCAAACCAACCGCCAGGCCGCGTTGGGGAATATCGATCCACCTAACCCAGAGTGAATATCAATTTCTGCGGTTTCGACAGAAAGCTCCACATAGCAAATTCCTCTCAACCCGACATACTGCATGGGTACTTCCTCGAAGTTGACCTGACCGAATTCCCATACGCATGCATCTGCGGCTAAAAGTTCCTGATTCTTTTCTATGAACTCAGGTAAATGTACACTGCCAATTTCTTCTTCCCCTTCGATGACGAACTTGATATTGCAGGGCAATTCGCCTTCTTCAGCAAGCAGAGCATCAATCGCAAAGAGTCGGCTGGTGATATGGCCTTTGTCATCGCTGACGCCGCGGGCGTAGAGTTTGCCGTCTCGGAGAGTTGGCTCGAAGGCTGGAGAATCCCAAAGCTCCAACGGTTCCGCGGGCTGCACGTCATAATGATTGTAGAAAAGCAGCGTCTTATCTGATCGCGCTCCGGGGCGATCGGCAATCACTACGGGGGCGCCGCCGGTGGGCATGATCTGAGTGTTGAATCCGCGCTTCTCCAACATCTCAGACACCAATTTGGCACATTCTTCCATGCCCCAGTTTTGAGCGGCTACACTGGGCTGGGCTGAAAGAACTGAAAGTTCCTCAATACTTTCATCGAGATGGTCATCGAGATATTTATCAAATGGGGCGTATTCAGTCATTTTTACTCCTCAATTTGTTAAGTAGTTCGTCTTCATTCTCGCAAGATCCAGGTCATCGATTGAGCACCTGCAAAAGCGAACAGAATCATTTTTATCGAAACACCGACAAGAACGGCCAATAAAAATTTTAGCAAGGGCATCTTCAGAACCCCAGCAGCGACCCCGGCAACATCAAAGGTTGGATTTGGGATAGCGGCCAAAACTAGAATTGCCCAGAAGCCATATTTGCTGACCCAAGTTGATAAGCGTTCATAAAGCTTAGCCCTTTCTACCACAGCCTGACCGCTGAAACCAGCCAGATAGCCAGAAAGTTCACCTATTGCGCCTCCAGCACCGGCTGCCAGACCGACAAACAGCGGATTGAATACAGCTCCCATGGCAAAGACTACGGCGATCCCAGGGGCGGGCAAGAACACAGTGGCATTGGTTAACAACGCAATCACGAAGATGCCTGGATAACCATAGACGGCCAATTCTTCAGCCTTATCCCGAATCGAATAAACGAAAATGGTTATTGCGATGACCAGCAGCAGCGCTAGGATACGAATAAACGTGAGGCCATATTTGCCAAGTCTCAATGCAATTTCTCCAGATAACGGAAACTGGTTGTTGTGTGCTACTGTTTCTTAATGGCTATTAGGTAAAAGACTTTCAATGCGGGCGATAACCATATCCAGGGCGACGGTGTTAAAGCCGCCTTCGGGGATGATCACATCAGCATAGCGCTTCGATTGCTCGACAAATTCGAGGTGCATTGGACGGACAGTTTCTATATACTGTTTTATCACGTTTTGCGTTGTGCGTCCGCGCTCAGCGATGTCGCGTTCCAACCTGCGGATAAACCGAAGATCAGAGTCTGTATCGACAAAGATCTTCACGTCGAAGAGTTTGCGCAATTCGGGCTCGGCGAATATCAATATCCCCTCAACAATGATCACGGCATGGGGTTCTACAAGAATGCTCTGATTTGTGCGCGTGTGCGTTTTGAAATCATAGATGGGCAATTGAATGGGCTGCCATTTTTTGAGCGTCTCAACGTGTTCGATGATCAGCGCTGTATCTAGCGAGTGGGGGTGATCAAAATTGATCTTGGCGCGCTGCGTGATGGGCAAATCACTCAAATCCTTGTAGTAGGCATCGTGTGCTAAAAAGGCGATCTTTTGCTCACCGACCTTTTTGAGCACTACGTGGGCCACGGTTGTTTTTCCCGATCCGCTTCCCCCAGCAATTCCGATAACAATTGGAGTTGGGTTTTTGGTCATATGGAAATTATATACGGAAAGATGTCCTTGTGCGACCTGCCGAATCGCTGGTTGTGCTGATTGCCTTTTTTGAGCTTTTTCCCGCTCTCGATGCGGATCAGAATTTTTCAGCGGCTTTTTTCAGGCGTGCTCTACCCTCTGATGAGTACCAACACTCGATGAACTTTGCTTTCTTTGTCTCATAGGTAGCAAGGATTTTTTCTTGAACAGGTAGGACACGATTCTGCTTGATGATGGCGTAGGCAGCATTGGGCATTTCCCCAAGAGCTTGGATTTTTTCTATCGAAGCAGGAAGCACCTCGTCTACGGGCACGACCAGGTCGACCATGCCAAGGCGTAGAAGATCCTCAGGGGGATAGAATTCACCCAACTCAAGCACGTCTCGTCCCCTTTGGGTGCCAATTAAATCCCGAAGGATGCAATCCACCATGTAAGGCACTGGCACTCCCAATTTGATCTCGTTCAATCCCATCAATTTACGACCTTCGGCGATAACTCGATAATCACAGCAAAGCGCCAGGATACAGCCTCCCGCGATGGCGTGACCGGGCATGGCGGCCAGCGTTGGTTTGCTGTATGTGAACAAGTCTAATGCGAATTTGTTGAAAGTATCGTAGAAATCTTCAAATTGTGCAGGAGTGAGATCGTACAAATTGGGAATATCGAAACCAATGGAGAAGAATTTTTCATTGGCGCTGGTTATGATTAGTGCCCGTACACTTTGGTTGTCTGCGAGCTTTGTAATCGCTTCATGCAGTTCGCCGACCACTTGCAGGCTGATTGTATTGGTGACTCCATTGTCCAGCTTGATGATCCCAATTTCATTCTGAATTTCAACGGATATATTCTTCATCACTGCCTCCAAAATTAAAGGGTATCCAAGCCGCCATCTCGCACCCACGCATTGAATTTCTCTGTGGTTGGGAAGACGTAGTTGGAGAGTGAACGCACCACCCAATTTTCTGCCATGGGAGTGATGCTGATTACGGGTACCCCATTGTCGTATGCGCGAATCATTTCTAACGCTGTGCCCATGCTGGCGACAGGTAAGTAGGCAATCAGAATATCTGAGTCTCCGGCCGTTTTGGCCATCTCATGGAGCACTTGATGAGCGCGTTCGTCGTCGAACTCTGGACTGTCAGGGAAGAGCATAAAGGGGTCGGTAACTTCCGCGTTGGGATGTATTGCGAGGATTTCTGTACGGATGGCTTGGCGATAATCCTGGCTGGTAATGCCTTTGCCTTTTTTTGATCCTTGCATTACGCCGGCAATGAAAACGCGCATACTATTCTCCTATAATTTTGGGGATAAATCCTTCATTTGTGCTGGTGAAGCAAAAGGCCGCAGCCATGAAAAAGTGAGGTAGGTCACAAGATAAAGCGACGTATACATTACCATGAACCCAATTTTGTCGGCATAGGTGATTGGATGCAGAAGCGGGGATAATGTGTCTGAAAGTATTTCCGCGGGTTCGAGAAGTAAGTCCCAACTATTCCAGCGCAAGAAGCGTCCTAAGTAAACTCCATATCCACTTATGCCAATGACGATCAAGGCAAATGCCCATCCGAGATTGTGACCCAGATAACTGCGAACGACACCTTGAACACTGTGCAAAGATGTCACTGCTAGAAAAATCCCCGTCCAGGCGGTTATGGCAATCAGGCCAGCATCATACCAGATGGGGATTGATTGTCGTTGAGAAACGTGTATCAGGTCAGTGACGATGTAGAATGAATTAGGCAGGAATACCAACCAAAGACCACCTGGAATAATCAGCGCCCACCACCAACCAGGCCTTAGGCGGTGAATGGCGGATATGCTTAAACTAAACACATAAGGCAGCCATGCCAAAAACAAATTCCAGATCAGATTCTTGAACAAGAAATCTCTACTAATCCATACCCTACCAAAATAGAAAAAGAATACCAATAATGTGCCCAAGGCAATTGGATAAAAGTGATTTTGAGATAGGAATTTGTGCACACTTTTTATCGATCCAAAAAGACCAGTCATAGTTTCAACCTTATTAGAACTTATCTCAAATATCTCTATTGTCACTTTGATAGAGCGAAGTGAACGAAGAGTCTGTTATTCCGAGGATTTCAGATCCTTGGCTGCGCTTACGCCACACTATGCGCGATTCTGGCGGGCGGGTCTTCGGCCTGACATTTTTTGAGATGGCTATTAGTGAATTGGTTCTATGGGAATTACCGTGAGGCGATTCCTAGAGACCCAGTGAATTAAAACAAATTGTAACATTCTCTATGCTACAATGACGCAGGCGGGAGCGATTTGAGCAACATTTTTTGCTCCCCATTGCTGAATCAAAAAAGCCACTGATGGGAATCGAACCCATAACCTATCGCTTACGAAGCGATTGCTCTACCGTTGAGCTACAGTGGCGCGCGCAGGATTATACCAAGCAAGTGGGTAAGTTTACAAGCTGGAAAGCGTCAAGTAAGATGAACGTTGGTACCATTTTGAGAGTAATACTTTAGAGGTAAATATGCGGGTTGCCATGCTTTCTTACCATACTTGCCCGTTAGCGATATTGGGCGGGAAAGATACGGGGGGAATGAATGTTTATGTGCGCGAGCTCTCTCGTGAGTTAGGCCGCAGGGGAATCGCGGTGGATGTGTATACCCGTTCTCAAGATGAGCATGTGCCGCACGTATCACATGATCTTGGATATGGAAACCGGGTGGTGCATGTGCCTGCGGGCCCAGAAGTGCCTCTGCCAAAAGAAGAATTGGCCGAACATATCCCCACGTTTGTCGAAAATATCATTGATTTTTCAGCGACAAAGGGATTTGAGTATGATCTTATCCACAGCCATTATTGGATGTCTGGGATCGCCGCGCATGACCTGCAAGTTGCCTGGGATGTCCCCGTGGTGCACATGTTCCACACCTTAGGGTTAATGAAACAACGTATTGCTCAAAGCCCTCTCGAAGCCGAAGGGGAATACCGTCTTAATGGTGAGCATAAAGTCATAAAATTAGCTAATCGAATCATCGCCGCGACTATTGCAGAAAAGGCACAATTACAATGGTTGTATCAGACGAATGCCGAAAAAATAGCAGTCATTCCCCCTGGTGTTGATACCTGTCATTTTTACCCTATCCCCGCGGATGAAGCCAAGGAGTATATTGGAATTTCGCCCGATGATCGCATGCTGCTCTTCGTCGGACGCATTGAACCTCTCAAAGGGATTGATACGCTCATCCAGGCGATGGGCTTAATGGCCGGGAATGGAGACGCTGCTGACCACCAGTTAATCCTGACGATCATTGGTGGAGATCCGCATGTCAGCCGAGAAGAAATGTCTGATGAGATGTCCAGGCTGCAAACCTTAAGCAGCGAGAATGGTCTCGACGAATTTGTGGCTTTCCTTGGTCGTCGCAGTCAGGAGACTCTGCCTTATTACTATTCGGCAGCCGAAGCTGTGATCATGCCTTCTCATTATGAGTCCTTCGGCATGGTAGCTTTGGAGGCTATGGCTTGTGGAACCCCAGTGGTTGCTTCACAAGTTGGCGGACTAGCCTTCTTGGTGCAGGATGGCGAAACCGGATACCACATTAACGTCGGTGATATGGACGCCCTCAGTGGACGTCTAACCACGCTGCTGGAAGACCGAGAAATTCATCAAAGGCTATCCCGTCAGGCGGCTGCATTTGCCCAAGATTATTCTTGGGCAAAGATTGCCAGGCGGATGATTGAGTTATATGAAGAAGTTTTGGGAGACGAGTAATCCGTAATCGGTAATACAATTAAAAACGACTGGAATAATAGATAGAAAAACCGGATGGCATTTCGACCGCCATCCGGTTTTAGTTTCAGTTAATTGGTTGCATGTGTGCATCTTCGTGCACTTCGTGGATTTATATTTGGAACTCTCCGTCTTTGTAGAGCAGCTCGCCATCGACGCGGATCTCACTGTCTTCCTTTACATCACAGATGAAGTCCCAATGGATGCTGGACTTATTAGTGCTGCCAGTTTCAGGGTAACCGGCGCCCACGGCCATGTGGAAGGTGCCGCCGATCTTCTCGTCGAAGAGGATGCTCTTGGTGAATTGCTGGATGCCATAATTGGTGCCAATGGCGAACTCGCCCAGGTACTTGGCGCCTTCGTCGGTCTCTAGCTGAGAGAGCAGATATGCTTCATTCTTCTCTGCGCTGGCTTTGACCACTTTGCCATCCTTGAACTCCAGGCGCACGCCATCGACCTCACGTCCGCTGCGAATGGCGGGGTACGTGAAATTCACCCAACCATTTGCAGAATCTTCCACAGGGCCGGTGAAAACTTCACCGCTGGGCATATTCTTTTGGCCATCGGAATTTTCGAATTTTCGATCTTCAATCGACAAAGTCAGATCGGCGTTGGGGCTTTTGACTGTGACGATTTTCTTACCGACCAACCAATCGATGATCTTCTGCTGTTCGTCATGAATGCGCTGCCATTCTGCGATAGGGTCATCTTTGTCGCAGAAAGTTGCTCCGTAGACAAAATCTTCGTAATCGCGCAGGCTCATATCCGCATCTTGGGCATAAGCGGGGCAAGGGAATTGGGTGCCCACCCAGCGCAGCTCTTTGGCTGCCGAACGACGCATATAGGTTTCAGTCAGATCACGGTAGGCTACTGCGCGGACGCGTTCTTTTTCGGGATCGATACCATTCATAGCGCGCGTATTAGAAGTAGCTCGAATAGCCATGAGTACATTGGCTTCATCGTAGAGCATCTTGCTGACTGGGGACACCCATTGCAGCTGTTCCTCGCTGGCTTCTGCCATGAAAGCCTCGTTTAGGTCATCGCTGGAGAGTTGAATGGTGGGATTTCCACCAGCTTTGACGATATGGCGTACAACTTCTGTAACTAAGGGCTCAGAGATCACATCACCGCGTACCAGAACCCAATCTCCAGGTTTGATTTTTACTGAATAATTGACTAATAGGTCTGCTAATTTGACTAATCTGGGGTCAGCCATATGTTTCTCCTAAAATGTTATAGTTTTGGGCATATTCCCAAAGATCGGGGGATTATACCATTCGTGTGCGCTTTGTGTTACGAACAGAAATAGCATCTCCAGGAATCGCCGATGTACGGGACTCTCTCACGAGAATTCCCATAGAACCCAGAAATTTACAGCTTTAATCGATATTAATGTATTAGTCAATAGAAGGCTGAACACCGCAGAGTCGCAGAGAACGCGGAGATTCTCGCATTTTACAGGAGAAAAACTCTGCGAACTCCGCGTCTCAGCGGTGAAAGTTGCATCAGAATTGTGTTCAATCTACCCTTGACCATTACAC
>JACKQG010002989.1_pt1 | contig 21299 bp, 23 predicted proteins | sample 8237621 | NCBI WGS metagenome assembly JACKQG01 (sample SAMN15677084, study PRJNA649215) | marine metagenome | biome: marine; feature: Black Sea; material: saline water; isolation source: suspended particulate matter (SPM) from the Black Sea western gyre | collected 2013-06-09/2013-06-10 | depth... | reverse complement strand
ATGGTTCAGGTTTTGGATGGCGAGGCCCTTATCAATATCGATGGCAAAAAAATCAAAGCAACAACAGGACAGGTAGTGGTCATGCCGGCAAATGTACCCCATTCTGTTAGGGCCAGTTCTCAATTTAAAATGCTTTTAACAGTTGTAAAACAGGCTGTCGGTATTGGCGGCCTTTAAACAAGAATTAGTTTTTTTATGAAAATATGCCGAATTGAAGATAAATGTACAAAATGCATGTTATGTGTAAAAGACTGTGTTTCTGTAGTGTGGAAAGATATAAACGGTATCCCGGAAATAGTTGCGCCTGATGATTGCAATAGTTGTAGCCATTGCCTTGCAGTATGCCCTCATGGCGCTATCGAGCATGACGGTCTTGATCAGGCGCAAATACAAAAAATAGATCCTGATTTTGTTGATTCAAAAGTTTATGAAACCATAGCAAGGGGGCGAAGAAGTGTAAGGCAATATAAAGACAAAAATATTCCAAATGAATTAATTGAAAAAGTAATCAGTCTTGTAAACCATTCACCCACTGCAAGCAATTCTCAAAATGTCGGATACCTGGTTATTTCCGATAAAAAAATCTTAAGAAACATTTCAAATGCCATTTTTGGTTTTGCCGGGAAAATTTTTTATCTTACAAAAAATTTCCCCGGTAATCTGATATATAAAATAATAAAAATTTTTCCAGTATCAGATATCATAACAAGATATTTAGAGCCAATGCAGTATTATATTGATGAAACTAAAAAAGGCCGCGACTTTATCCTTCATAATGCACCTGCTTTAATTCTTGTCCATGCCCCTAAAAATGGTAACTTCTCTAACGAAAACTGCAATATTTCAGCAGGCAATATAATGAATTATGCATATTCATTAGGACTTGGAACCTGTTATATCGGGTTTTTAAATTTGTCGCTAAAGTATAGTAAAAAACTTAGGAATCTTGTTAAACTGCCTGGAGGTCGTATGATTTATGCATGCATTATTATTGGATATCCAGCATATAAACACACCAATACAGCTTCAAGAAAAAAACCTGTAATGAAGTGGATTTGATGATCCTATCAAGATTCCAATCTTTATTTTGCATAGCCCGTTCCAGGCTGATCGCCTTACGTCCGCTACAAGAGGATGTCCAGAATCGGAACGGGTTGGCGTAAATTGGTTAGAAAATATGATTCTTATGGCAAATATCCAGGCTATAATTTACAGCCTGTTAAAAGTTATATTCTTGATGTATCATTACAGTGTTTGTTCTGGAGTCTGGGAGCGTGTCATCTCTATGAAAGGCCTTACAGATTTCCAGGAACTTGTTTTCACAGGCAAGGAAAGAATCTACAACATCAGGGTCAAACAATTCACCTTTTTCATTTATAATGATCTCTTTTGCTTTTGTGTGACTTAGTTTTTGTTTATAACACCTTTTTGATGTCAAAGCATCGTAAACATCTGCAATAGCAATAATTCTAGCAGAAAGCGGGATTCGTTCCCCTTTTAATTGGCGTGGATAGCCTTTGCCATTCCATTTTTCATGATGATAAAAGGCGATCTCCTTGGCAATGGTTAAAAATGTCTGGTCTTTAAATCGTTTGGTTATGTCCGACAGGGCTCGGCCCCCAAGAAGGGTGTGAATCTTAATCTTTTCATATTCTTCATCTGTAAGTTTTCCTTTTTTTAACAAAATGGCATCTGGCACACCAACCTTACCGATATCATGGAGAATGGATGACTGATAAATGTCTTCAATATACTGAGAAGTGATATAGCCGCTGTATTGTGGCAGATTGGACATTTTCAGGGCAATAGCTTTACTATACTCGCGGATACGTTCAAGATGCCTGCCCGTATCTGTATCTCTATATTCAGCTAATTTTGCAAGGCCCAGTATAATACCTGCCCGGGCCTCTTTAACATCTTCCAATGACTCGAACAGATTTTTTTCAAGCAGTTTTTTTTCAGTGATGTCTCTGACAATTCCCCTGACCCTGCCTTCTGTTAAGTTGAAAACTGCCATCACAGAAGCAGACATTTCTATAATTTTTCGCCCACCGCCTTTGATTTGAAATTCACATTCTATTGTATTTGCGTGTTTTTCATTATTTTTAATTTTATTGAAAAATGTTTTAAAGCCATCAATATCTTTATTATCAAGATGGGAAGTAATATTGGTACCGATGATTTCTTGTTCAGTCCGTGCCATAATTTTGCACATGGAGTTATTAATAAATTTGAACTCTCCAGCAAAATTTATTTCATAATATCCTTCTTCAATACTCTCTAAAATGATGCGATATTTCTCATTGCTTTTCTGTAAATTATCCTCTGATTGACGTCGTTTTTTTATATTTGACTGAACATGGGAACCAAAAGCAATGAACAATGCGCTTACTGCCAATTTTTCGTACAATTGAAGTTCAGTTCCCATTAAAATCATTTTCCAACCTGAATCCGGTGAATCAAAGAAACAGATCAAGGCATTAAAAAACCAGTAACAAATAGCTATGCCAATACCAAAAGCCAGCATTGAATCGCCTATACGATCATCGATAGTTTTTCTCTGGAGCGTGATTTGATTGTCAGAAAAAGCGTTCATGTTTCCTCAACTTTATAAGAAAATCCAGTTAAGCAGTCGGTCTGATACCATTATCAAAAATGCTGCTAAAATTAAGGAAATATTATAACTCAATTTTTCTTTCTGGACAAATTATAATAAACTCACTAACAATTATAATAAAATCACAGTGAAGTGCAATTGAAAAATCCATTACCCTCTTGATAATTGATTCAATCCCCAGGTAGTTGATTTTGTTTGCACTAAGGAGTGCCCATGAATTTTTATAGGTCCGGGATTTTGATAACACCCGGGATAGATTTCGACCCGGGCATCTGAATGGGACGGGTTAAAAAATTTTCCCAGTAAAATGCTTGCACCTAAAAACAAGATCAGCCCGATTCCATTCAGCCAGGGCATATAGGGGCTGTCACTGCCGGCAATAAGCAAGCCTGCAACCCAGGCTATCCCTGTGATCCCGATAAAACATTTTTCATATATTGTTTTTTGATTCTGTTGCATTTTTAAGCTCCTTATTTCATATATTTCATCATTTGTTGAAAAAACTAAACACACAGGTCAAAAAAATAGGCAAAAAAAATAGATCAGAAAAAACTACCTGTATTCCCGGCAGCTCCAGATGACCTTGCCGACAATTCTTATCCTGTCTGCCTCTTCTCTTTTAAGATAGATGGGTTCATAATCCTTGTTATCACTGCAAAGAACCAGTTTGTTGGGATGTTTTTCCACTCGTTTTACTAAAATTGTATCTTCCACGCCCACGGCATATATTGCACCGGCAAGAATATTTTTTTGACTTTGATCAATCAATACTGTATCCCCTTCTTTAATTGCCGGTTCCATACTCTGACCGAAAACTTCCATGGCAACCATATCCCTGGCAGAGCCCTTGCTGGCCAGCCACTTTGTTTGAAAAGAAAGATAATCTGTTATATTTTCATCACACTCAAAGGACCCCGTGCCTGCAGACAGTCTTGCCGCCACTTTTGGAATATATTTAAATTCAACATCCTGGTCTGATTGTGTCTGGATAAATACGTTTCCAATACCGCTTTCAATCCATTGGGGATTAAAGCCAAACCTTCGATACAATTTGACAATCCATTTATCTGGAATCTTATTGTTGTTCCTTGCATGGGTTATCCCTGACCGGTTTATTTCAAGCTCGTTTGCAAGCTCTGACTGGGAATTGATACCTGTTACATCAAGGATTCTTTTCATTAATGTATCTATTTTATTGTCAGCCATATTATCCTTTTAATTCACTATTCAGTTCAGCTTGTTTCCTTTTTGTCATACTCGTTGAAAAATTGCAACACTTTTTTTATTTTTTTTAAACCCAACGCAGAAATCGAGAAAGTTGGCGGTTTTCAGTCTATGATTCAGGAAGAATATTCAATAAAACGGCCTTTCATTTTTTATTCTGTATTGTTTATTCAAAAAGGAGACTTATTTTTAAATTTAACTTTTAACAACAAAAATGGATCGTAACTATTCAGCTCTTATGCTTGAAACCGCCCTATCCGATGGATATTTTTGTTCGATGCTAAACGCTTAACCTCCTGCAAATATCCATCAGACAGGGCTTTGAGATAACTTCTTTTAACGGGCTAAAAAATTACAAAGGATCAATCATTATGGAAAAAATACTGATCACAGGGGCTTCAGGTTTTATCGGGAAAAAACTTGCCAGGCTGTTTTTATCAAAAGGGTATCATGTAACGGGCATGGGAACATCCATGACCCACCCATTTTCAGCACTATTTCAAGAATTTGACTGGATCAGTGCAGATACCACAGTTAAGGGAAAATGGCAGAAAAGGGCTGCTCAATCAGATATTATTATCAATCTGGCAGGGCAAAATATTTTCCGGTATTGGACGGAAAAATACAAAAAGGCTATTTATGATTCTCGCATATTAACCACACGACATATTGTCGATGCCATGGAAAAGGGTAAAACTCAAAAGCTTTTGACAACTTCTGCCGTGGGAATATATGGAGATTGTAAAGACGATTTGCTTACAGAAAAAAGAATGCCGGGAAAAGATTTTCTGGCAAAGGTGTGTGTGGACTGGGAAAAAGAAGGGTTAAAGGCTGAAGAAAAAGGTGTCAGGGTTGCAGTCATGCGATTTGGTGTTGTTCTCGGGAATGGAGGGGCGCTATCTTTGATGATGCCGGCATTTAAATATTTTATTGGCGGTCCCCTTGGGGGAGGGCAGCACTGGTTCCCGTGGATCCATGTTGGAGATCTTGAACGAGCAATTGAATTCATCGTTGAAAACAAAGAATTAGATGGCGTGTTTAATTTTACAGGACCCACGCCTGTCCAGCAGAAACAATTTGCCAAAGCATTGGGGCGTGTATTAAACAGGCCTGCTTTTATGCCGGCCCCATCCTTTATGATCAAGATGATAATGGGGGAACTGGGCAGAACTCTTCTTCAAAGTCAAAGGGCGATCCCAAAGAATTTGCTGGATTCAGGATATTTATTTTCCTTCCCAACACTGGAATCCTCTTTAAAGGATATTTTGGGAAAAGAAATTTTTAATTGATAATTGGTCTATTTATCGTATATATAAACTGTATTGAAATATTCATGGAGGTGGTATGCAATTTGCAGATATTTTGCAGATGTTATAAAAGTAATAATTTATTTGTAAACAATTAAAAACGTTAACACAGAGGAGAGAAGACATGGAATTTGGATCGGTTGATGAAATATTAAGTTTTGCCATTGATGGCGAAAAAGAAGCAGTTAAATTTTATTCGGGTCTAGCCAAAGAAGCGACAAGGGCATCACTTAAACAAACCTTTGAAAGATTTGCAAAAGAAGAAGAAAATCATGTTTTACTTCTTTCAGATATGGCAGGCAACAAAGAGAAAATTGATTCCTATGAGTTTAATAAAATTACAGATCTTAAAATAAGTGATTACATGGTGGAGGTAGAGTATAAAGAAGGCATGCCCATGCCTGAAATCCTTAAAGTTGCCATGAAAAGAGAAGAAAAAGCAGTTAAGCTTTACTCAATGCTTGCAGACAAGACAGATAATGCTGATGTAAAAAAAGTGTTAATGATCCTTGTCCAGGAAGAATCAAAACATAAACTTGCCCTGGAATCAATGTATGATGATTATCTGGCAGATCAGGATAATTAATTTTTTTTTAAAATGGGTTTATAATACGTTTATCAACCCAACCTCCATATATGGGCTCAGGCTTGCGTTGCTGCGTTATAATTCACTATCGCAATAACGCAAGCCCCTTTCAAAAGGAAACAAGTGGATTTAAAATATCTTTTCAAACCATCAACTATGGCTGTTGTCGGGGTGTCCACTTCCCAGGACAATCACCCGGCAAACGTTATCTACAATAAAAATCATTTGCGATATCCCGTAAAAACATTTCCAGTGAATCCAAAGGGGGGTATCCTCAATCGAGAAACACTTTATCCCAGTGTGGGAAATATCAAGGAAGATATTGATATGGCAGTCATTGCCGTCCGGGCCGAGTATGTTCCCAAGGTAGTTGAACAATGTATACAAAAGGGGGTTGCGGGTGCTGTGATCATATCCGGCGGCTTTGCAGAAGCAGGAAATTTAAAATTACAGCAACGGCTCGTTGATATGGCAAAAGAGGCCTCTTTCCCTTTTGTCGGCCCCAATTGTCTTGGGATTTATGCCCCGGATCATGTGGATACGTTTTTCCTCCCTGGAGAAAGGATCATTCGCCCGGACAGGGGCAATGTCGGTTTTGTCAGCCAGAGCGGGGGTGTTCTGGTGGATCAGATGGTTAAATTTGCAGGCCAGGGAATTGGTGTTTCTCTTGCTGTCAGCATAGGGAACAAGGCCTGTATCAAGGAAACAGATATGCTGGACTGGTTTGATCAGGATCCTGAGACAAAGGTTATCGCTTTTTATATTGAAGGCTTTGAAAAAAAAGAAGGGCGAAAATTTATTAAAAGAGTAGAACACTGTTCCAAGCCCGTGGTTGTTTTTAAGGCCGGAAAGACAAAAAAGGGGATTGAGGCGGTTTCCAGCCATACGGCTTCTCTGGCAGGGAACTACCGGGTTTTTTCAGAAATCATGAAACAATATTGTGTGGCTGAGGCAGACAGTGAATATGAACTGACTTCCTTTTGTGAGGCGTTAAGCTGTTATCCCAAAGGTATTAAGGGTAATGTCGGTATTATTTCTTTAAGTGGAGGGCATGGTGTTATCGCTGCAGATGCCTGTGAGCTTTATGGCATATCACTACCTGAGATAGAGAAGGAAACAATGAATACCATTAAGGACAAACTGTCACCTGAAATCAGAAATATTGTTTCCCTTGCCAATCCCCTGGATCTTACGGGCAGTTCAGTGGACAGCGATATTGTGACCTCGGCAAGACATTTGTCAAGGGATACGAACATTGACTGTATTCTGGCCCTGTTAATTCCTTATTCGCCGGGTGTTTCAGCCGATATCGGGGCAAAGCTCAGCCAGGTGGCCAGAAATGAGGGGAAACCCATGATTGCCTATGTTCCCAACGAGGACAAATATAAAATCATTATAGAAGGATTTGAGCTTAATAATATTCCCGTGGCATCATCTGTGGAAGGGGCTGTTATGATGGCCAAGGCTTTGGTGAGGTGCAGGCCATGTTAAAGAAGGACAGCAAAAAAATTCTGGAGAAAAGCAAATCCTTAGGATGGGTATTGGAACCAGATGCAAAGGCATTAATGAAATTACAGGGTCTTGATATCCCGGATTTTATTTTAACCAATTCCTTTGAAATAGCAGATCTATTTCTTAAGGCTTGTGATGGCCCGGTTGTGGCAAAAGCAGTTTCAAAAAAAATACTGCATAAGACCGAGCATGATGCTGTTGTTACAGGTATTTTTTCAAGTGATCATCTGAAAACTGAAATGACAAGACTGCAAAAACTTGACGGGTGCGAAAATATCCTTGTTGAACATATGGTTAAGGGACTTGAGATTATCATTGGGGCAAAAAATGATTTTCAGTTTGGTCCTGTTATTGTTTTTGGCATTGGCGGTACATCTGTTGAAATTTATAATGATACTGCAATCAGGATGGCTCCCATTAAGCCGGAGGATGTTTTTTCAATGACGCAATCTTTGAAAGCAAAAGAGATTATAACAGGATATAGGGGCAGGGCCGGAGTGAATATGGAAATTCTGGCGCATTTAATGGTTAAATTTTCCAATTTAATCATGGAACTTGAAAATGATATTGAATCAGTGGATTTAAATCCAGTGATTTGTACCAAGGACGGGTGTGTCATAGCTGATGCACGAATAATTCTGCAAACCTCTTAGGATCACAAATTTTATAACTTGAACGAAATTGCTTGTCTTTTGCTCCATATGGTTGACATGGGGTATGTGGACACCTTCAGGCATTTTCATCCGGAACAGGTGAAGTATTCATGGTGGTCTTATAGGTTTAATGCAAGAAAAAACAATGCTGGCTGGCGCATTGACTATTTCTTTGTGACAAAGGATCTTATGGATAAAGGCCTGGTCAAACAAGCCTTTATCCATAATGATGTATTTGGATCAGATCATTGCCCAGTAGGTTTGGAAATCGAAATTTGATGCGATTAGTCTTTAAACACAAGCTTTCCGCCAATATGCCCTGCAATGCCGGCGGCAATAAGCATAATGATGTTTATGAAAATAAATATCAAGGCTTTTGGAGATGATAAAATCCCAGGGTCTATCAGAAACCATACAAGACTTATCACACATGAAACACTGGTCACGGTGGCGGCAAGGATTTTTAATTTAAAAATAAGTGTCATGGCCCCATTATATTTTTTCTTCCATTCAATAACTCCCGTGAAAATCACAAAAGGAAGGGCAAGGATGACAAAAATCAGGTTAATAAAAGCAACCCTGGAAAGAAGGTCATAGTCAAATATCCATGCCAGCACAAAGAGTATGACTGCAGCAGGAAGGATCCCATTGGGCGTATGCACCAGAACAGGGTGGGCATGGTGCTTGATCAGCAAAGAGTTTATTTTTTTTAAACCTGTTTCTTTAATGGCAGGGGACATCTTTAATACTTCTTTTTTTTCAGATTTGTCTGTACCGGTTTTTATTGCAGGACCTTCTTTTTTAATGGACTTCCCCAGCGTGGGGGCCTTGTTGATCTCTTTAAATTTACTTGCGTCTGCATTACAAATCGGGCATTTTTCAGGAGGGTTTTCTCCTTTGTGAATATATTTGCAGATACTGCATTGCCATTGTTTCATATTTGTAATCCTTTTTTGTTTTTAACGATTATTCATATCTATAAATACACATTCATCAGGTCCGCAATAATTGCCCACATATTTTGCCCCTGGTCTGTAAAGGGATGGTTTAGGAGCTGCCATGGCATATTGTTCTTCAATTACATGGGCTGCCCATCCACTGACCCTTGAAATGGCAAACAAAGGGGAAAAAAGGTCTGTGGCAATGCCCATGGCATTGAAAAAAGAGGCACTGTAAAAATCTACATTAGTAAAGATTTCAACCTGTTTTTTTGCCTTAAAGGCAGCTTTCCCTTTTTTCTCAAGTTCCCTTGAAAGTTCATACCATTGGGGTTGTCCGGCGATCTGCCCCATTCTCTTGCTCATGGGTGCAAGAATGATTGCTCTCGGGTCATCTGTCTGGTAGACAGCATGACCCAGACCCATGATGAGTCCTTTGGAGTTAAATATGTCATTGATGTAGGCATCGATTTTTTCAACAGAACCGATCTCTTTTAACATTTTCATGACCCTGACATTGGCCCCGCCGTGCAGGGCGCCTGACAGAGAACCAATGGCTGCAGATATGGCAGCATATATATGGGCTCTGGTGGATGCCACCTGCCTTGCTGTAAATGTGGAAGCATTAAATGAGTGTTCTGCATGAAGAACAAGGCTTGTATCAAAAAAACGAATTGTTTCATCATCAGGCTTTTCATTGTTTAGCATATATAAAAAATTTGCCCCGTGGTTCAAGTCATTGTCTGGTGGAACCACGGTTTTTTTGTTTCTGATCCGGTCCCATGCAGCAGTAATGGTCGCTATTCCTGCAATGAGATTTTCAGCACTGAAGAGTATATTTTCAATGCCGGATTCTCCAATAGTCTTATCGGTTTGTATCAATAAAGGGGTTGCAATTTGCAGGACATCCATTGGATTCATTTCTTTTGGAAGTGTTTTAAGAAAAGAAATGATGTTTTTTGGAACCTTTCTTTTTTGTTTCAGACTTTGATTAAAAGCTTCCAATTCTTGTTTTCTGGGAAGTCTTTCGTACAATAAAAGAAAGCAGACTTCTTCAAAACTGGCATTTTGGGCCAGGTCTTCAATTAAAAATCCCCGATATATCAGTTTTCCTTGTTTTCCCCGGACATCGCAAATTTTTGAACTGGCAACATCAACACCGCGAAGGCCTGTATTCATGACAGGTAATAAACAATCTTCCATTAGTCTTTCCTTAAAAATTAAAATATTTTTTCAGGGGGTCTTCTTTCAGGAATATAGTGTGATTCCATTTCATTATTATGAAGCGCTTTGGATATATAAAGGCCGCAAAAGCAGGCCCCGAATTCTTCCAGGTCAGGTGCCCGGTATTCACAGGGACAGATGATATCTTTGTCCTTTTCGCTGTCACCACAGGCAAGTCTGCAGGGGCAGGCCATATATCCATACCTTTCCTTATTTAAAACAAGGGATTCAAGAAGCTCAAACACCAGGTCCTTATCTTTATTAAAATAAATACCTTTTGCTTCCTGGGACTTTTTTAATGCTGTGTATAATTGTTCAACTTTCATCTTTAATCCCTAAAGCCTCCTTGATTTGTTTTTCTTTATATCCGACAATGACAATGTCGTTAATTTTAATGGTGGGAAAAGAACACCGGGGGTTCAGCTCTCTGATTTCCGCAAGAATTGCTTTTCGTTCTTGCCCTTCCAGATCATCTACCTCTACATATGCAAATTCAACATTGCATTCAGAAAGAAGCCTTTTGGTTGATTTGCAGTGGCTGCAGGTACTTAATGCATATAATGTTGTTTTGTTCGTGGCCATTAATTTCTCCTTTGATTCTAATCGTCAAATTGGGTGACCTCACGTATTTAAGTTAATAAATCTTGCACGATTTATACCAGATTTGCAAGTTTAAAGTAAAATTTGGACTGCCTGATTTATAATTAAAATTTTGAATAAATATGTTGAAAAATTTTTTAGATAAATTTGGCCTGGATTTTGCTTTGGATTTTGCTATTGTATTGTGGTATATTTTTATAAATATAAAAGACCTTTTTATGGAATATGCAAGTTTGGAGGAATTAAAAAAGAACCTTCTTTTTTGAATACTGCTTTGCTAAAATTCCATTGAATGATATTCTTTGCAGAGCCTAAGGGCTCGCTAAAAATTAATTGGCGCTTTAGGCGCTCAGATTTAGGTCGGATTTGGCTGATTCGATTGAGCGAACCCACAGTAATAGTGAACTATTTCGAGGAGTTCGTGATTGAGGAGCAGCCAAAGGCGGCCTGAAGGTGAGATGCATAAAATGTTAAGTTATTTTTGAGCGAGCCCTAAATACAAAAGGAGAAAATCAATGAATCAATGGTATTGTTCTGTTTGTCATGAAAAATTAAACAGCGAAAAAAAACCTGATATTTGTGAAGTTTGCAATGCAGACGATAGAATGATAATGAATATGCAGGATGTCCCCCAATCCCTTGAACAGGTCAGGGATTTGGCCAGGACAAAACTCAAGGGAATCTGTGCTGCATATCCATCATGTGACGGCAGTTTTGATAAAATCTGCCAGAGGGAGGCTTATGGAAAACCCATCGGGCTTGGCGGTGTAGGGCAGGGAAGGTCTTTCAGGGCGAATTCACAGGCCCTTGCAGATATTCAATTTAATATGTCTGTATTGGGAGATCATTTTGAGCCGGATACTTCCTGTTCCTTTTTGGGTATGGACCTTAAATTTCCTGTATTGGCTTCGTCTACGGCCGGTGCCCAAAAATATAATGATGCTCTGGATGAAACAATGTTCTGCACATCTGTATTAAAGGGATCAAAAAATGCAGGCACTATCGGGCTTCGCGGGGACACCTGGTTTTATACACCCGAGGACAACCCGTCTTTGAATGCCATGAAAGCCTGCAAAGGATATGGCATCCCCATATTCAAGCCAAGGGCCCAGGATGTTTTGAAAAGACTCATAGAAAAAGCAGAAACCTATGACTGCAAAGCTGTTGGTATGGATCTGGATGGCTGCGGTTCGACCATTATGGCATTGCATGGGCAGCCAGTGTTTAAAAAGAGCGTTAAAGATATTGAAGAATTGGTAAATTTCACATCCCTGCCTTTTATTGCCAAGGGTATCATGCTCCCGGACGAAGCTCAGAAGTGTGCAGATGCAGGTGTTTCAGTCATTTCTGTATCCAACCATGGCGGTCGGGTTATGGATTCAACCCCGGGTGTTGCCACCGTGCTGCCCAAGATCCGTGAGAAACTTGGGAATTCTGTTACGATAACAGCAGATGGCGGAGTGAGAACGGGGTATGACGTGCTGAAAATGCTGGCACTGGGTGCTGATGCCGTTCTTTTGGGAAGGGATATTATCAGGGCTGCAGTTGGTGCTGGATCACTTGGGGTGCAACTGCACCTTGAACATATTAAAAAAACCTTGAAAAAAGCCATGTTTATGACTGGAACAAAGAATATAAAAATGGCTGATTCAAGAATATTATTTAAACAAAACTGAATAAAGGAGGAGAAATGGGAAAAGTTTTAATCGTATATGCATCACGGGCAAATGAGACAAAAGCAATTGCAGAACTGATTGCAGAGGGTGTCCGCATTTCAGGACACGAGGCTGATATAAAAAAAACAAGCCAGATTAAGAGTGAAGACGATTTAAAAGGATATGATGGATATGCATTTGGGTCTGCAACCTATCATGGAGAAATGATTACATCCATGAAACAGATTCTGTTTATAGCTGAAAGAGCTGAGCTTAAAGATAAGCCAGGCGGTGCTTTTGGTGCCTATGGCTGGAGCGGAGAGGCACCTGGAAGGATTTTTGAGACAATGGAGCATATTTATGGGATGAAAATGGTCTCTGGTCCTTTGATGCTAAAGGCAAGCTGGATAGGAGGCGGCAACAAAGCTGCCCAGGACTATGGGAAGAGTATTACAGCAATGATTTAAGGATATCATCATGAATGATAACAGCTTGATATTGGCCTGTTCAAACTGCAAGGCAAAAAACAGGGTACCAATATCGCGGATAGATGAAAGTCCAAAATGCGGGAAATGCAATAAAGTATTGCCGATAGAAATATTAAGCCGGCCAGTCAATGTTTCAGACAATAACTTTGACAGGGAAGTGTTGGGCTCAATACTTCCCGTGCTGGTGGATTGCTGGGCACCCTGGTGCGGTCCATGTCGGGCGGTTGGACCGGTTTTAGATGAACTTGCCCAAAAATACAGGGCCCGATTAAAAATTGCCAAACTCAATGTGGACGAAAACCCAGGGATTGGATCGAGATATTCCATCTCAAGCATTCCAACCCTGTTCCTGGTAAAAAATGGCCGAATCATTGATACCTTGATGGGTGCTTTGCCAAAAGAACAATTGGAATCACAGATTGCAAGAATTCTTTGATTAATGACACATTTTTGTATTGTTTGTTGAGGATATTTGATACGATAACATGAGACATGAATGTCTCTCAGATCTTTTTTTAGTTCAGAGCATTTATGAAATAGTACAATTTGTTTAGCCGAGAAAGTTTTTACAGGAAAGACATAAGATTTTGATCGACTGGTATGATGCTTGCTTAATAGTTAAGTATGTAATAAAAAATCCAGGAGGGATAAAGAATGTCTATGTTAAAAAATGAAAAAAAATATAAAAAAGATGTCCAAATACCCACTTTCTATTTTGCTTTGAAATCTCAAAATGAAATCTATTTTCAAATGGCATCTATTTTTAAAGAAGTCGGCAGCAATGAAAACAAATTGGCGAAAAAATTTTTTAACGAAATTTTAATGGATGATTCCTCTATGATTTTTCTGGAAAAATCGTTTTAAATAGAATATAAGAAATTAAAAACTCAAATTTGATTTTGTCTTTGTAGATAGGTGAGTTTTCGTTCAAACACTAGATAAGAACAATTAATTTAACATAAAAAAAGGAGAGATTTAATGGCTGAAAAACTTGGTATTTATAAATGCAGCAAATGTGGAAATATCGTACAGGTACTTCATGGTGAAAAACCACCAGTCATGTGTTGCGGAGAGCCAATGGATCGTGTGGTTGAAAATACGGTGGATGCAGCACTGGAAAAACATGTACCTGTGATTGAAAAAGTTGATGGGGGCTATCTGGTGAAGGTAGGCAGTGTTGCCCATCCCATGGGGAATGATCACTGGATTGAGTGGATTGAACTTGTTAGCTGTGATGGAAACTATGTGCAGAGAATGATGCTCACACCAACAAGTAAGCCTGAAGCCCAGTTTAAAACAGACTCGTCAAATGTCATTGCAAAAGCCTATTGCAATCTCCACGGTCTCTGGAAATCTTAAAGGTCAAATGGGGTCAGGTTTTCCTTATTATGGTTATTGAGAAATAACGACAATAAGGAAAGCCTGACCCCGCCTGTTTATTCCATCAATTTTTCTGCAAGAACCCTTATATGCCTCATCTCTTCCTTAATAATATCATCAACCTTTGATTGTCCAAGTTTTGCAGAAACCAGTTCTTTCATTCCAAGATAAAAGGCGATGGAGTCTTTTTCTGCCTGGATAGCTGTGCTCAATATACCTTTAAAACTGTTGTCAGGCTGCTCTTTTTCAAAAAAGACCCGGGTATCGGCAAGCGCTTTCAGGTAAAGGGCATTTTCATCATCAGGATCAAAAGTGGTGGAAAAAGCTTCTTCGTCTTTTAATTTTTTCTGCATATTGGCAAAGGTTGTTTCATGAACGTCTTCCATCCTGGCCAGCTCAAGGAGAAATTGTTTGTGCTCCTTTCTTTCCACCTGTTTTGAAGCATCCCGATAAAATTTTGCACCATTTTGTTCAATTTTTATAGCAATTTCAAAAATATCATTTGCGTTAAACTCGTTAGCCATCTTTCCCTCCGGTTAAAATTTTCTCCCGCCTTGTACCAGGCTCGCAGAAGAGCGTATGCTCACAAAAATTTTCATGTTTCGTTCAACCATTATTTGCATCAGACAATTTTTGCTTTAATGTTTTGGCTATTTTTACGCCCAGGTCAAAACATTTATTCAAATCATCTTCATCTGGGACATATTGGACTTTAATACCCTCATCAATAATATCCAGTTTCATTTCAGAAAACTCCTTGTTCAGGATTTTTACAGCTTCGCCACTCCATCCATAAGAACCAAAGGCAGCCGCAATTTTATTCTGGGGCCGCAGACCCTTGATATAGGTCATAACGTCTGCAATAACAGGGAAAAGACCGTTATTGAGAGTCGGAGAACCCACAGCAATTGCTCCGGCATCAATAATTTCTGTCATAATGTCGCTTCTATGCCATTTCCGGGTATTCATGAGTCTTACAGCAACATCTTCCGACTCAATTCCACTGGTAATGGATCGGGCCATCTTGGTTGTGCTGTCCCACATGGAGTCAAAGATGACAACCACCTTTTTTGTCGGCTCCTGCCTGGACCATTTATCATAGGCCTCAATAATTTTGGATGGGTTATCCCTCCAGAGAATACCATGATCCGGGCAGATCATATTGATCTTCAGATTTATTTTTGCAACATCTTTTAAAAGAGTCTGTACTTTTGAAGAGAAGTGAAGAAGGATATTGGCATAATATTTTCGAGCGTGCGGGATGATTTCATCACCGATTTCATCATCAAAGAATTTGTCACCGCTATAGTGCTGCCCAAAGGCATCACTGGAAAACAGAATGGCATCTTCCACAAGATAGGTAAACATACTGTCCGGCCAGTGAAGCATTTTTGTCTCAAGAAAAGAAAAGGTTCTGTTTCCGACTTTAAGAGTATCACCGGTTCCCACAACCTGGAAATTAAAGCCCTGGTTAAAATGGCTTTTCAGGTTTTTTGCCCCCATTTTTGAACAATAGAGGGGTTTGTCTTTTCCGATTATCTGCATCAGTTTGGGGATGGATCCAGAATGATCCATTTCTGTATGGTTGCTGATAACGATGTCAATATCTTTAGGGTCAATAATTTTGCTGATATTGGACAAAAATTCATCTGAAAATTTTTCTTTTACTGTATCAATGAGAATATTTTTTTCGCCAAGTATCAAAAATGCATTATAGGTTGTACCTTCATAGGTGGAATAACCATGGAAATCCCTGATATCCCAGTCCCGGCACCCGACAGAATAGATCCCATCCGCTATTTCAATGGGTTTATACATTTATTGTTTCCTCCCTTAATGACAATCAATCGATTTTTTCAAAGTTACTAAAACTATTTTAGTGTTTTCAAGTTAATGCAAAGAGTGTGCCTTAAAACCTTAAGTTTGTTCCCAGATAAAAAGGGTTTTAACTTGAAGTTTATTAATATATTATAAGAAACCTAAAATCAATGGAACATTTATTGAATTGAGTAAAACATGAGTCATAATGTTTATATAAAAAGAACAAAAATTAATGTACCTGTTGAAAAGCTTTTTGCCTGGCATGCAAGGGATGGAGCCATATCAAGACTGACACCGCCATGGGCACCCTTGAAAATGATTTCTCGCAGCGGCCTTGGGATTCAAAAAGGAGTAAAAGTAGCCTTCCGGATAAGTATTTTTAAGATACCCATGATCTGGGAGGCTGAACATATAGATTACCAGGAAAACAAAGAGTTTAAAGACCGGCAGGTAAAAGGGCCGTTTTCCAGATGGGAACATACCCACAGGTTTATTGCGGATGGCAAAGAAAATTCAATCATGGAAGATAAGCTTGAGTTTGAACTGCCCTTTGGATTTTTAAGCTGGCCTTTTTATGGATTTGCCAGAAAAGAATTTGAGCGAATGTTCAGCTACAGGCACAGGGTGCTCAAATATGATCTTGAACATCATGTGGATACATTTAAAACCAAAAGAATTCTTATTTCCGGTGCCAGTGGAACCATTGGAAAAGCTTTGGTCCCTTTTTTGCGAACCTGCGGCCATGAGGTGATCCGGCTGGTAAGAAAAAAGAAAAATCTTTTAAAGGATGAATTATCCTGGGATCCCTACAATGGTATTCTTGACCTGGAAAAGGCAGGCCCCCTTGATGCGGTCATAAATTTAAACGGTGTTGATATCTCAAGGGGAAGATGGACTAAAAAGCAAAAAAAGCAGGTCCTTGACTCCAGAACCATTCCAACCCGGCTGCTTGTGGAGAAAATGAAAGCCCTTGACCATAAGCCCGGGGTCTTTATATCATCTTCTGCAATCGGGTTTTATGGTGAAAGAGGAGACAAGGTCTTAAACGAAACCGCTGATATGGGAGATTGTTTTATTTCCAGGGTTTGCAGACTATGGGAAGATGCCTCCATGGATGCTCAAAAGGCAGGGATCAGAACCATTCAGCTCAGGATCGGTGTGGTGCTTACCCCGGCTGGCGGTGCCCTGGCAAGAATGGAACTGCCGTTTAAAACAGGCTGCGGAGTAAGACTCTCCCATGGCAGACAGTATATGAGCTGGATAAGTATGGATGATGCAATATCAGGCATATTATACCTATTGAATCATTATAGAATCAAGGGGCCTGTAAACCTTACCGCTCCAAATCCAGTCACCAATAAGACGTTTTCAAAAACATTGGCCGGTATCTTTTCAAAAAAAGTATTTTTTGTCCTTCCCAGATTTGTGGCCCTGGCTTTGTGGGGACAAATGGGCAAAGAAACCCTTTTGACAAGTGCAAAGGTGAGACCTGAAAAACTTTTGAACAATGGATTCCTGTTTCAACATGAAACGCTTTTTTTTGCTCTGAAAGATATGCTTGGCAGATAGGGTTTATAATTTTAGAATAAAAAATAATAAGGGCAATAATATTAGGCAAACCTGAAATGAATATTAAATTAAAAATTCTTTTTTCCATTTTAATGATTACAGCCCTTGTTTTTGGTTTCATTCATGTTTATTTCCCGGCTGACAATTATAGTTTTGAAAGACTTCATATTTTTTTGTTTAACCTTTGTACGGGAGGGACCATCCTTCTCTATTACACCCAGGGCAGGGTGAAAGTATCCAAAACCGTCAGTTCTTTTTTCCTGGGGTCACTAATTTATGCGTTTTCAGCCTTTTTTAAAATTTATCCCATTACCATTCTTATATCGGTTCCATTGTTTATACTGGTGGAAAAAATTCGCATTCAAAAATTTTCTTTGTTTCCCATACTTTTTTTTAAATTTAAAGAACCTGTATCAGAAAAGTTTCACCAGGCATCATTGCTGTGCCTTTCCATGGGGATTGTCATGGCAGGCCTGGTTATTTTAAACAATGAATATTTCAAGTTTGTGACCATGGAAAAGTTGACTCTGAACACATTTTTCCTGGGGTTTTCTTTCCCATTGTCATTGATAACGCTGTCTCTTGTTTTTTCCATGTTGAAAAAGATAGAAGGTTCATCAATCAAGGTACTTATGGAAGTTTGTTTCTGGACCATTACCCTTGGTGTGATCATCTTTTTTATTTTTATTTTATTTGAAAAGTTTATCCCCCAGATTTTTGTTACTTTTGCACTTTTCATGGCAGTTGTTACCGTGTTTTATCTTTATTTAAAATTTGCAGATAAAATTCAGCAGAAACTTTTTTTAACCTCAGGTATTGGATTTTTGATTTTGACCGCCATTTCCGGAATTGCATACATATTTTTGCAGATGTCTGCAGAGTATGATCCTCAAAGAGTAAAATGGCTGCTTCATATGCATGTGTTTGCCTCCTTATATGGCTGGAATCTCTGCGGTTTGTCCATTATCTGCAGGTTTGATGATTTTCCCATAAAATTGCACTCTCCAACAGTGATTTTTATTCACTGGCTCACAGCCATTGTTCTCGCACCTCTGGGTATTTTTTATGGATGGTTTGCCATTATTGCCATTATTGGATATTCTTTTATTACACTGACACTGTTTTTCAGCAGTAATAGCAGGAAAATTGCAGATGAATAACAAGGAAAAACTTAATCGATTTTTAAATCTTTTTAATGGCAATTCAAAAGTGCTGGTTTTGATCAATGCTGATCCTGATTCCATTGCCAGTGCCATGGCCGTTAAAAGACTGTTGTGGAGAAAGGTCAGTGAAGTCTGTATCGCTTATTTTAATAAAATCAGCCGGCCGGATAACCTTGCCATGATCGAATATACAGAATCTGGACTGGTTTTGCTGGATGATATAAAAAAGGAAAATTTTGATCGATTTGTCGTGGTGGACTCCCAGCCCGATCATAATGTGCGGTTTTCTGAATTTAGCTATGATGCCATTATCGATCACCATCCATTGACCTGTGATAATGCCACATATGTAGATATTCGATTCGATTATGGGGCTTGCTCCACCATTATGACAGAATACATCAAGGCAAAAAAAATAAAACCATCTTCCAGGCTTGCCGCAGCCCTGATGCTGGGTATTAAGACGGATACCTCTGATTTTACCCGGCAGGCAAGCCTGAAAGACATCAGGGCATTTCAATATCTTTATCAGTTTGCAGATAATAATATTGTTATCAAGGTTGCAAGAGCGGCATTTACCCAGGAAGATCTTGAGTTTTTAGGATCTGCCATAAAACAGAGAAAAGTGATTAACAACCGGGTTTTTTTTCATGCGGGAAATATAACAAAGCCTGATGAACTGGTGGTTGTGGCAGACTTTTTTTTAACCATTGTAAAGGTTAACTGGAGTGTTATTTCAGGTGTTTATGAAAATAAATTGATAATTGTAATTCGAAATGATGGATTAAGAAAAGGCGCAGGAAATACAGTAAAAGAAGCATTCTCCATGTATGGTTCAGCTGGCGGGCATAAGACAATGGCCAGGGCAGAGCTTGATTTAAAGCGGGTTAGAAAAGATATCAAAGCGGTTAATAAAAAAGCAATTGGAGAATGGATCATATCGGCTATTGAAAAGACTGCGGGTAAAAAAATTGAATAATTTTTTTAAATGGTGAATGGTGAATGGTGAATGGGGTGCTGCTCTCTCACTGTTTGCCCGGGAATTTCCAGCGGCTTTTGTGCTCAACAGTGTCGACAGCAGGATTATACTTTAACAATTTAATTTTTAAAAAACAGTAAGGAAAAGAAAAGGATGAATTGATGAATCCCCAAGAATACTGGAACCCGGTTTTGGAAACAATGCCTCGGGAAAAACTTAAAATTCTGCAGTTTAAGAAGTTTAAGCGTATATTAAACTGGGCCTACAAGCGTTCAAAATTTCACAGGGCACTCTATGATACGGCAGGGTTAACCCCGGATGATATTTGTTCTTATGATGATATAAAAAAGATTCCAAAGGTTGAAAAATCCATGATGAGAGGGATTCAGAATAAAGATCCCTTTCCCTATGGAGATGCCTTGTGTGTCACCTTGGAAGAGGTGTCAACCTTCAGGCAGACCAGTGGTACAACAGGCCAGCCCGTTTATCAGCCCGATACCTGGCAGGACTGGGAATGGTGGTCAGAATGCTGGTCTTTTATTTTATGGGCCCAGGGATATCGTCCCAGAGACAGGGTATTTATTCCCTTTGGATATAATATTTTTGTGGCATTCTGGGCAGGTCATTATGCAGCGGAAAAATTGGGATGCGAAGTGGTTCCAGGAGGGGTTCTTGACACTCAGTCCCGGATATTGAAAATAAAAGAATTAAATGCAACTGCCATGATGGCGACCCCGACATATATCCTGAGAATGGCAGATGTGGCAAAGAACAAGATGGGAATCGATCCAAGTTTGCTTTCCATTAACAAGATTACCTGCGCAGGAGAGCCGGGTGCCGGTATCCCAAGCACGAAAAAAAGAATGGAAGATGCCTGGGGCGCAAAAGTATATGATCACTCAGGTGCAACGGAAATCGGTGCATGGTCATACGAGTGTTCACACCAGCCGCATGGAATGCATGTCAATGAAGCCATGTTTTTGGTGGAAATAGAAGATCTTAATACGGGTGAGATCATAGAAGAGGCGGGCCGAAAAGGAAAAATGATCATCACAGCTCTGGACAGGATGGCACAACCCTGTATCAGATTTGATTCCAAAGATGTGATTGAATGGGATTCAGAACCCTGCTCATGCGGCCGGTCTTTCAGATTGATCAAAGGCGGTGTCATTGGTCGGTCAGATGATATTACAAAGGTGAAAGGGGTGCTGCTCTCTCCCGGTTCCATAGAAGAAGTGGTCAGATCCATTGACGGCCTTGGCGATGAGTTTGAGATTGTTGTGGATAAACAGGGAGATGTTGACAGGATAAAGCTTAAAGTCGAGCTCTTGCCGGAGGTCACAAGACTGAGCGTTGAAAGCAGATTAAAAGATCAGCTCAGGCTGAAAACAAACCTGGGGTACTTGATTGAATTTTATGATTATGGCAGCCTTCCAAGGTATGAAGTAAAGGCAAAGCGGTTTAAGGATCTGCGGAAAAAAAATTTCAATAAAAAGGAAGAAAGATCATGAAAAATTTTTCCAACTTGAACGGGGTTAACGATAAAATTCTTAAAATAAAACAATTATTGCTTGAACTTGAAG
>JACKQG010002988.1_pt1 | contig 21311 bp, 15 predicted proteins | sample 8237621 | NCBI WGS metagenome assembly JACKQG01 (sample SAMN15677084, study PRJNA649215) | marine metagenome | biome: marine; feature: Black Sea; material: saline water; isolation source: suspended particulate matter (SPM) from the Black Sea western gyre | collected 2013-06-09/2013-06-10 | depth... | reverse complement strand
GCGGCGGGCGAGGGGGTACCAGGCGGAACGGTTCAGCTCGCGCAGGAGTCTTTGCGAGGCGGGGTCTTTGATGTGGCGGAGCATGCGGGAGAGCTCGTTTATGGCGACGACGGTATAAGTGGGGCTGTTGTACTCGCGGAATGAGCCCTGCTGGAATGTGTATTCGTAAAATGTTTTGAGGCGTTTTTTTCCGTAGTCGGTGAGTTCGGGGACATCGAAGAGTTCGCCGGCGGAGAGTGTGACGTAGGTTCCCATGATGGCTATGTTGGTATAGCCGGGGCCTACGTTTCGTCGCTTGATGGAGTGTGCGGCGTGGATGATGGAGTCTTTGAGAAGCTGCTGCAGGTCGTCGGGGAGGCGGTGCATGTGGTCGTGAGCTACCTGGAGCAATTGTGTTCCGCAAAAATCGGCCCAGTTCCAGTCGGGTGGTGACATTTGTTCGAGAGGTTCTTCTGCAAACCACGACCATATTCCGTAAGTACGGCTGTTGGGGTCCTGGTCCTGAAGGGAGATGACTTTGCGGATTATGTCGCGAGCGCGTTTGAGGCGGTTGGGATCCTGGCAGTCGAGCAGGGCGACGGCGTAGTTTAGAGAGTCTCGGGGAGGATGCACGTAGCCGGCTTTGAGGGTTGTGTGGTAACCCGGGGAGGAAAATGGACGGCGAATCATATGCTCGGCGGGGTCGTAGCGGGTATCCTGCTGGCTGAGGGCATTGAGGAAGGCGGCTTTTTGCTGCTGTGATGAGAACATTTCAGCGGCGGAACAGATGGCCGGGATGCACAGGAGGGTCAGCAGGTATATTATTGTTAATCGTGTTCGAAGGCGGCTCATTTGTATCGCTCCACTATATCGATATTTGTGTTGGCTTATAAGACGGGCGTTATAATATCCGAATTATCCCGGCGAGTCCAGTTGTTTTGATACACAACAAGTTGACAGGTCTTGTGCGTGAATCGTTGCAGGTGCAGGAAAATATGTTTTGTTCTTATCCTGCTATTTGTTATAATAGCACTATCTTGCTACGGCTTAATAAATTTCCGCCGAGAGCAAAAGAGCATAGGAGTAAGTGTAAATGATTGAAAAAGTTTCGTTAGCAAAGCTGCTTGGTAAAGACAAGTTCGAGAGAATTGAGGGGGTTTTTCGCAGGCATTTCCAATTGGGGTTGGAGACGAGGAATATCCATGGTAAAGAGATCGGGCAGATGTGCAGCGGCGATTGTAATCCGGCGTTTTGCAGGATTGTCCAGAGCAGCAAGGTGGGCCTTCGCAGATGTAACCGAGAGCGGCGGCGGAGCCTTGAGACGGCGATAGAGACCGGTCAATCTTATATTTCGCTTTGCCACGCGGGTATAGTGCTGGTGTGTGTGCCGGTGATGGATAAGGACAAGTCGCTGGGTGGTATATTTTTCGGCAAATGTCTCTGGGAGCCTGTGACACAAATCCTTATCAGGGATGTTGAAAAGCGGTTAGACGGTATTTGTGTGAACAGGAAGAGACTGACGGCGGCGATGCGTGAGCTTCCGTTTATCCAGGGGTGGAAGATCGACAAGGCGGCGCAGTTTTTGTTTGATTTGCTGTATGAAGTGGCCGCGTTTGACGGGCGTGTTGTCAGATGGCGTCGGGAGCGTTCGGAGCAGCAGTCGCAGATAGGGGAGTTTATCCAGGAGAAGAAAAAGCTCGGCACAGAATGGCAGTATCCTCTTGAGAGCGAGCGGGAGCTGATGGGTAAGGTCAAAATCGGCGACAGGACGGGGGCCAAGGAGATTCTTAATTCGATATTGGGGACGATATTGTTTAAGACTATCGGGGATTTGGGGATCCTTAAGGCGCGGATGCTGGAGCTGCTGAGTATTCTGAGCCGGTCGGCGGTGGAGGGGGGAGTGGATATTGATGTTATGTTAGAGAAGAATCTGAATTATGTGAATAAGGTGATGCGGATTAACAATCAGGAGGATTTGTGTGCGTGGATAAGCACGGCTTTGAACGAATTTATCGAGCTGGTTTATTCTTCGCAGGACGCCCGGAAAGTGAGCCAAATCCGGCCGGCAATAAATTATATCGATGCCAATTATAATAAGCCGATAACGCTTGCCGACGTGGCCAGGGCTTCGCATCTGAGCGTTTCGCGGCTGGCACATATATTCAAAGAGCAGATGGGCGTTACTATCATAGATTACCTTACAAGTGTTCGGATAGAACGGGCAAAACAATTATTGCTGGCGACGGACCAGAACTGTACGGAGATTTGCTTTGAGGTGGGCTATAATAATCAAAGTTATTTTACACGGACTTTTAAGGGCTTTGTCGGTATGACGCCTCGGCAGTTCAGGACAAAGAACCAACGAAAAGAGAAGATTTCCACGCCTTTATAATCGTATTGCGTATTGGGGCGGAGTGCTAATCTGTTATTGCTGTAATGGTAATTGTTTTTAGGCGGGGGAGGAACTCTTATCTTGACAGTTTGGGGGTGCTTAGCATACTATCAGTGTTTGTGAGCAACGACATAGTACAGCAACACTGGGGCTGGCAGAGAAACCGGAACGTTATTTATGACAAAGCAGATTGCTATTTTGGGTTCGACGGGTTCGATAGGCAGAAATGCTCTTCGGGTAATCGATGCGCTTGGGCCGGATTATTCGGTTATCGCGTTAAGCGCTCACAGCAACGTTGAGCTTTTGGCTGAGCAAGCCAGGCTTTATAAGCCCAAATTTGTCGCTGTTACAAATCCAGACTATGCCGGACAGCTTTGCGAATTTCTCGGTGATTTGGATGTTGAGGTTTTGACCGGTCCGAATGGCCTGGTAGAGGCTGCGGAAATTGAGGATGTTGATATTGTCCTTACTGCGGTTGTCGGTGCTGCGGGTCTGCCTGCTGTTTTTGCGGCAGCCAGGTGCGGCAAGCAGCTTGCAGTTGCAAACAAGGAGCCGCTTGTTGTTGCGGGCGAGCTTCTTATGAGCGAGGCAAGGAACAACGGCGGCGTAATATTGCCTGTTGATAGTGAGCATTCAGCTATTTTCCAGGCTATGCAATCGGGCACTCGTGAAGAGGTCAATAAAATTATATTGACGGCTTCGGGGGGGCCATTTAGAGGTACCACGGCTGAGGACATCCAAAACGTAACGTTGGAGCAGGCGCTTGCTCATCCTGTCTGGAATATGGGGCCGAAAATCACGGTTGATTCTGCTACTATGATGAACAAGGCGTTTGAAATTATCGAGGCCCGGTGGCTTTTTGATATGCCGGTGGATAAAATTGAAGTTTTGATTCATCCTGAGTCGATAATTCATTCGCTTGTCGAATTTGTGGACGGCTCGGTGGTAGCCCAGCTCGGCGAGCCTGATATGTGTATTCCGATTCAATATGCATTGACGTATCCTCAGCGAGTTACAGGTATTGCCAAGCGGCTTCGTCTGGATAAGATAAGCACGCTTACATTCGAGAAACCTGATTTAGAGACTTTTCGAGCGCTGCGATTAGCTTATGAAGTTGTGCGGTCGGGCGGCACGGCGGCTGCGGTCTTCAACGCGGCAAATGAGGCGGCGGTAGAGGAGTTCTTGGCGGGTGGGATAGAATTTGTTACTATAGTGGAGCTTATCGAGTATTGTCTGAATAAGCATGATGTTAAGACCAGCGCATCGGTCGAGGAGCTGCTTGAGGCTGATGCGTGGGCCAGAAAAGAAGTTAAGTTTAAAGTGCAAAAGAGCATAAAGGCATAAGGGCGCAGGAGTATAAAACTGTTTGCTAAATATGGAGATTATTGAATGTCGGAAAAGAAAGATTTTTTTAATAAGTATTTTCGTTTGATTTTGTTTGCTGCTGTTGTTGTGATGATTCTTTATTTTATCGTTCGCAATGTCAGCGCATTCGGCAATGTACTTCTTGTTCTTCTCGGATTCGGGGCGGTTATTCTGGTTCATGAGTTCGGTCATTTCATTGTTGCCAAATTGTCCGATATAAAGGTTGAGGCGTTTTCAATATTTATGCCGCCTACTCTGCTCGGTGTGCAGAGAAAAGAAGAAGGCATTCGCATTCGGATATTGCCTGATATATTTCCCAAAAAAGGCAATGATTCCGGTGAAGGCGATGAATCCAATGAAGGCGCGTTAAGGATTACTATCAAGGGCGAAGGCAAGGCCAGCGAGACGGAATACCGTATGGGTCTTATTCCGTTCGGCGGTTTTGTTAAGCTGTTAGGCCAGGAGGACACAAGCGCGGTGAAGAGCAGCGACGATCCCCGTTCTTTTGCGAACAAGACAACAGGTATTCGTGCGGCCGTATTGGCGGCGGGAGTTGTTTGTAACATTATCAGCGCGGTTATTATCTTTATGATAGTTTTTCTTATCGGCATAAATCTAACACCTGCCGTTGTTGGCGGAGTTACGCCGGATTCGCCAGCGGCGCGAGCAGGGCTCAGAGCCGGTGATGAAGTAATTTCGGTGGCAGGGAAAAGCGACGATCTTGATTTTAGCAATATTGGGATAGCGGCGGCTTTGTCCGGTGAAGATGAAAAGATCCCGATGAGGGTAAGGCATGAAGACGGCACCGAAGAGGATTTGGAGCTTGTGGCGGAGCTTCAGCCGGGTGGTCAGATGAGAGCATTCGGCATTGAGATACCGGTAAGTCTGACAGTTGGAAGGCTTAGCGAAGAAGGCGCCGCGGATTTGTTTTCCAAGACGGGCTTTCTGGCCGGCGATAAAATCAAGTCTGTTGAGGGCAGGGAGGTGCAGAGCTTTTGGGAGCTGAGGGAAGTGATTCAGGACAGCCTTTTGCCGGAGGTAGCGTTATCTGTTGAGCGGGTAGGGGACTCGGGAGAAACAGAGGTGCTTGCATCGAAAATTGGGCTGGATTTGACATTTGCCAGCAGTCATAATGTTGAGTCTGAAAGCGAGCTTTACCATATTTATTCTATGGTTCCGCGTTTGCGGATAGGCATTGTTTCAGACAAGCTGACTTCCGGGGCTGACGATAGTGAGTCTTCGTTGCAGTCCGGCGATATTATTTTAGCGATTGGCGATGTCGAGAATCCCACATATAGTGAGATGCGCAGTATTACTGAGGCGTCCAAAGACAAAGAACTGCCAATCCAGATTCTTCGCAGCAGTGCCGACGGCACTGAAAAGACTCTTACAGTTATGGTTACGCCTAAGAAACCGGCCGGTAGTGAGAGGGTCCTTATTGGAATTGGCGTTGTACTTGATGCCGAGCATCCGGTTGTCGCCAAGACTATCGACACCGAGGGCGGGCAGGCGAGACTGGACATTCCTCGCGGCGCTGCGATAACGGCGGTTGACGGGGCGCCCGTTTCAAACTTTTACGAAATAATCAAAGAAATCAGGCGATACGGCGGGGAGCGCATCACGATTAACTGGCGTGTCGATGAGGAGATAGCAGGCAGCGTTGCCTTGAATGTTGATAACAACGGAGAGGGTATCACCGTTAAATCTACTTTTTCCGAAATAATTCCATTTGATGATTTGAAGAGAACTTACAAGGCCGGTGGTCCCATCGATGCGATTGTGATGGGTTATAGAAGGACGGTAATGTTCGTTGCCCAGACCTACGTAACGTTAAGGCGTCTGATTGGCGGGCTTGTCAGTCCCAAGAACCTTATGGGGCCTGTCGGCATTATCACACTGAGCTATCGCATAGTTGCTGAGCAGCCATTGATTTACTATGTCTATTTTCTTGGTTTGATAAGCGCGGTAATCGCGGTGTTTAACTTTTTGCCTTTGCCGCCCCTTGACGGAGGGCTGGTTGTTCTTTTGTTAGTTGAGAAAATCAAAGGTTCGGCGTTGAGCGAACGTGTTCAGGGAATCATAGCTTATGCAGGCTGGGCGCTTATTTTGACGCTTATTCTATACGTAACTTTTAATGATATTGTCAGAAGTTTCTTTAGTTGAGCAATGCCGGTGTAAGAAAGGATTCGAAGATTTTGGAAATGTTTCCTGGACAACTATCATCGCAGGCCTTTCACGAAGATATATTCAGCACTCTGAGAGACGATGACAGCCGGATTTATGAATTAATAACGAAAGAGTACGAAAGGCTGCAAAACACACTGCAGCTTATCGCGGCTGAGAACCAATGCTCAAAGGCGGTTTTAGCTGCCCTTGGTTCAGTTATTCAGAACAAGACTACCGAGGGTTTTCCGGGGGCCAGATATCATGGGGGCTGCGAGGTTGTTGACGAGGTGGAAAGGCTCGCAGCGGCAAGGGCCAAAGAGGCTTTCGGCGCCAAGTACGCAAATGTCCAGCCTCATTCGGGCAGTCAGGCAAATCAAATTTGCATGACAGCGATATTGAAGGCAGGAGATAAGGTATTAAGTCATGGTTTAGAGCAGGGTGGACACCCATCGCATGGCGGATCGGGTTCACTTACCGGGAAATTCTTCGAGATAGAAAGCTACTTTGTTGATAAGAGAAGTTTTTTGCTGGACTATGATGCTATCAGGGAGCAAGCATTCAAAGTCAGGCCGAAACTGATTGTGTGTGGTGCCAGTGTTTACTCAAGAGAGATAGATTTTAAGAGGTTCCGAGAGATTGCGGATGAAGTAGGGGCATATCTTTTAGCGGACATTTCACATTTAGCCGGTTTGGTGATGGCCGGCGCTCATCCATCTTGTGTGGATTATGCTCACTTTACAACTACAAGCACTTATAAGGCGGGCGGTCCGAGGGGAGGGCTTATATTGATGGGCAAGGACTATGATTTACCAATGAAGTTTTCTGACAGGGACATGCCGTTATGGAAATGTATTCAGGCCGCGACGTTTCCGGGTGTACAGGGGACGCCTTATTTTAATAATATGGCGGCGAAAGCGGTTTTTTTCAAAGAAACGTTGTCCGATGAATATAAAGCCAGACAATTCAAAATCATAGAAAATGCGAAAAGATTGGCAGGTAATTTGTCGGGTTTAGGATATGACGTGCTGACCGGGGGAACAGACAACCATATGGTGCTGATAAATGTGGAGAGTTTAAGAGAAGCTTTGACAGGTACTATCGCACAGAGAAGCCTCGAAGATTGCGGTATGACAGTCGATGCGATGCTGCTGCCTTACGATAAGAAGCCGGTTTTCATTACCAGCGGTATCAGATTGGGTACACCTATCGTAACAAGGAACGGGATGGGTGGACAAGAAATAGACAGTATATCCGAGTTGATAGATGTGGTGCTTAGAGAAGTAAAAGTGAAATCAGACAGCGAGTACGAGATAGACAAATCCCTGCGGGACGAGGTCAGTAACAAAGTGAAACAACTTTGCGGCAGGTTTCCTATGCGTTATTGATCTGGGGATTGGATTTTTTTGCAGTTAGGGTCCAGAAGATTTGATAACCTGCGCCGATAACAGCCATAACGATTAGCGCGGAGAACAATATCATCGACATCAGCAGGGCCTGTGGTTTTTCCACGCCGTATGGCGCCAGCAGCAGGACTAACATTGCTTCTCTTACCCCGAGATTAGCCACCGATACGGGGATTCTTCCTAAAATATAAATCATGGCACACAGCCAGACGAAAGTTCCTATCGGCGCGGTTACGTTTGCGGCACGGGCGGAAAGAATATATATGATGACTCCGCCGATAAGGGTATCGAAAATTGTAATCGATGCAATCCTGAGATGGAATCCTGCCCCGACGGTCTGGAAGGTTGCGATTTGTTCGAATACATTCAGTCCTTTCTGTCGTATTGTTGCAGGGAATGGCCTGAGCAGGGCTGCGATACTTTTTGTGATTTTACCGCCGGTTCGGCTGTTCAGCAGCAGTAAGGAAATAACTATAATTGCGACCAGTAATATTCCGCAGACAAGAGGGAAAAGCCTTTGATTTACCGTATTGGATATTGACAGTAGCGCAGGATTGGTGAACATTAAAGCGGCGAGGCCAAATACCATCATTATGGTCATTATCAACCACTGGTTGTATATCATACTGCAGAGAACGTTACCTGATTTTCCGGTACCTTTTTTGAGTATATACCACTTTACGCCGGTACTCAGTATCCCAGGTAAAATCAAACCGTAAAGGCAGGTTACGGCTGTTGCTCCGAATATTGTATTTGTGGAAACGAGGCAGCTTTGCTTTTTCAGGATGAGCCGCATCTTCATCGAGCGAATCCAGAAAAGTATTACGGTAAGAAGCCAGACGGCAATCAAGAACGACCAGTTTGCCGTTTTTGTAGTTTGTCGGAACTGCTCGAGGTCAATCTGGCTGAAGACCCATATCAGCAAGCCGGCTGTGATGAGAATTCTTATGAGAAGTTTGATTAGTTTTTTGGCGGTGGCAGTCATATATTATTTTGGATTAGACGGGTTTTTCGCCGAGGATCAGCACCTTTCTCAAAAAGGTTAGCTGCATTTTATATAGCTTGTAACAAAGTTTACTGTCTGCGAACATTGCATTGAGCAGTCCGAATGGCAGCCGGGAAACTATAGCCGTTACCAGGAAACAAACGAACCCAGAAAAAGTGCCGCTCAGATGGCAGCTTTTTATATTTTCGAAGCCGGCGTTTATAAGGAGCTGTTTTAGTCTGCGGCGTGTGGTAACGTAGTTGTGCGAGAAATCGCAGTTAAAGAAATTCTGCCGCCAGTTCAGATAGTCCGGTGAGCATATTACGAACTTTCCTTGTGGTTTTAGGACTTCTTTTATCTGTTGGCTTATCTGAAGAGCGTCCTGCATGCTGTTCATATGCTCCATAACGGCGAGCATGACAACGGCGTCGAATTTTTTATCTATGGCGGGCAAGGGCGGAACCATTGCGCGAATAACATTGGCGCCTCTTTTTTCAAGGGCAGCGGCCATTTGTTCATTGGGTTCGACTGCATAATATTCGAGACCTTTTTCAAGACAGATATCAGCGAAATCCCCCCGGCCGGGACCTATCTCCAGAATGCTGCCGCCGGAAGCGATCTGAGCATATCGGAAGATTCTTCTGGCCAGGGCCTTAACCAGCTTCATACCGGTTTTTGTAGGTTTGTCAGACCGGCTGAAATGGTCGAAAAAAGCATCCGGCTCTTTATTCTGATTTGTCATATTACGATTCCTTTGTTCGATATAAAACGCAGTTAGCGAAACAATTATTGTTTTCTTGCTATCAACAGCCGCTCGTCTGCGCATTTATCTTTGTATTCATTATATACATCGACGTCGTAGCCGCTTTTGTAAAGCAGATAATCTTCTTTCAGGACTATTTCGAGGCCTTCTTCGATAACGAGCTGCTCAATTTTGTCCCATTCTATGTGGTCGTCGGGCCAGACGTGAATGTCGCCTTCTCTTTTATATCTGGGATTGATGAGGCGTCTGACTATGTGTTTATAACCTTTTACGTCGAATAAAAGGCGAAGATATCGTTTTAGATTTATTATCGGCCGGGCTTTTTTGAGAAATTCGAGGTATTCTTGCGACCTTTGGTAGTATGATTCGTTGACTTCGTGGTCGATATAAAGTACCCCGCCGGTCTTTAATACTCTGCACATTTCCTTTACTATGTGCATGTAATCAGGAACGTGGTGCAGTACCGAATAAGTTGCGACCAAATCGAATTGGCCGGTTTCCATACCGGTTAAATCTTTTCCGTTAATCTTTTGGGTTTTCGACAGGCCGGTATGTGAGAAATTTCGTTCAATCAAATTCAGAAAGCCGTCGGAAACGTCCGCCGAGACTGTGTTAATGCCGGCCTCTATCAGGTGGCGGGTGAGATTTCCGGAGCCGCTTCCATAATCGAGGGCGGATAGAGGTTTTGAATCGGTTTTCACCGCCTTAATTGCTGTACTTAAGGCTCTGACCAGTCGCTGCTGTTCGATGGGATTGAATATTTCGTTGTGCTGGCAATCGTATTTGTCGCTGATTCCGTCGTTGACTTCTTTATTGAATTTTACCTGTTCTTCATCGCACATAATTAAAATTTTCTGCTTGACTCTATTGGGACAATTCTTTGTATATATCGGTTATTTGTTTCAGTTGTTCGGCGCCGTCGAATTTACGGGAGAAAATCTCGGCGTTCTCCGCCAAAGTTTCCCGTGAAGAGTTGTCCTGCATGAGCGAACTGACGGCCAGAGCAATATTATCGGCGCTGAGATCATCCAGCAGGATTCCGGTTTTATTATGCTGTACTACTTCGACCAGGCCTCCGACCGGGGAGGCGACGACGGGTATTTTCATTCGCATAAATTCGACGGCGGCGATACCAAATGCCTCGCGTCTGCTGGGGACAACGGCGATATCAAAAGCGCTTATGACTTCGGGCGGGTTTTTGCACAATCCGGTGAAGGTAACATTTTCTTTCAGGCCCAGTTGAAGGACGAGCTGCTCAAGCTGGTTTCTTTGTGCTCCGTGGCCGACAATAATAAAATGGTAAAGCGGGTCTTTTTTACAAAGAATCGCTGCGGCGTTGATTAGTAAATCCGCCCCTTTGCAGTTGTCAAGCCTTCCGAGGAACCCGACGACTTTTTTGTCAGGGGTGATTCCGAAGGAGTCTCTTGTCTTCTGGCGGTCATAAATCGTGTGGTCGAAGCGGGCGAAATCAACGAAATTGGTTACTACATAGGCGGATTTTTCGGTGAAGCCGGCTGTTTGTTTTAGGGCTTCAATTGTTGCCTGTGAATTTGCGATTGCGGCGGATGCCTTTTTGGCCAGCAGTTTCAGAAGGAGGCGGTAGATACAACCGGTGCCCCGTCGGAAGATCGGGCCGTGTTCGTGGATTATTATTTTGGCATCACAGAGAAAACCGGCAAGCAGGCAGCTTATTATCGATTTCTGCAGGTGGGCGTGGATAATATCTATCTTGTGCTGTTTGCAGAGTTTCGCAATTGTGATAAAGGCGAAGGGATTATACTTGTGGTGAGTTAAGCTGATGAGTGTGGTTTTGATTGGCATAGCTTCGGGATTTGTCCGAAGTGCGCAGACAATGGTCTCGATGCGTTCGGCGTCGAGCTTTTCAGTTATATTTTTGACAACAACCGGCGCTCCACCATATCCAAGATGGTCTATAACATGTAAGACCCTGATTTTCATTTTACTCTTTCGTAGATGTTCAGATATTGTTCTGCAATCCGGTTCCAGGTGAATTGCTGTGCCTGCTGCCGGGCCGCGATGGACATTTGATTACGGAGCTGCCGGTCGTCGATCAATTTTTTTATTGCTTTGGCGATTTCATCGGCGTTAGCATTTTCTATCACAAGACCGTTTTCGGCAATTAACTCTTCGGTGCCCTCGCAGCGAGCGGCAATTATCGGCAAACCGGATGCCATCGCTTCGAGCATTGCATTGCTCATACCTTCCAGCTTACTGGCACTTATAAAGATGTCGTTCTGCCGGTAAACCTGCGGCATATCTTCGGCGTCGATTCTGCCTGTTATCTCGATAATGTTATCGAGGTTTTTTTCGTTTACAATTTGTTTTAGTTTCTGCTGTGTTTGTCCTCCGCCGACTATCTTGAGAAGGATTTGGCAGCCCTGTCTGCTGAGAATATCAGCAGCGTCTATGAGGATTTCCACACGCTTGGTAACAGACAGCCGGCCGACAGTAAGCAGCCTGATGGTTTGTTGTTCCTGGTGGGGCTCGGAGGGGCGGAATCGTTCCAGGTCAACACCATTCGGAATAACGTCAATTTCCGCCGATGGCATAAACTTCAGGGCGCGGTTCTTCAGGCCTTCGCTGCATGCCACGAGTGCGGCGGCTTTTTTCCAGATGGCGCGAAAGGCCGGGGCGAGAATTTTATAATCGAGTTTGAGCCTTGCATGTTCTCCGGGGACATCGGAACCACGCAGCGAGATCATGTAGGGCAGCTTATGGCTACAGCGATAAGGCAGCCAGCCGGTAGGGAAGCCGGAAAACGCGTGGGCAAAATCATAATCATTTTCCCGCAGAAGTCTGCGGTAATGGAAACCGGCTTTTAAGAGCCATTCGAGCACCTCAGTCTTTCGCCAGTGGTGCAGTTGTTTTTTATGGAGGCCGACCTTGTAAATAGTGATATTTTCGGCAAAGCTCTCTTTGACAAAACCCGGCTTTGGGGCGGAGGTTAAGACATCAATCGTTAAGCTGGCGTTGCGAGCGTATTGCTGCAAAATACACCGATGTGCGTTTGCTGCTCCGCCGCCGATCGGCGGAAATTCATAATTTAGCATTATTATTTTCATTTTATTTTTTCGGCATTTTACGGGCGATAACATACAAATTTGTTTGCAGCGCAAGAGGCAGACTGCAAAAGTTTATATGCTTGAAGATGCCGCTTATCGGGCCAAGTTTTTTCTTTAGCTTGTTCAGGGTGAATTCGTTGACAGGATTCATTTTGACGAATTGCGTTTGGAATCCGTTCTTTAAGAATCTTCGTTTCAATTGGCCGGGCGTATGCAGGGAAGGATGCGCCCGCCGCCATTTAAGGGATTTATGATACAGGGTTTCGAAAATTACATTACTGTATTTGTTAGGCGTCTGGAGAAGATAGAGACCGTCATCTTTGAGGACACGATGGACTTCGCTTATATGCAGGTCCACTTTGGCGATATGCTCGAATAAATCGAAGCTCAGCACGACATCGAATGAGCGGTCTTCGAACTGCAATTTTTCAGCCGGCTGGACCTGGAGTTTGATATCTCCGTATTTTTTCAGACCGTAGTCAATCGCCTTGCTCGATATATCCGTACCTGTGATATCGTATCGGCGTCCGCTCAATTCGGAGACTATACTGCCGATGCCGCAGCCGATTTCCAGAATCCTGTCGTTCGGCTTGAGCATATTGGTTTGGCTGAGGAAGTCCAGATTGGTTCGCAGGTTTCCTCGCTGCTCTTTGCCCGCTTCGAGTTCCGATCCCCAGCCCCGGTCATAAAATTCCTGCTGCTTTGTAAGCTCTTGGTCCATTGGTTTTGTTTTTTGCTATCAGGCGATGCTTTGAGTGTTTATTTGCGCTGAAAGAGAATATTGACTCCGAAAGGCTGAACGATTTTGTAATTTTGCATAACATACTCTCTGAACGGTTTCATCGCTTCATATCTAAGAGCCTCGGCAGGCTCGATTTGTTCGCGGAGCATTTTGGCATACATCTGGTCATACTGGGTGACAATTTGTGGGACAGAGGGCAGAAATCCTTTCTGTGTTTGAGGCCATAATTCAAGCGGCGGCCTGTCCCAGGGGAAGTGTCTCTTGCGGGTGTCAACTATGAACTTCGGGGGCTCTTTTTTGAACGCATCCAGTATCTCAGTGACTCTTTCGGAAAGGACCTGTGGAGTGAGTGTATGCATGGTTCCTTCGAATGCTTTTGGTGTGGGGCTCAGTCTTTGAGCGACGATATATATTCCCGGGACCCAGCCCCAGACGTAGATTTTATCGTTCTCCGTGGAGTTGTTTTTTATATATTGCCCGACCATAATCCATGGATATTGCGGGTTGCGGGAAATTTCATTCAGCTTCTGGGTGTAGCCTCTTTGTTTTTTCGGATTGGAGTAAGCCATGCCGGAGTGTGCGCTCTTTGTGATGCCGAAGAATATATGCTGTGAGGCAATTATCATCAATATGAAACCGACGAATCCTGTTATCACCCAGGCGGGTTTGTATGAGGTGCTCTTTAGTTTGTTATGATAGACTGCTATCAGGTATCCGCCCAACATTGCACCCGAAGCATTTAACGGCAGGTAATACTGCTCATAGGAGCGCGGGCTTATCCAGACGAACACCATATCCAGCAGCCACCATACGGCGAATAACAATACGAATCTATCGTAGTTTCTCGATGCTCGATGCTTGATACTTGATACTAGATGAAATGAGAAGAATTTTAAAAAGAGCGGCATCAAGGCATAGACGATGATATAACATAAGATTCCAAGAAGGCCTGCATCTTTGGCACCCAGCGTGCCCAGTGGGACACTGAGTAGTCGGAGTATGTTATATATGCATAAAAAGATTAGACCAAATATCAAGGAAACGATAAACGCAGCTTTATGCTTTTGACGGGAATTCAGGATGCGTTTGGTTGCGAGCTTTTCTATTCGCCATCTGCTCGTAATGGAGGTAGCGAATCTGATGATGATTGAGCCAAGTGCCAGAACTATGGGCAGTATCAATACACCATACCAGCGGAAGACTCTTAGCTTTGCCTGCTTGAGTTGTTCTGGTTTTAATATTTTCCAGCTATCGCGGACATAGGCCGGCATGAATTTCATGAAAAGCCCCTGCTTGACAGGATCGCTTTGAACTGTGGTCTCAGGGGTGTTTGGTTCGGTTGTTTTTGGCTGGATTTGGTCCTGAGGGCTTTGAATTAATTTTGCAAGCGGCCTGCCGACAAAGGAGTAGTACGGGAAGTAGTTTAGAGGGGCCTTATGTGTGGACAGCCAAAGGCATATCGGGCTGATGACAACGACCGCGCCCGCCGAGAGGAGCAAGATATCGGCGCCGGTTTTTTTCCAGCTTCTGTGCTTAAGCAGCGGTTGAGCGATTACAAACAGGGCAACTGCTGATATTGCCGAGATGCCGGTTTCTTTAAAGAGCGGCGCACAACTTAGAAAGGCGCCGGCCAATATCGCAAGCCATAGGCGGTCTGCGAGCTGATACAAAATAAAACAGCTTACCCCCATTATCATAAAGGCAATCATATGTTGTTCTTTTACGTTGCCGTACTTGGCCATAAGGGGAGCCGATAAGTATATTGAGGCAATAATTACTCCAACAGCGGCGGGCAGGGTCCCGAAGAGCTTTCGCATCGTGATAAACATCAGTACCAGGGCCACCGCCTGGAGTATTGCCTGGATGAGTTTCGGGCCGATATCATTAAAGCCGAACAGCTTGACGCCCAGCATATTTATCAGCAAGGTTCCCATCTGGGCACTGGGTTTTTCATCGATGCCGATTTTTGCCCCGTCGAGTATTCTTTTGGCTGAATAAACATAAGCCCCGCTGTCGAAGGCACTTGGTGAATTGAATTCGAAATACTTGCCCAAACAGAAGGGAATTGCCGCCAGAATCGCAATTATGATTAAGACAACAACAGGTTTGCTGCTGAGCCGTTTTGCCGAATCCGGCCAGTGGTCTGCCTGATGGTCGGAGGGGTTAACATTATGCTTATGCGGCTCTATCGGGCTTCTTGAGCGTTTGTGCTTTTGGGCGGACTTACTCATTTACTTAACTCCGTTGGCTGCTTTTGGGAGGACAAGCTGCGGTGGTAGATTCGAGTATCTGTTTGATAACATAGGTCGGGCGGTTTTGTGATTCGTGATATGTACGTACCAAAAGCTCAGCGAGCAGGCCCATCAGGATAAATTGGACGGTGGTGGTAATCAGCATAGCGGTCATAACCAGTAATGGATTTCTATTGATAGGGAAATCGTTGGCGATTTTTTGATATACGACATACCAACCGGAGGCGAAGGCCCCGATGCCGCTTGCTAAGCCCAGGCCTCCGAAGATATAAATCGGTTTTGTGGAGAAAGAGCCGAGGAACTTGACTGTAATAAGGTCCAAAATTACTTTCAATGTTCGTCCTATACCGTATTTTGTTTTGCCGGCGGTTCTTGGCCTGTGGTTGACGGCCATTTCAGCGATTCTGGCACCGCTCCAGCTTGCCAGGGCGGGTATGAATCGGTGCATTTCGCCGTATAGTTTTATCTCTTCAAGGACCTCCCTTCGGTACACTTTCAAAGTGCAGCCGTAGTCGTGTAGTTTTACGCCTGTAATCCTTGAAATCACCCAGTTGGCGATTTTAGAGGGCAGCAGTCTTGTTATGGCGTTATCGTGTCTTTTTTTTCTCCAGCCGCTTATGACGTCAAATCCCTCGTTGAGCTTGTCAATCATATCAGGTATATCCGCGGGATCGTTTTGGAGGTCGGCATCCAGGGCAACGATAATTTTGCCTTTTGCGTGGGTGAAGCCGGCACTAAGGGCGGAGGTCTGGCCGAAGTTTTTACGGAAGCAAATGACGCGGATTTTGTTGTCGGTTTTTTGCAAATCGGCTAAAATATTGAAACTATTGTCGCTGCTGCCGTCATCGATGAATATTATTTCGTAGTCGTATTTGTCCTTTAATGTTTGGGTGATTTGTTCGTATAGCGGGCTGATATTATCCTGCTCATTTAATAACGGCACGACTACCGACACTTCGGGACCTTGACTGTGCATACTTTACTTCCTATAATAATGCCCTATAATAATAGATACAATATCGGCTGTAAAGCCGAACGCCAGTAATTAAAAATCGGCAGTGAGGAGGTTGAAAGATCAGGAATAACAGCAAAGCACCGTGCAGGAGTATTTTTGGGACGATTGCTGTGGTAGGCGAGGTATTTTGGGCTTATTTTCGGACCTTGAGTCCCTGGCGAATGGTTCGGGCCTGTATGTGAACAGAATCTTCCTCGGCGGAATTTTGCTGTTTTGAGCGAAAAAAAAGAAAAATATTCTGAGCATGGTACGGTTGAAATTGTAAGAAGAATTTTCTTGATTTAGGGTATTGATTTTGTTACAATATAGGCGTCATTAATCAAGTGGCAGTGTTACATCATAACTTAAAATGGGGAGATGATATATGGCACGAAATTACCTAATTTTATTGTTTGTTGGTTGTGTATTGCTTTTTCAGCTTGGTTGTCAGGAGCAGAATATGCCGGCGGAAAAGCTTTCGGTTGAACCGCAGAGCACAGAAGCTGATTCACCCGAGAAAGCTGAAGCCGAACCACAAAAAGATAATGCCGCACCAATCATTACATTTGAAAAAACAGTTGCCGATTTTGGAGACGTCGGCGTAACTTCAAGTAAGAAGGTTGCCGAGTTTAATTTTACCAACAGCGGTAACAGCTTATTGGAAATCAAGGAAGTCGAGAAATGCTGCGGTGTTGTTACGATGGTGGACAAGACTGAAATTGCTCCGGGTGAAAGCGGAGTCGTGAAGGCTGAATTTCAAGCCACGCAAAAACCCGGTCTGTATATGAAGAATATCTATGTCAACTCGAACGATAAAACACAGCCCAGGTTGGCTCTGACTATTAAGGCAATGGTCGTATCGAAAGTCAGTTACTCGCCGAAAAGACTGAGGCTTTTCCTCGAGGAGGACAATGCCGGCTGTCCGAAGATTGTAATTAACAGTCTCGATGATCAGCTATTTTCGATAACGAATTTCACATCGACGGGCGAGAGCATAACCGCCGATATTGACAGCTCAGTGGAAGCGACGAAATTCGTACTTTCACCCGTTGTCGATATTGAGAAGCTGAATAACAATCCCAAAGGACGAATCAACATTAGTATGACCCATCCGGAGGAGAACACGGCCCAAATAACCTTTGACATGCTTCCGAAATTTTCAACAAGCCCGCCGTTAATTATCGCTTTCAATGCTGCTTCGGAAAAGCCGATAGTCAGGAAAGTATCAGTTCTCAACAACTATGGCGGTGCTTTTGAAATTGAATCGGTTTCGTCGCCGAATAACGCGATTAAAGTTCTCAGTCAGGAGAAAATTCGCGATGGTTATCAGCTTATGGTGGAAATGACACCGCCGGCATCCGAGGGTAAAACGTTTTTTACGGATGTGCTTGTCATAAAGATAAAAGACGGTGATGAGCTGCAAGTTGTCTGTCGAGTTTTTTACAAACAGTAATATTATCGAGCACTAATTATATATAAGTCTTCGTGCACTAAGGTGGAACGTAACCAAGTGCTTTTGGGGGTGGATTGAAAACTAACCTGTATATAATTCGATTGATAAGCTGTATTTTTGTAGCGGTGCTTTGTGTATCGTGCGGGTCGGATGTGAAAACCGGGTCGTCTGCGAAGACACCTACGAAGGCCGATGCGGTGACTGTCTTTTTTACCGGTAACACACTTGGGGCGTTGAAGCCCTGCGGTTGTACGGGTGGACAGCTTGGCGGACTCAGCAGACGCTCTACAATTTTCAATCGTGTTTCTGAAGACAAAAGACTGATTATCGATACCGGTTCTCTTGTGGAAGGCCGGAGCGAACAGGATGAAATTAAGTTTAATATAATACTCCAGGCTTTCAGGCTGCTCGGTTACGATTTAGTCAGTCTGAGCGAAGAAGATATCGAAACGGGCAAAAATGTCGGGCTTTTGGATGATACCGGCTCTCTTTTTAATATCATAAGTTCAAAGCAATCATCTGGTGTGAATATTCCTGCGAAGTTTACCAGGAACCTGTTACTCAGAGGTGAGCCTGTATTAGTAACTATTGCTGCTTTTGATGCGAAAACAACACCGATAGAGCAAATTAGTCAACTTTTTGCTTCCGGCGTTAATCCGGTACAGGTGGACAGCAAGTCTATGGTCAACATCCTTATACTTAACCATTGTGATGATACCATTATTGATTTTATTACTAAGAGGGTGCCTGTGGTGGATTGTATTGTGCGTCCTTCCGAGTCTGATGAGCCGCGAGTAGCCAGCAGTCTTAATAACAGGCCTTTGGTTGTTTCGGTGGGCCGGTTCGGCAGATATGTAGGCGGCCTGCAAATAACAGAATCTCCCGCTTACAAAGGTAAGCCGAGATTGAGTTTTCTTACTATACCGGTCACGGAAGAACTGGAAGAGGATGCCTCTCTTGTGCAGTTGTACAAAGGTTATCAACAAATTGTCGGAGAGAGGAATCTTTTGGAGAAATATCAGCGATTTGTTTTGCCTGATAATCTGGAATATAGCGGCTCAGAGTCCTGTAAGGCTTGTCATGAATACGAATATGAAAAGTGGAGTCAAAAAGCTCATGCACACGCATACGCGACGCTCGAGCGAGTGGGCTCGGAGCTTGACCCTGAGTGTGTGAGTTGTCATGTTGTCGGTATGGAATATGAGAGCGGATTTGTTTCTGAGCAGAAAAGCAGCCATATGAAAAATGTCGGCTGTGAGAATTGCCATGGGCCCGGCTCGGAACATATCAGAACAGCAGGTGATACAGCCTTAACTGAACCAAAATCAGGGTGTATTGATTGCCATACACCTGACCATAGCGGAGAATATGCGGGAAACGAGGGTGTTTTTCTGGAAAAAATCGTTCATTGGCGGGAACCAAGCTCCGACGGAAGTGTCAAATAATAAAGGGCATAATAAGCCTGATACGAACGATTTACCTACTTAAGAGACCGATATGATAAAAACATTGCGAATAATGAGTATTCTGGCGGTGGCTTTAGCGGCTGTTTTGGTGGTTTTTTCTGTCGTGGTTTTTGGGTCCCGCGTCGATAAAGACATCGAGGAACTGCTGGGTGAGCCGGATGTGATCGAGAAGTTCAACAACAGTGCGGGTAATAAAGCGGCGAGAGGCACAAGCCAGATATCTCCTCTTGTCCAGCAGGCCGGGGCATTTGCTTTATATCTGAATCCGCCCAAACCGCCGGCGCCAAGGCCTGTACAAGGTCGTCCTTCCACTGTTACACGCGCACCCTCTGCTACGCCCAAATTTAAGGTTATGGGCACAAGTTATTACAAGGGTCGTCCTGAATCGTCAATGGCTTTGATTGACGAGCCGGGCAAAGGATTACACTGGGTCAGACAGTCCAGTATGGTAGGTCATTTGCTGATTGAGGAGGTGAAAGACGGTATTGTTGTTGTTAAAGACAATAGTGGAACTTTCGAGCTTAAAGCCGAAGAGACGCCGCATATAAGTCTTCTTGAAGGGGCGCCTGCTGTTCCTTCGAAACCGGCGGGTATTTCCAGCAGTACTGCTGGAAGGGCAGATTCCAGGCCTTCTACAGCAGCTTCTGTAAATCCTTATACGGAGTATTCGGGGAAGACGGGTTCTCGTGTTGTAAAGCCGCCGCTGCCGCGTAAAACCAATGAAGAAGAGTCGGCTATGACGGAACTCACAGAAAAGCTGGCGCAGTTGCAAAAAAGTTTTAAGTCTGATAAGGACGGTTCAGGACCGACTGCCCAGGAAAAAGCTGAGATGATGGAAAAACTTATTTCCCAATTCAAAGCTTCGAAATCTTCGCGTTTAAGTGCGGAGGAGTCGGAAAGGCTTAGTATTTTAGGTAAAGAGTTAAAAAAAGTTATGGAAGAGCCGACAAGCTCAGATCAGAAATAAAACGGCGATTTGGAATATTTTTTTAATTTATCGGGTTAAGGGGTGATAAAGAATGGTAAACAAAGAATTTTCTCGCGGGGTTTTTAGCAGGCTGCTTGTTTTGTCGACAGCTCTGTTAATGTTCAGCAATTGTCTTTTGGCCGCTCAGGATGGTGCATCAGAGTCGATGCAGTACAAGATATTTCCCTTGAAGTACATCCCTGTAGAGCGGGGCATAAAGTATCTTGCCGACATCGGGATAGGGACGGTTTCGTCTTTTCCCGGTTCTTCTGCTCTATTGGTAACAGCCAATCCTGATGAGCTTATCAAGGCAATGGTAATATTGAATCTTGTTGACAGCCAGGGTCAATTTGCGGTGAGCAGGTTATCAGTTGCTTCGGTGGGTAATAATTTTCCATCGAACGAGCAGATTGCATCGAAACTCGGTAATATAGCTATCGGCAGCTTCTCAAATCCTCCGGCTGTGAATGCCAAATACAGGGCAATGGTAGATGTCCACAACGGCGCGGTGATTGTTATTGCCCCGGTGAGAAAGCTGGAGACGATTCTTTCAGTGGTCGAGGAATTATCGGGCCGTGAGAATCTTTTGACGCAGGGTAATTCCGCCACTGCCGGCCATTGGACAGCACCTGAATTAGCGAGGCCGGACATGTCGGGCCTTCCTTTTGCAGCCCAGGGCAGCGTAATAGCCCAGCCAAGCACCGTTCCGACAATGCTTGAGAAAGAGATGGCCGAACTGCCAGCTCCTGTTAAGCCGTATGAGTCGGAGTCGATTGCCAACGGGGAAGATACTCTTCAATTAGCTTTGCCGGAAAAGCTTTCCATAACGGATTTTTTGGGCTTTGTGGGTGAGCATTTACATCTTAACTATTTGTATGACGAGGCCAAGGTCAAAGGCGATATTACACTAAGACGTCACGGGAAGCTTCGCGGCCCTATCAAATTAAAAGAGCTTTATCCCCTGTTGGAATCCGTATTGCAGTTCCATGGTTTTGTAATGACTCGCAGGGGTGATCTGGTAAGTATAGTTCCCGCGGCGGAAGCTCAAAATATCGATCCTGAATTATACCCTGACTCGAAGGATATCGAGATTGGTGACGCGGTGATAACCCGTATCTTTAAGCTGCAGTATATAGATACAGGCAACGCAAAGAATCTTCTGGATGCGATGAAGCTTGTCGTAGATGTCAGTGAGATACCCTCAACGAAGACATTGATTGTTACCGGCTTTAGCTATCGTATGCCGCGTATAGAAGCACTTCTGGATCTGGTGGACAAGCCGGGAGAGCCGAAAAAATTCA
>JACKQG010002987.1_pt1 | contig 21316 bp, 20 predicted proteins | sample 8237621 | NCBI WGS metagenome assembly JACKQG01 (sample SAMN15677084, study PRJNA649215) | marine metagenome | biome: marine; feature: Black Sea; material: saline water; isolation source: suspended particulate matter (SPM) from the Black Sea western gyre | collected 2013-06-09/2013-06-10 | depth... | reverse complement strand
TATCCCGGCTGCAATAGCCGGAGTGCTGATAGCACTTTTCAAGCCGAGAACAAAGGTAACTCACGCAGGTCACGTTCTGCTGAGCACGTGGGCATCGTCTTTCCATATGCTTATGGCAATGGGCGATAATATCTCGGTTTTGAAGATGGTGGGCAGTTTCGGTTTTTTGTTTTTGGCTGTTTTGCTGCCGTGCTGTTTCAGCGATATCGTTTTTCCGTTATTATTCGTAAAATCATCAGACGATTTGTCGCATTTTCATCATCACCATTAATACCTTACGGTGTTACTATGAAGCCAAATTCAGATTCGCAGACCCGCAACATGCTAAAAGCAGCAAAGCTTTACTGCACCGAGGTCAGAATAGCCGTATTGAAGTTGCTTACAAAAACCGACAAGCCGCTCAGCCAGGAGCAAATTGCCCGGCGATTGGGTAAAAAACACTTCGATAAGGTTACAATCTACCGGACATTAGAGAGTCTGTTGAAGGTCGGATTAGTGCATAAGGCGTTTATCGAAAAAAGAGCGTGCCATTATGAATTAGCCCACAACTGCACCGCGAGCCAGTGTCATCCCCATTTTACCTGCACAAACTGTGGCAAAACACACTGTCTTACGGAAATATCACTTCCGATGGCAAAGAGCCCGCACAAGGGCTTTGTTATTCAACGCCAGCAGGTCCGCCTCGAGGGCCTGTGTCCGGCCTGCGCTTGAAAACCAAATGGTCTTAATATGAACAATTTCAACTATAAAAAACTGTTTTCTAAAAACGTGGATAGTTGTTGGAGAGTTAGAATTTGACTCGCTTAGCTCGTAAAAGCTTGTTTGTATTTACAATCGTGTGTTTTGCGGTATTTGCTACGAACATAACATTTGTACTGCATACAAACTGCGAACATAACAGTAAAGAACTACCCCATTCATCACCTGACAGTTCACATTGTCATATCTGCCAAAAACTGCTTACCTCTTTGACTTCATATAATATCGAGCCAAAGATAATATTTGTCGATAGACCTACCGAACAGCACAAAGTTCATTTCCAGCAAAATGTTAACCTTTCAGGATTTCATCCGGAAGCTATTTCCCCCCGCGGCCCTCCTGCCTAATTGCAAGATTTGATTGCTTGTTAAGTTAGTGTTTAGGAAACTTCAATCGGTCCCTTCGTCTATGATTTCTCATTAGGCTCGAAGGGGACCAACAGGAGACCATTACCATGAAAGGAATCCGCGCATTTACCCTGATTGAGCTGCTCGTAGTGATATCGATTATAGCTCTGCTGATGGGCATACTGCTGCCCTCATTGCAGAAAGCAAGGCGGACAGCTTTGCGTATGAAGTGCATGTCGAACATGCGGAATATGGAGCTTGCCCACTGGATGTATATGATGGACTGGGAAGGATATTTTATCGATGTCGGGCTGGCTCATGGTGGAGCGCATGGGAAAGAGGATACAGCCTGGGTCAATACTCTGGCCACATATTACAAAGACAAGCTATTATACCGCTCTCCCATAGACAAAAGTCCACATTGGCCAGTGGAAGAAGGCGGTCAGGGAGTGCCTGTACCACCGAGCACCGACCAGTTTCGCAGAACAAGTTACGGCGTTAACAACTATCTTACCGAAGTAGCGCCGACTAAACCTTACCGGAATTTGTCACAAGTACCGAGGCCATCAGCGACAGTGCATTTTCTCATTATGGCTTTCGAGGGGCCTTTCGCCGGGGCAGACCATCCTCATGTGGAGAGCTGGATGGTTCCGGGCCAACCCGATTCACCGCCGGTCATGGCGGCCAGACAAATCCAGACCAACGCCCATGGTGGACGGGAACAATCATGGCAAGCCCGCTCAAACTATGGATTTCTGGATGGCCACGCCGACAGCCTGAGCTTTCGTGACGTGTATGTGAATCCGAAGACCAATAATTTCGACCCCGAAGTCGCACAATAAACCGCTTTGGTATTTTACAAAAAAAAGTGGAGTAAGGAATATGAATATTTTTAAGACTGTTACGGTCTTGCTTGTAATTTTAACGTTTTCTTTTTCTGCCCCGGCCTATGCTCATGGGGCTCCTAATCTACACGAAGCTGATTTCGAGATAGAGCTGGATGATTGCAATGCAATCCATGTTGAGCCGCACGTACTTGGAAGTGAGTTCGATGCACTGTTTTTTTTCTGGACAGACGAGCCGGGATTCGATTCGAATGCCGGGGCGTTTCCCACCGGTTCGTCCATCGGCTTCAATATCCTCGATGCTTTGAAAAAATGGAACGGCAACGGTTTTGATATCCTCGACCCCAACACTGAGGAAACGCTGACAATCAGCTTTCTTTTCGGTAGTACATTCGCAACATGCGAAACCGGCGCCGGTTTTGTCGAGGGCTTTGATGTCCCTGTTGCCGCAGACGGCTCATGGCATAAGCACTTAGGATATACGCTCAGTAGCGTTGACAACAATGACCCTAACAGTGGCATTTATCTGCTCGCGCTGGAGCTTTACAATACCAGCAGCGAACCGAATATCACAAGTTCGAATCCATTTTGGATTGTCTTTAATCTCGGTATACCCGAGGATGACCACCACGAAGCAATACATTGGGTCGAGGAAAACCTGTATCAATTACCTGATCTGGAGCAGGACGGCTACATTGACTTCAAAGACTTTGCCATCCTCGCATCTCAATGGCTACATACAAACTGTGATTGTCGGAACCACTTCTGTAATGGAGCAGATATTACGAAAGATGGCAGGGTGGATTTGCTTGATTTATCAAAGATTGCCTCAAATTGGCTCAAACCTATAGACGATTCAAAAGAGGAGAATTCCTTAAATCAAATTGTGGACGGGGCGGGACGTTGCGGTTAGAATGTGCCGCATGAAAGCATACCCATTAAAATTCAGGCCGATATATAAACAGCGAATCTGGGGCGGGCAGAAGCTGCGAGAGGTTTTCGATAAGGACTTACCGGCAGGGGAGAAAATCGGCGAGAGCTGGGAACTGGCCGATTTGCTGGAAGATAAATCCGTAATCGCGAATGGAGAATTAGCCGGGCAGACTCTTCAATCGGCCATCGAAAAATATCATAAAGAGATTACAGGCGATAAAAATTTCTCAGGTGCGTTTCCGCTTTTGATTAAATTTTTAGATGCGCAGGACGTCCTTAGCGTACAGGTGCACCCCGACCCGGACACATGCAGGAGAATGGGCAGGGGCCAGCCGAAAACCGAATGCTGGTATATTATATCAGCCGAGCCGGGAGCGGTGATTTATAAAGGGCTCAAAGAAGGTGTTACAAAGGAGCAGTTCACCGAGGCGATAGAAAAGGGCACCGTAGCCGATATGCTGGTAAAGATACCGGTCGAGGTTGGCCAGTGTCATTTTCTTCCATCAGGGACAACGCACGCCATCGGACAAGGTCTGCTGATAGCCGAGATTCAGATGCCATCGGATACGACGTATCGGGTTTTCGACTGGAACAGGGTAAATGATACAGGCAAGAGCAGAGATCTGCACATCGAAGAGGCCTTGGAAAGCATTCACTTCGATTCGTCCGGTGATAATCTTTCAGTGACAAAAATGGGGCGTCTGGTGGACTGTGAATATTTTAAGGTAGATAAAGGTCACCAGGGGAAAAACTGCGAGCTGCTGATTTCAGCCGGACAGATGAAAACGCTGATTATCATTTCGGGCTCCGGGACAATTACAGGAGCCGGGGATCGAGTTGAATTCGCGGCAGGCGATACTCTGCTTATTCCCGCCATCTATGAGGGGGTGATGCGGTTTGCAGAGGATACACAATACTTGACAGTAACGATTTAATTGACTATTGATTGTCGGAAAAAGCAATAAACCAATCGAAAAAATCAATAGCAATTAATCAATCGAAGAATAGTCAATGGAAAAAGTTAACAATCTAAAAGCAAGTTATATCGTTGTCTTTTTAATAGCCGGGGCGCTCTATGTGGCCACCTGTGCGCCGGGGCCGCTCTGGCAGGACAGCGGGATGTACCAGTACCGGATATGGCACAATGATATCGAGGGCAGGCTGGGGCTGGCGCTTTCGCACCCGCTTTATCATATTATCGGCATCGGGGTAAAGCAAATTCCGCTCGGCGAGTTCGCACACAGGATAAACCTGATTTCAGCAATTGCGGCGGCCTTTACTATTGCAAACCTGTTTTTGCTGATGCGAATATGGCTGGACAAGCTTTTACCTGCGTTAATAACCGCTATATGTCTGGCTTTATCGCATACTTTCTGGCGACATGCCGTTATCGCAGAAACATATACTCTCTATACGGCACTTTTTTCAGCCGAACTGTTAATGCTGCTGCAATACTTTAAGAAAAGGCGGGTGGGGTATCTGTATCTGTTGGCTTTATGCAACGGCCTGGCAGCCGCCAACCACATGTTCGCTATAATTTCGTTTGCCTGCTACCTGGTATTTTGCATAATTTTATTGAAGCGAAAGCACATCAAGCTTGGGCACTTTAGAAATATTATTCTGATTTGGATTATAGGCGCCGCTCCATATGGATACCTTATAGTCAAAGAGATTATTCAGGGCGGCAGCTTCTCAACTACTATTGCATCGGCGTTTTTCGGCGACAAATGGCTGGGAAACGTTCTCAACGTAAGTCTCTCGGGCAAGCTTATCAAAGAGAACCTGATACTGATTGCATACAATTTCCCTTCGCCAAATATTATTTTATTCCTTGCCGGTATCTATGGTCTGACAAAAGTGCCGCATGGCTTTGGATTCGCGAAATTTCTTGTGGCGCTTCTGATATTGTATTTTATATTTGCATATCGTTATACAGTGCCGGACAGGTACGCCTTTTTCATACCCTTCTATTGCATAGTTTCGGTCCTGATTGGTGTCGGCTTTGATTTGCTTATTACCATGTTCAAATACAAGACTCTATGCTGGATAGTTTTCATATTCGCTTTGTTGCCTATACCGATTTATATAGCCGTTCCTTTTCTCGCCGAAAAATTTGAATTTAATCTCTCCACAAGGGCGGATGTCCCTTACCGCAATGATTATACCTGGTTCCTGCGGCCGTGGAAGTTTGGTTATCGCGGGGCCGAAAGGTTCGCCGAAGAAGTATTCGAAAAACTCGATCCCGAGGCAGTCGTTTATGCCGACAATACGATGGTTTATCCACTTCTGTATAGGCAGGAAGTAAAGGTAAAAAGGGCAGACATCAGAATCATATCCGAATATGCAGGCAGTCAAGGCATACCCCTGCTGAGTGAACGATCCATAGAACAGTGGCTCTCGGAGGGTGACGTTTATGCCGTCTCACCGGTAACCGGACATAAGGGTACCGGAATCGTCTGGAAAATAGCCGATTGACGGATTTCCGCCAGTGACAATGCAATCCAGTTCTACACTCCCATACACGTGATGGCTATACCCCAAAAATACCAGAAAAATGTAGACAATACTGTCACGACACCAGTGATAACATGCGGCTTGATGGAATGAGCAAAAATACCAAGGAGTATCGCAGGTGCTACAAGAAGCGAAAAGGCCTTGTCACTACGAGACGTTCTTCCAGAGAACTCTATCCAGGAAGATATAGGGCCACTGAGTGAACTTACCCAGTACTTGGCATTTGTTCGTGAATTCCAAGACCAAGGATTGTTTAAACTCATAAGGGATTGAAACAACAGTATTAAAATGAGACACGGAACTAATACGACGAGTCTGCGTATCATCCCTACTTTAGCTTTGACCGGTTCTTGATTCTCTGATTTTTCCATGTAAATAACTATACATAATCTCAAGATTAAAAGTCAATTTATATTTTTCACTATTTTTTTTCGATTTAAACAATGAAAATCGTTGATAAACTTGATAAAATTGAACCAAAGGAAAGGCAGGCTTATCGTGAAAAAAATTCATAAAAAAATATTGATAATTATAGCAATAGCATATGGTATAGTTATCCTTGTATTCCTCTTACTCCCTGAAGACAACATCATAGTTCCTAAAGGCAACGCCGATGAGCATTATGTTCAAGGGATTATTCATTATCAAAAAGGCCAATATGATCAAGCCATCTCAGAGCATAACAAAACCACCAAAATAGAACCGAGGGATATCCAGGCCTATCGTTATCGTGGACTTGCCTATGTAGAAAAAGGTGAACTTGACGAAGCTATACTGAACTTCACCCAAGCTATTGAGAAAGATCCAAGATCTTATCTGGACTACATTCATCGAGGTAATACATACAGAGCTAAACAAGAATATGAATTAGCTCTTAGAGATTACACCAAGGCTATTGAGATAAATTCAAAGTCGGTTGATGCTTATATGGGACTGGCACGTACCTATAAAGCCAAGGGTGAACTTGACTTGGCTACCAAAAACCAAAAGAAAGCCATCGAGTTAGAAGCTGAAAAACGCTACTCGAGTGCTGAGTTCTCTTATGAACGGATTAAAAAATATGGTGACAAACCAGTTGTGTCTGAGTCTGATTACCATTATGAAAATGGAAAATGGATTTACAAATCAACTGGCAATAGACATGAATCTGATTTGGCCATCTCAGATTACACTATGGCCATTGAATTGAATTCAAAGTACTCCAAAGCCTACGTTAATATTGCAGATATTTACTATATGAAAAAAAATTATGACAAGGCATGGGAAAATATCCATAAGGCGGAAAGTTTGGGACATCAAGTCCCCCCAGAATTTCTTGATAAACTTCGTAAGGCTTCTGGAAGACAGCGATGAATTTATGAATTTATTGGTTCTTCTTTAACTAATTGCCTTTGAGCCAGACTTCTGAGTCGTAGCGGAGCATAATCAAATTATCTTTGAAACCGTCGAAGCGGATATTTTGTTTCTTGCCTAATAGTTCCTGTAATATCCATTTTGGAAAATTTGCTCCGGCCTTGATTGATAGGGGGGCTCCGCCGCCGAATCGCGGATTTATCTCAACGAATTTGATTTTGCCGTCGCTTGTAAGGAACAGTTGCAAGGTAATAACGCCGGGCCCTGCTCCAAGTTTTTCGGCCAGACCAGCAGCTTGTTTCATAATTCCGATATTTTTTTCTATCTGTGCCTTGCTGACCTCTCCGGTCCTTACCTCGATACGTTTTCTCGGAACGACACATCGAACCTTCAAATTAAAGTCAATATATACATCACAGGTATATTCGGTGCCCTTAATGAACTGCTGGCAGATAGCGTTTGGTATCCTTTTGGCAAAAAATGACAGCTCTCTGCGATTGTTCACGATAGCATTGCCTCTACCTGCATAGCCATCCCAGGGCTTTAGAAAGCAGGGCCAGTTAAGCTTACCTTTTGAAAGTGCAGAGCGAACGCTCATAGTAGCAGGAGTATCGAAGTCGTTTTTAACAAGGAAGCGATAGGTTTTTCTTTTATCCTGACAAATATCTATAACCTCAGGATCTGAAACGAGCAACTGACAGCCAAGAGAAGTAAATTTGGGTTTGTTCTGAGCCAGTAGCTTCAGGTCCAGGTCAACGGTAGGAACAAGCAGTTTTACTTTGTTGTCTTTGACAATCGACAGCAGTTGCCTGATATAGCCGGGGTGTGTCGTAGGCTTAACCAGAAAGCTTGCGTCGCACAGTTGTAGTGCCGGACTCAGCTTGGTCGTATCCGTGCCGAAAAACGAAGCGTTTATCTTCAGTTGTCCGGCCGCCCTGCGAAAACTGTCGAGCAGCGAAACACGTCTGCCGATACATGTGAACAAAATGTTTAGTTTATTTTTGGTTTTCAATTTTCTTTTTTCGATTAACAGACCATTACGAGATTTCTAATTTTTATTCGAAAGCAGAAAATAGTCAATATCTAATTCCCAATTTCAAATTCTTTTACACCTGTTGGAAATAAGATGTCAAAGCATCTATCTTACGCTTGACAAAGATTTGCAGGGGAGTAAACTGATTGCGCCGGTTTGACGAAAGGTACTGTTTATGAAAGATTGGGCAAAAAAAATCGAAGAAAAACAACTAACGGTTGGAGTTTTGGGGCTTGGCTACGTAGGCCTGCCTTTAGCCGGAGAGTTTGCCTCGGCAGGGCTTAAGGTCGTTGGTTTCGACATCGACGAGAAAAAGGTCCGGACACTGAATTCCGGACGGAGCATAATCAAGCATGTCCCTCATTCGAGGGTCAAACAAATCGTAAAAGCCGGCCGCTTTAAGGCGACGAGTAATATGGCCCATCTGAAAAACGTCGATGCAATATTAGTTTGTGTACCAACGCCGCTGACCCAGAACCGTGAGCCGGACATGCAATTTATTATCAAAAGCACCGAAACAATCGCGAAATACCTTCAGCGGGGGCAGTTGATTGTTCTGGAAAGCACAACCTATCCCGGTACTACAAGAGAAGTTATGGTACCGATACTTCAGAGCAGCGGCCTCAAAGCAGGCAAAGATTTTCACTTAGCTTATTCGCCGGAACGGGAAGATCCGGGCAATAAAGACTTTTCTACAGGCACTATTCCCAAGGTAGTAGGGGGCCTTACACAAAAATGCTGCGATATGGCCTGCAAACTTTACGATATCGCCATTGTCTGGACGGTTGCCGTTTCAAGTCTCGAAACTGCCGAAGCAGCAAAAATCCTCGAAAACGTTTATCGATGTGTGAATATAGCCATGGTAAACGAGCTGAAGGTTGTTTTTGACAGAATGGGCATCGATATATGGGAAGTCATCAGCGCAGCAAGCACCAAACCCTTCGGCTTCAAGGCCTTTTACCCGGGTCCGGGACTCGGGGGCCACTGCATACCAATCGACCCGTTTTATCTTACCTGGAAGGCCCGGCAGTACGGTATGCCAACACGTTTTATCGAATTGGCGGGTGAAATCAATACCAGTATGCCGCGCTACGTGATTGCAAAAACAACCGAAGCTCTTAATGAGCATAGAAAAAGCCTCAAGGGCTCTAAGGTCCTCGTATTGGGCCTTGCATATAAAAAGGATATCGACGACTTACGTGAGTCTCCTTCGATAGAACTTATTGAATTGCTGCGGGAAAAAGGCGCCAAAGTTGACTATAACGATCCATATATCCCCAGGACCCACAAGCAGCGGCAGCACGATTTGAAAATGACCAGCAGGAAATTGTCGGCACAAATGTTATCAAGCTATGATGTGGTTTTAATATCGACCGACCATAGTGATTACGATTATCAATGGATTGTAAAGAACGCAAAGCTTGTCGTCGATACGCGCAACGCCACGGCTGCGGTCGGTCCGGCAGGAAAGAAAGTAATAAAAGCATAAGATTTACAGGGGAGTTTTAATGCAGATTCCAATTCTGGATTTAAAGGCACAATATGCCAATATCAAGGACGAAGTAATCCAGGCAATCAGTGATGTTTGCGACAATCAGGCCTTTGCTCTTGGTCCTGCAGTGGCTGAATTCGAAGAAAAAGTCGCGGCATATTGCAACAGCAAATACGCAATTGGCGTTTCAAGCGGAACCGATGCTCTGCTTGTAAGCTTAATGGCTCTGGATATAAAACCGGGGGACGAAGTTATAACAACTCCTTTTACCTTTTTTGCCACCGCCGGTTCTATCGTCAGACTGGGCGCAAAACCTGTTTTTGTCGATGTTGACCGAGACTCTTTCAATATTGCCCCATCCGCCATCGAACAAAAGATAACCGATAAAACTCGAGCAATCATTCCGGTCCATCTATTCGGCCAGGTCGCTCAGATGAAAGCAATTACCGAAATCGCCAGGCGCCACAATCTTGCAGTTATCGAAGACGCCGCACAGGCAATAGGTGCGAGCCAGGATAGTATCAAGGCTGGCAATTTTGGTGATTGCGGTTGCTTTTCGTTTTACCCAACCAAGAACCTCGGCGGTTTCGGTGACGGTGGCCTGGTAACCACCAACAGAGAAGACCTCGCACAGAAAATAAAGGCCCTTCGCGACCACGGCCAAAATCCCCGCTACTTTTACAAAGTAATCGGCGGCAACTTCCGTCTCGACGGTATCCAGGGGGCCGTTCTTACGGTCAAGCTCAGGTATCTCGACGGATGGAATGAAAAAAGGAGGCAAAACGCCGCTCTTTATGACAGTCTATTAGGCGATTCACCCGTAAAAACACCTAAAATTAGTGCAGATAACGTCAGTATTTATCACCAATATACCATTGCAACACCAGAAAGAGACAAGCTGCAGCAATTCTTGGCCGAAAACAATATAGGTTCGGCGATATTTTATCCAAAACCGCTGCATCTGCAGGACTGCTTCAGCGACCTTGGATACAGGCCTGGTGATTTACCGATTGCCGAACAACTTTGTAAAGAGGTTTTGTCGCTGCCGATTTATTCTGAACTCGCAACAGACCAGATTGAATTTGTGGCAAAGACCATACGTAAATATTACAAAATGAGTTAGGACGAGTAAAATGCTGAAAGTTCATGAAAATCCACCAATCATTTGGCCCGAGGTAGAATCGATTCGTGATTTTGAGGGGCAATGGTGGGTTGTACATACCAGAAGTAGAAATGAAAAGGCCCTGGCCCAGGATTTAATAAGCAAAGATATCAGTTACTTTCTTCCGATGAGCTGGAAAGTTAGACGTAAAAGCCGCAGAACGATACGTTCGTTCCTTCCTTTATTCAGCGGGTATTTGTTCTTTTGTGGCCGGGAGGACCAACGAGTTGAAATATTGAAAACAAATCGTGTAGCCCACTTAATAGAGGTCGATAACCAGCAGCAATTGCTCGACGAACTCGTTCAAGTTAATCAGGCCCTTCAATCGGGTGCCCCTTTAACTCCGCACAAATACATCAAGGAAGGGCAACGATGCCGTGTTATAGCAGGACCATTAATCGGCCTGGAGGGTATTGTAGTCCGAAGCAACAATGTTACACGCCTCGTCCTGCAGATAGACATGCTCGGCCAGGCAGCAAGTGTTGAAATAGACGTCGATATGATAGAGGTAATTGATTAAATGACCTTGTAATTTCATTGATGCTCTGTTATTTCAACGAAAATGATGCTTATAAAGTGAAATTATAACTCGAACAATCGGAGTCGAACATATGCAGATTTGTGTGGTTGGAATTGGATATGTCGGATTAGTAACGGCCGCTTGTCTTGCAGAGGCCGGCAACACTGTTGTGTGTGTGGACAATGACAGTGAGAAAATTGCCCGTTTGAAAGATGGAGTAATACCCATTTACGAGGCGGGGCTGGCTGAAATAGTCAAACGCAACGAAAAGCTGGGCCGGCTTGACTTTACCACAGATTTGAAATACGGTATTGACAATTCACTTATCATCTTTCTTGCTGTCGGCACTCCCTCAGCAGAGGATGGTTCAGCCGACATATCGGCAATCCTATCGGTCGTGGCCGATATCGCCGAGAATATGAGCGACTACCGCATTATTGCTACAAAAAGCACCGTTCCGGTAGGCACACATCAAAAAGTAATGGATATTATAAAATCGAAAACCAATACTCCATTTGACTATGTCAGTAATCCGGAATTTTTAAAAGAAGGCGCCGCTGTTGAAGATTTTATGAGTCCGGACAGGATAATCGTAGGGACCAACAATCCGGAAATTCATAAAACAATGAAACAATTATATAGCCCTTTTATGCGAAAGAGCAGCCGAATACTGTTTATGGATCCTGTTTCGGCTGAAATGGCAAAATATGCGGCCAATACAATGCTGGCAACGAGAATCTCTTTTATGAACGAAATCTCGGTGTTATGCGAGAGACTCGGCGCAGATATCGAACAGGTCCGACGGGGTCTCGGCAGCGATTCAAGGATTGGCTCGGCATTTCTATTTCCCGGTGTCGGTTTTGGGGGCAGTTGCTTTCCAAAAGATATTCGGGCGCTCATTCATACCGGCGATGCCAACGGCATTGAAATGACGATAGCCAGGTCGGTCCAGCAGGTAAACCTAAATCAGCAGGAGCGATTTGCAAAACGTATCACCGATTATTTCGCCGGCCGATATGAACAAACTACATTAGCCGTCTGGGGGCTGGCATTTAAGGCAAAAACCAATGACGTAAGAGAATCACCTGCAATCCACTGCATAAAGAAATTCCTTGGATGTAACATTAAGATAAGAGCTTACGACCCGGAAGCAGCCTCAGCGGCGAAGACCGCCTTGGATGGTAAAATCGAAACATTTGATAAAGGATACGATGCACTCGAAAATGCAGATGCACTTGTTATCTTCACCGACTGGCAGGAATTCCGAAATCCCAACTTTGAGCTTATCGCAACAAAACTTAAAAAAGCCGTCATCTTTGACGGCAGAAATCTCTACGATCCAAAGGTAGTTAAAACCGCCGGGTTCGAATATTACAGCATAGGAAGGGCCACCATTTTATCGTAATTTGCAAAAAGCAAGCCAGGCTTAAGGTAAAAGATTATGGGTATGGAAATTATTGTTAAAATCGTAGGCATACTTATCGTGCTTATCGGAATTGTGTTTTTGCTCAAACCCGGGGTAATGAAACGGCTGATGGAATTCATTAAAAAGGGCAAAAGGGTATATTTTGCAGCAGTAATAAGATTTACTCTGGCAGTCATATTTCTGCTCGGAGCCAGTGAATGCTATCAAAAATGGATAATAGCCGTCTTTGGGATTCTTTTTTTGATATCAGGTCTTTTAATACTTATACTCGGGCCCGAAAAGATCAGACAAATTTTCGAGTGGTATCAAAAGCAGCCGGTATTAATTTTTCGAGTAATCGCCGTAATCGCCCTGGCTTGTGGAGCCATTATTGTTTATTCCGCATAAATCCGGCAAACTAATATGATAGACACGAATTGAAAAGGACAACATAAGTGCAGGAAGGAACAGTATTAATAACAGGAGCCGCAGGCTTTATCGGCTCACACTTATGCGAACGTCTTCTTGACGAGGGCCTGCCTGTAGTCGGGGTTGATAACTTTGATGATTTTTACGACCCTCAGATTAAACACGATAACATTAGCAACTGCCTTAAGAACAAAAAATTCCAACTCATCGAAGCCGACATACGTGACAGGACTACTATGGATAAAGCGGTCAAAGGCGTCGAAATAATTGTCCATTTGGCCGCCAAGGCCGGCGTTCGGCCATCGATTACTGAGCCGCTGCTGTATTCCGACGTTAATATTAACGGAACTATGGTTTTGCTCGAAGCTGCAAATAAACATAAAGTCGGCAAATTCATCTTTGCCTCAAGCTCCAGCGTCTATGGGAATAATGAAAAAGTGCCGTTTTCCGAGGACGATAACGTCGATTTCCCCATCTCGCCTTATGCGGCAACCAAAAAGGCCTGCGAGCTTATTTGTCACACCTATCATCATCTTTACGGAATCGACCTGACCTGCCTGCGATTTTTCACTGTTTACGGCCCTCGTCAGAGGCCGGATTTGGCCATCCACAAATTCTCGAAGCTGATTGAGCAGGAAAAACCTATACCGGTTTATGGCGATGGCTCAATGATGCGAGATTTTACATATATAGATGACATAATTGATGGTATTATCGCAGCTATGAACCAGTGTAAGGGATTCAACATCTATAATCTCGGTGAATCACAGCCTATTACAGTTAATGATTTAATCAGTGCAATTGAAAAGGCGCTAGGTAAAACAGCAATCAGGGAATATCTTCCCCTCCAGCCGGGTGATGTCAATCGTACCTTTGCCGATATAACCAAAGCCGTTAGGGAACTCGACTATAATCCTTCAACTCCAATTCCGGAAGGTCTGGCAAAATTCGTTGCTTGGTTGAGACAGGAAAAATAAAAAATTATTCAGAAGCCTCATTTGATTCAAGAAAACCAGACAACAAGTTTCTTCAACAAGCTTAAAAATATTATATATTTTGCGCTTACCAGCCGTTTTCCCCCATACATCATCGCGATAGTAGCAATAATCCTTACCCTATCGTCTCTCCAGGCAGGATTGTGCATGGACGATTATCACCATAAGCTCTTAATGATGGACAGTCCAATCAAACTTTTAGACTCACCCATGGATATGTTTAGCTTCTTTGACGGTGATCCAGCCCATACGACCGAAATAATGGATTACGGCTTCTTCCCATGGTGGACCTTCAAGAGTATAAAAGGGGCGTTCTGGAGACCTTTGGCTTCAATCACTCACTGGCTCGATTACATTCTTTGGCCGGACAGCCCCTTTCTTATGCATGCCCAAAGTATCCTGTGGTATGGTGCCCTTGCAGCAGCAGCGACTTTTCTGTATCGTAGATTCATTTCTATTGCGTGGGTGGCGGCTTTAGCAGCATTGCTTTACACTATCGACGATGCTCACGGCACGCCGGTCGGCTTCCTTGCAAATCGTAATGCTGTAATGGCTACATTGTTCGGGGTATTAACAATACTTATCCACGATAAATGGCGGCGGGGAAATCTGCGTATCGGTATAGTTGTCGGACCGGCACTCCTGGCGGCAAGCTTACTCTCGGCTGAAGCCGGAATAGCCACATGCGCATATCTGTTTGCCCACATGGTCTTTATTGATCGAGGAACCATTCGTCAGCGATTTGCGGCCATGATTCCTTACTTTGCTGTGGTTGTAATCTGGCGGATAATATGGACTTATCTGGGGTACGGAGTTGAAAATATGGGTGCCTATATTGATCCGCTGAGCACACCATTAAGTTATATCGTCGCCGTCAAAAACAGGGCGCCGTTTTTACTGCTCGGTCAGTGGGCACTACCGCCATCAGATATAACTATGATGATTCCTCCGAAGTTCGCGATTTGGATATGGCGCAGCGGCCTTGTTTTTATTGTGCTGTTAGTTGTTGCTCTAATTCCTCTGCTTTGGCGTCAGCGTTCCACGCGATTTTGGGCAACGGGTATGATTCTGTCTGTCCTTCCGATCTGCGCAACTTTTCCTTCCGACCGTCTTCTTACGTTTGTGGGCATTGGAGCAATGGGTTTGGTTGCCCAATTTATCTATCTTGTCTTTGGTAAAACCGAAGGGCGACCGAGGCTTATCTTGTGGCGCATCCCCGCTGTTGTGCTTGCCGGTTTATTTATCTTAATTCACCTTATCATCGCTCCGCTGGTTTTACCGGTTCGCGCAGCCTATCCGTTTATGCCCAGGAAATTCTTAGATAAAATGATAATAACCGAGGGATTGGATGAATCCGTGAAAAATCAGGACCTTGTTATTGTTAATCCACCTATAACATTCCTTATGCTGCAATCTCCCATGATGTGGGAATGTGATAATCAGCCGATGCCCCGCCATTTAAGAATTCTGACGTCAAGCTTATTTGAGATGGTTAAGATATACCGTCCTGATGCTAAAACTCTGGTAATAAGACCAGCGTATGGATTTTACGTGCATATTTTGGATGCATTATTTCGTAATAAACAAAATCCGTTCTCTGTCGGTGACCGTGTTGAATTGACAGGAATGACCGTTGAAATACGAGAGGTAACAAATGATGGGTACACTACCGAAGCAGCTTTTATTTTCTCCGTTGCCCTCGAAGACCCTTCGCTGCGATGGCTCCAATATAAAGACGGCGCCTTCGTAACATTCACACCTCCTGCTGTCGGCCAAAATGTGGTCCTGCCGGGTGGAAATCCCTTCTTCCAATAAAATCAAACATCTGCACAAAACAAAGATAATTAGGATGTCCGGCTGATTTTTTATCTTACCAAAATAAAATTGCACATTGCCAGCGTATATAATATTATTTGTCACGTTCGAGCTACGTAAACTTGTTTTTTCAAAGTGCAAACATACAAACTTGTAGGAGACAAAACAATGGCAGACAAAAAAGATGATTTAGCCGGTCCAGGTATTGGTGATTATGCCGAATTGGATAAAATCCTTCCACAGGATTACAGCTCTCTGCTGAATCCGAAGGAAACCCAGCTTGCCACATATGCCGCCAAAGACTATATTGAGGAAAACCTTTGCAAGGAGCTAAATCTCATCCGCGTGACCGTCCCTCTTATTGTGGACGTTGATAGCGGGGTCAACGATATGCTCGACCGCGACGGCTCACGTACACCAGTGGGCTTCCACATTTCAAATGACCACGATAAAAATCCGGTAGATGCTCAGATTGTCCAAGCCGCCACAAAGTGGAAACGAATGGCCCTCAAGCAGTTCGGAATGGATATAGGTGAAGGTCTGGTTACGGATATGCGTGCCGTGCGCAAGGATTACTTTCTCGACCACGACCACAGTGCCTATGTGGACCAGTGGGACTGGGAGCTGGCTATTAACGCCGAACAGCGCAATCTGGATTTGCTGCGCGATGTAGTAAAGAAACTATGGAAGGTACTGAAGGGAGCTGAAAACCACGTTCAGGAGCTTTTTCCTCAATTGAAAACCGATAAATATCCGAGTCTGCCAGATGAGCTGACCTTCATTCACGCAGAAGAAATGCTTGAAAAGTTCCCCGATCTGCCTCGTAAGCAGCGAGAAACAATGATTGTTCAGGAATACCCGGCCGTCTTTATTATCGGCATTGGCTGGGTCCTTGAAGATGGTTATCCACATGAAATGCGGGCCGCAGACTACGACGACTGGGTAACAGAGACGACCTCCGAGAACGGCCAGCCTATGCACGGGCTAAACGGCGATATTCTCGTCTGGAATCCCGTTACGAAGCGCCGACACGAACTGACGTCTATGGGTATCCGTGTCAACGCCGAAACTCTGAAGCAACAATTAGAGCTTACAGGGCAGCTTGATTTTCTAAACTTTCCCTATCATAAGGCCATCGTCAATAACGAAATTCCCCTTAGTATCGGCGGGGGGATAGGACAATCGCGTACATTTATGACTCTTCTCAAAAAGGCCCATATCGGCGAGGTCAGTGCGACCGTTTGGCCAAAAATATTAAAGGACATGTGCAAAAAGAAAAATATCCACGTTATAGAATAAACACCGACCAAGATATTAGATACAGCATCTTGTTATAGAGTTTAACGGTATGTTTACTGTGCATAAATAAAAACCCCGACTATTGCCGGGGTTTTTTATTTTTTTGGGTCTATATTGCATGCCGTTGTTTTTGGATTATACTGGAGCCGATTCGAAATACTTTTTTGGTCGTTTGGAAAGAGCATATGCTTTGGGATAGTTTATTTACGCTCGTCGGTTTTGCTTTTGTAATCAAAGGAGCGGACCTGCTGGTTGAGGGCGCTGGAACTCTTGCAAAGAAACTCTCAGTATCTGATCTTGTGATTGGCCTTACCATAGTATCTTTTGGGACATCTCTGCCCGAGTTCGCCGTAAATATTTTCGCCAGCATCAAGGGCAACACAGATATAGCCATCGGCAACATTTTGGGAAGCAATATAGCAAACATTCTTCTTATTCTTGGCATTTCCGGGATGATATATCCTCTGGTCGTTACCAAAGGAACAGTTTGGAAAGAAATTCCTTTAAGCCTTCTTGCCGCGGTGCTTCTGGGTATTCTGGCCAATGACATTTTGATTGACGGGGCCGCAAAATCCGTATTAAGCCGGACAGATGGGTTGGTATTATTAAGCTTTTTTATCATATTTCTTTACTATTCCTTTAGCATCTCCAGACGGGTCGAACAACCGGCAGACTTGTTTCCGGAAAAGAAACACAGTATAAAAAAAATCTCCTATATGATTTTCTCGGGACTATTGGCGTTAATTTTCGGGGGCAAGTTTGTTGTCGATGGTGCGGTCGAACTGGCAACCGCACTTGGAATAAGTCAATCGACAATCGGCCTGACTATTGTTGCCGTCGGCACTTCCCTGCCGGAGCTTGCAACATCCGCCTTAGCCGCTTACAAAAAGAACCCTGAAATCGCGATTGGTAATGTGGTAGGCTCAAACATATTTAATATCTTCTTTATTCTTGGCATAAGCTCCCTCATAAGGCCCCTTGGCTTTGGAGCAAAAAGCAACCTATATATCGGAGTTCTTATTCTTTCAAGCATCATATTGCTTATATTTATGTTCACCGGCAAAAAACATAAACTGGATCGGTGGGAGGCGGGTTTGTTCCTTGCTATTTATGCGGCTTATATTTGTGTGATAATTCTGTTTTGACTTTCTCGTTATATTAAAAATGGAGATTTTATGCTGAATAACATTTTTTTGTCATTTATCCCGCTTTTTGTGGCGGTAGATGCTATTGGAGTACTTCCCATTTTCGTATCTCTAACGGAAGGCCTGGAAAAAAGCGAGAGAACCAAAGTCATTTTTCAATCCATGGTTACCGCATCGGGCCTTGCAATCGGCTTTATCCTTCTTGGAAAGCTTATTTTCAGATTGCTGGGCATAACACTCGGTGATTTTATGATCGCCGGAGGTGCGATTCTTTTCTGTCTGGCGATTACAGATATCTTAAATCAAGTAAAGAAAAGACGCATTCCGGGTAAAGACCTGGGCGCAGTTCCCATTGGAACACCTTTAATAGTGGGTCCTGCAGTTTTAACTACCTCTCTGGTCATAGTTTCACAATACGGGCTTGTTCCGACAATAATATCAGTAATTGCAAATATTCTGTTTGCTGGTATTGTATTTTCGTTATCTTCTTTATTAATAAGATTTTTAGGGGAGGCCGGCTCAAAAGCCCTGTCTAAAATCACCAGTCTGCTGCTTGCAGCGATTGCAGTTATGTTGATAAGAAAAGGACTTGAGCAGTTTTTAGGTTGAATGTGTCAAAGCTTAGAGGTTAATATACCGCAAAGGGATACATTTATTCCAAAGTAAATTGTTATTACTGGATAGATAAAAACATTCTATTGCCTTAGCCTTGAAACATATATACTGCCATATATTGCTAAATAGACTCCTAATATTACTTAAAGTTTCTATTGGAGGTTAAGTTATGGAAGACCAAAAACCTGAAAACGTGGGCGCAAACAATACCGAAGAACTAAAATCGACTACCCCACCTAAATTCGCCCATAAGCTGCCTGCGGCAGGTTGGGGGCTGTTCTTCATCTGGATAGGAATAGCCATGCTCTTGAAACTTAGCACCGGTGTAATCCTTCTCGGAATTGGAACCATTACCCTGTTGGTGCAAGTAGCCCGTAAATATTTGAATCTGAGGCTTGAAATCTTCTATGTTGTTATAGGTTTACTTTTTATGATAGGGGGCTTCTGGGAAAATTATAAGCCGGACTTCCCTTTGATACCCGTTTTTCTAATCGTCTTGGGTACAGGCCTACTACTTTCTTTCATTAAGTATATGATTAGTAAATAACTGCATACTCAAGGTTCATTGAAGGTCCTTCAAATGAAGCTACTAAAGAAAGATTGGCTTGATATATCGGTAATATCACTTCTGGCGGCTAATGTCATACCGTTGTTTGGTGTTTTATTTCTGAATTGGGATGCCTTTTTCATAGTTTTATTATACTGGTGTGAAAATCTGGTTATTGGATTCTATACTATCCTGAAAATGGTATTTTCAAAAGTATCGCATCCGGCAATCCATCTGGGTAAATTAATTCTAATTCCTTTTTTTATAATTCATTACGGAGGATTTACTGCCGGTCATGGCTTGTTTTTATTAGCCATATTCAAGGAGGATATTGCCAAGAGTGTTTTGGAAGGTTTTACATGGCCGTTTATTCTGATTTTCGTTGAATTGTTACTCAATGTCGTCAAACAAATGTACTTAATCATACCCTCACAAATGAAAATTGGCATATTATCGCTTTTTATAAGTCATGGGATCTCGTTCGTTTATAATTACCTGCTTAAGGGGGAATATGCAGCTGACAAACCCCCAAACCTTATGGCCGCCCCTTATAGTCGTATTATCATAATGCAGTTTGCAATTTTAGGAGGCGCATATTGGGCAATGACCATCGGTTCCCCAGCAGCCTTACTTCTGATACTTGTCGTTTTGAAGACTATTTTTGACGTCATTCTGCATATTCGAAGTCACAAAAAAGCACAACAATCTTGATTCATATAAGCAACATTTCTGATACCTTTTCTTTCGACAGGTGCCTTATCTAAAGTAGTATTCCAGACAAACCGTCAAGTATATTTCTGGTTTCCAAAGGATTATACTATCATTTCCAAATTCGCCGTAACATTTACACATTCTCTATACAATGCTTTATATCGCTCTATTATCGCTTATATTGCTATACTATATATACATTTATAAAAGATAAGCACGTCAATATTAGGTTAAATGGGCAAGTCAAATTAAATAAAAGATTAACCAAATTCAGCGAAGATGCGTCGGGCATATTTTGAGCTTTGACGGAAGGCCTCGACCGTTTCCATTGTCTTCGGTGTTCCCTTTTCCACGGCCTGTTCGAGAACGATGTGTGGACTGATATCGATACCCAGGAGGTGCTTTGCCAGCCTTCGATAATTGATATCACCATCTTCAAATGTTTCGGACCAGATATTTTCTTTCGACTGTCGAAGATGCAGTTCGGTAATCCTTCGGCCGTAAAGCTTCAAAACATCGAACAGCGCAACGGCCGAGTTGCCGGCTCCGCGGTAGACCCAATGGGCATCCAGACACAGGGTTACATAAGCCGGGTCGGTCCCGACCATCATGTGGTGAAACTCTCGTGCGGCGTTACGCAACTCTATATCGTGGTTGTGATATGACAGTGTGAGTCCCATTGCTTTCAACTGCCGGCCAAGTTTTTCCAATGAAGCCGCCTGCACCCTTAGCTGGCTGTCATCTTTGTTCTGAGAGCCGCCCCATTGGATAGGGCTCGGATTTGTAACTATTATTTTCGTACCTATACTTTTTGCCTTTTCTGAGATGGCTAATACAGAATCTATGCTTTGATCGGCCTTTTGACGCTCGTGAAGGACGCTATTTACGTACAATGAGCGCATTTCCAGGCCGTTTTTCTTTAAGAGGGGGCCAAGGCGGTCAATCTCCTGTGGATTATTGACGAGCGGCTCATAGCCGTCCATGCCACTTGAGGCTAATTCGCCTAATCCCTTATCCAAATCAGCGTTGAAATCGCGATTTTCCCGCTGGTAGAACACAAGCCAGGGATACTGGTTGCAGGCTAAGTGCAGTTTTGAAGGACTTTTGCGTTTGGCGGCTTCGAGAGTTTTAGCTCCCATTACAATAGTTCCGCCTACCAACGCTAAATTTTGGACAAATTTTCGGCGAGTGATTTTGTTCATTGTATGATCCTTTTATCTATTTTAACATTTTTCCGCTTTCAACTCAGAGAGCTCAATATATCAGTTATATAAATTATTGTCAAGTTGGTAGAAATCCATTGAAATTGGCACCCTTAATGGTTGTAAATTTTGAAGGAATTGGGTTTGAATTGGGTTTGTTTTTGGCTTTATTGGCTTTGAATTGGGTTTGTTTTG
>JACKQG010002986.1_pt1 | contig 21318 bp, 11 predicted proteins | sample 8237621 | NCBI WGS metagenome assembly JACKQG01 (sample SAMN15677084, study PRJNA649215) | marine metagenome | biome: marine; feature: Black Sea; material: saline water; isolation source: suspended particulate matter (SPM) from the Black Sea western gyre | collected 2013-06-09/2013-06-10 | depth... | reverse complement strand
CGTTCACGCCGCTGACACTCGAATGCAACGCCGCCAAATATCGGAAGGTCTACGGACGCGATCTGGATAAGAATCCGTACGAAGACGTGATCGCCTGCCTGTCGGTGGGCAATATTGCTTTCGCGCCATTGTGTAGCTCATGGGGAGCGCGGACGGTCGGCTACGAATCGTCGGCGATGAGTTCGTCGGTGCTGGGAATGCGCTGGGCCTTCATCCGCGGCGCAGCCCGCCAATTCGACACGCTGACCGCCACGTATCGTTCGTGCAATTTCGGCGATTCGGCGACGATCTTCTCCAACGGCGGTAGCTATCACTCACCGCAGAACATCCTGGACAACTACTACTCGGTGTACTCGGGCGCCGGCATGACCTGGTACAAGATGGATATCTGGTACCAGTACATGGCCGGTTCGTCCATGTTCTATCATGAGCAGGGCTTCGACGAGTTCTGGCGGCCGGGCGGCACCAGCGCCGCGGGGATTCGTCCGGTGCAGCTTTCGCCCAAGGGCAAGCTTGTCGACCGGTTCTTGCGTTTGACGGCCAAGGAGCCGGACCGCGGTCATCCGTTTACGCCGGTGGCGTTTCTGGTGGATTACGCGCACGGTTGGGAGCCGTCGCCGTTCTGGCCCAACTCGTTTAAGAACTGGCACAAGCACCAAGACCGCTTTCGACCCGGCCAGCACGAACAGATGCTGCAGGAATACTTCTGGACCGCCTATCATCCAATCGGCCCCGAGAGCGAGAAGCCGATGACGGGCACAAACGAAGTTTACCTGCCCGGCGTATTCGGCGACGTGTTCGACGTGGCCTTTGCCCATCCGGACACCCGTCGATGGCGTACGATCGACACCTATCCCGTCGTGATCGCAATAGGCGAGATCGAATTGACGGCAGCCGAAGGGCAGCGGCTGTCGCAATACGTGGCCAGCGGAGGCACACTACTGGTGGCCGACTCGCATTTGACTGGCCCGGGGGTTGCAACCTTGAAGCTGCCGCAGACCGGTGGGCCGGTGGAAGCCGACGGCTACCGCTGGTTGGACGACGCTACCATTTGCCCATCGCAACTGTTCCGCTTTCGACCGATCCGGCTCGATGGAGGCCGCGCACTGGCAACAACGCCCGACGGACAGGCAGTTTGCGCCGCCTTCGATCGTGGGCGAGGCCTGTTGATATACCTGTCCGTACCGCACGGTCTGGGAATTGATCGGCGGGCCGTGCCGCTTGTGCCACGGCTCATGGCACACCTGACTCGCGGGCTAATGCCGGTCGAGGTGCGTGGCGACGTCGAGTGGATCGTGAATCGGACCGAGTCAGGCTGGCTCGTCACGCTTCTGAATCCAGCCGGCCAGCACAAACCACAGCAAGGCATTACACCGACCGATTTTCGCGAAAACCGCCTGGTAACGATCGAGTCCACCGTGCCCATCACGTCCGCCCGTGACCGCCTGCTGCCCGACGACAAACTGAGCGTGGAACAGAACACGGTTCAGTGTGAAGTGTCGGCGGGTGGGGTGCGGATCATCGAACTGCGATAAATAGCCAGCGGAGTCCAGCACGTACGGGTCTTTTGCGCATTCAAAACGGAGGATCGACCATGAGCAGGATCGGACGCAGAGGGTTTTTGAAGGCAACGGCGGGTACGGCCGTTGGAACGGGCCTAGCAAAACTCTCTGGCGGCAGTACCGGCCAGTCTGCAGCGAATGAGGTCGAACGCAAGGGGATTCCTCTGAGGACCCTCGGCAACACGGGCTACAAGGCGACCATCCTGAGCCTTGGCGGAGGCTCGGCCCTCGCCCAAGACGATAACCGAGAGGAGGCGGTCCAGATTGTCCGCCGCGCGTTGGATCTGGGTATCAATTACATCGACACAGCGGCGGCCTACGGCAAGGGCGCCAGTGAACGGTACATTGGCGAGGCGCTCCGCGGCCGCCGCGATAAGGTATTCCTGACCTCCAAGACCCGGGAGCGCCGGGCGCAGCCGATCCGGGAACGGTTGTTCGAAGAGAGTTGCCAGCGACTGCAGACTGAGATCCTCGATCTTTACTTCCTTCACGGCGTCCACACCCGCGAACACTTAAGCGAGGTGCTAGACCGCGACGGAGGGGCGATCAGGGCCTTCGAGCATTTTCGCGACGCCGGACGGATCCGCTATCTGGGAATCAGCAGCCACTCCAGTGAGACCCTCATGAAGGCCATGGACGAGTACGACTTCGATTGCGTATTTGTGACCCTGAACCCAGCAGGGATGACCATGATTGACCCCGACAAGACGGAAGCCATGCTGGCCAAGGCTGCCGAAAAGCGTGTTGGGGTCATCGCCATGAAGATCGTCGGTGGCGGGGACGGCCGGATTCTCAAGACGGGCATTTCCATCGAGGAAGCTCTCCGCTACACCCTCAGCTTTCCCGTCTCGACCGCCTGCATCGGAATCGCCACGTTAGACCAGCTTGAGCAGAACGTTCGGCTGGCCAATGCCTTCGTGCCCTACGACGAGAAGGAACGCGCCGAGTTGGTCCGCCGAGCAAACGCGTGACGGCTCGGATCGCGGTGCCAGCCACTGCAGTCCAACGACCGCGCACGCAAGCCATTATCCGAGGTCATTATTCGGTAAGGGTCGCCGGCAAGTCGTCCTCATACTCCCAGCTTTCACCCTGAAGGTCGCCGTTGAAGTGGAACAACGCTCGTGTGTGCTCGTCCAATTCGAACTCGGTTTTGCGGGACGGTTCGAAGTCCAGTAGGTAACGCTGCACATCGGAGACGCGCAGTTCGTCGACGGTCGCGTCGATGTTCGCACTGGCGTAGTGGCGACCGATGTTCAGTTCGGTTGGCATGTGCGCCGGTTCGTTGCCGTACCAGCGATAGCCTGTGGTGCTGCCTTGTTTGCCGTTGACAAAGATGCGTGCGACCAGCACATCGTCGTGCACTTTGGTGTGGTACGGCGGATTGCCCGGTACGATCCCGTCCTCCTTGCCCCACACCCACGCGACGTGAGTCCACCGGCCGGGCTCGAATACGGTCCTCCGGTACCGCCGCAGTGTCGTAGGCTTCGCCAGACCGTCGCTCATGAACGATCCATACAACACGTGGGATAAGAGAAAGTCGTTGTATGAGTTTCTGGCCCGCGGCTTCACGTAGTGCCACAGGGTGCACGGATTTCCGTCCGCAGCGTTCAGGTAGATCAGAGCTTTTGAACCTTCAGGCTGCAAATCGCAAGTGTGCCAGTTCGGCTTCATCCAGAACTCGATGGTTCCTTGTTTGAACGGAATGAAACGCAGCCCGTCGCCCGACGGATGTGGAGGCCCGCCTTCCAAGCGGAAGTTCCGTCGTCCTGTCAAATGGACAGCTTGATTGCCGCCACCGTCGACAGCGCCCGCCACATACACTTCTTCAGCGGCCGGTGGCTGGTGTTCATCGACCGGCTTCCGCTCCCATGGAATATCCGGCTCGAAGTAGCTCGACGCGGATTCCGCGGCAAAGAACGGCGGGATGTTGCGGCTACCAACCAGTTCGTTGTCGACGGGCAGGAAGCTCCATAACCCCGGCTTTTCGGCCGGCAGCGTCACCCAGCCGTGCTGCGGGTCGCCGCCGTTCCACAAGTCACCGGCCGGATCGAACAGTCGGGCCGACCCTTCGAAGAAGATTTGTCCATCCTTCGTGCCCTCGGGCAGTTTGAAGTAGTAGCGGATTGCCGGCTTTTGCGCCGGTGCCGGACGCCAGTATTTCGGCGCGTACACAACCAACGGGGATCGTGAGTCTGCATAGCAGATATGGAAGCCGCGCTCGGGTGCGGTGATTCGGTAAGCCCCCTCCGGCCCGTCTTTGGGCAGTCGCAGCTTCGTTCCTCCGGCGCTGGTCTCGGACAGCTTGTACAGATCAAGCCCGTACCGCGTCGCCGCACCTGTCAGCTCGACTTTCGGGCAATCGGTAATGATGTCGCCCGGTGCACGGCTGGAGCGGCTGGAACTGACGAAGTACAGATCCACCGCTTCTTCGCCGCCCTTGCGAACGACAACGCTGGACGGATATCCAAAATCTTCGTAGCCGATCCACGACGCGGTTGGCTCTCGATCGCAGCCCGAGCGGACCAGCGTCTCCATGGCGTAAGGCAGGCCTTCGAAGATGAACGTGCACGATGCCGCACCTTCGCAGCCGAACGTATGATCCTTTTCCGGATCGTAAGCGCTGGCCGAGTAACACAACTGCGTGGCCAGGGTCTGGGGAATGTGTGGCTGACCCTTCTCGCCGTACAGCAGCGATCCGACCCGGCCCTGCGGATTGCAGTAGAAATGCGGCCAACTCCCCATCAGCGGCGTCCACCAACGGTCGGCCATCTTTATCAGCATTTCGTGATACCGCTGCCCGCCCAGGATGTTCCAGCCGTCTTCGATGGCGCGGACATCCACCTGGGTCTTGTAGGTCGAGCTATACGGTCGATGCTTCGTTAGCGACAGCTCGCACTGCGGATCGTAGAACTGATCCGTCGTCGCCTGGGCCATGGCTCGCACGACCGGGTCCCACGTGAAGGCATAGGTTTGGACCAGCGACCGGAACACCATGAGCGATCGCCACGCTCGCGCCGCGCCTTCCGGCGTCCAGTGGCGCTTTGCACCCTCGGCAAAGTCGAACATGATGTCTTTCGCCCGCCGGTTGCCGGTCAAGTAGTAGTCCCATGCGATCAAGCTCATGTTCGTCGTGCTCGAGTAATTCATTGTGGCCGGGCCCGCCCACGGCATGGGCAGGTTGTGTGGCGTTGACGGCTTCAGATCGGAACCCGGCGGTGAATGAAACAGGCCCTTGATACGGCCGTCCCCGTCCCATTGCGCCACGTCGACGTCCATGAAGGTTCGCGCCACGTTCTCGATGAAGGTTCGGATTCTCCGATCGCCCGAACGCGCATACAGTGGCCACATGTCCGCCTTCAGCGTGTACATCGCTTTGCTGTAGCGTTTCTGGACCACGTAGTTGCCGCGGTAGCTCAGGTGCGGACCGTTGAAGTAGTCGACAAACCCATAATCGCCCCAGTCGCCGATGCGTTTCTCCCAGTAGCGAAACGCCGCGTCGATAGCTGTTTCCGCATCGGGGAAACGCTCCATGTCCTTTGGATGGATCCTTCCCATTGCCCCGGACGCACACAACCACTGCGGATCGGTGTGGGCGAAGACCTGCGCCGAGGTCAGACGCGACAGCCGAGCGGCCGTCTCAGACGGTCCCTCAGGAGTGAGCGGCGCGATGGCCAGAAAGCTGGTCCGAGACCAGCCGATCGCGTTGCTCGCGTTCTTCAACGCCCGTTCGACGATGGGCACACGGCGAGACTCGCTGGTGGACTTTTCGTGCCAATTCTGCAAATCCCAACGTTTCACCAGCGTCGGCATACGGAAATCCAACTCTTCGCCGGCCCGCGAACTGTGCAACTTCAGCGCGAGCTTATTGGCGGAGACCACGAACTCCGTGGGATGCTGGCGAGCAGCCTCACGGCATGAAATCATCAGCCCGGCGTCGCCCCCGCTCAATGCGGCCCAGTCCCCACACTCTTCGCCTTCAAGTATGGTCTCCTCATTGTCCTGTTTGACTCTGGCCAATCGAAAATGATTCTCGCCGTGCGCATGCCGGTAATGGCTGTCCTGGAGCATGGACAGTGTCTCGCCGCCAGCCAGCGGCTGCGTCGTGGATTTGCGCCAGTCTTCACGAGACACACCGAACGACGCCTTTGGCTTGGCGCCCGCCGTCACGGCCAACTCCCAACTGATGTCTTGGAACCAGATCTCGTTCGTGTCGTTCGTGATGGTGAACGTGTGCGTCACTTTAGCGAAAGGCTGCCCAGCAAACAATTCGACCCGCGTGGTGTGACGGCCGATTTGCTGCCCATCCTCGCGCCGGTAGAATCCCTCGAACTTCACACACGCCGCGACTGGTCCAACCGCCTCGATGCACATGTCCTCGCCGTCGGCTGACGCGCTGGCCGCGTTTCCATTCTGGTCGACCACATAGAGCCCTCGCGTCCCCTGGCAAGTGGCCACCACACGATCGCCAGATCGGATCTCCTTAATCGGCGATGGGCCAAGACCGAGCACGTACACGGCCGCGCCGGTATCAACGACAATGTCATCACCATGGCTTTTCAGCGTGATCGCCTTGGCCGGGTTCGATCGCTTCGACTCGCCAGCCACCTGGACGTAGCATCCGTCCTTCGAATTCACCAAAGCATCGAACCGTACCCATTTGACCGATCCCTCCGGAGCCCACAGACCGGTCACTTCGCACTGTGAAGGCAGTTCTGTTCCCTTTCCATCGACGACCCGAAGGCCGGCCGTATCCCAAAGTGCCCCTGCCGGGAACGGCACGCCGAAGGTCACGGGCCATGAGCGGGCGGCGTCGATGCCGTCAGGCACGTCGATTTCCACAGGAATTCGCATGTCAGGATCGAGCGGTCGCTCGGGACTGCGGGCCGAAAGAAACGCCTCGACGGAACCTGTGACTTGGTCTCCCTCGGTCAACGTCACGCGGAAGCGTGCCTTCGCCAGACCGTGCCGTCTCAGGTCCACCCGCAACCTGCCACGCTCGTCGATCGGTGTCACCGTGATCTCGGCCACAGGCTGCGATTCGCCCGGGCGGAACAATGCCGCGGTGAGTTTGCACGACTCCAATCCAACTCTGGTCGGTCTCAGCCGAACACTGCCTTCGATCCATCGCTCGCCCGGTCGTGCCTCCAATCGCTCGAAATCCAGTCGCAAGCCGTTGCCCGACGTCAGCAGTCGGGCGTCTGCTGCCACAGCTTCCTCGGTCTCCGCCGCCGATTGTTCCTCCGCCGCGGCAGGCGGATCGGGCGCCTTCCTGAACTTCGCTAACGGGTCAGGGGAAAAATCGAAAACGAGCGACTCGGCCCCTGACACCGACGGCGATGGCAGAGCCAAGCTCAAGACACACACTCCGACCAGCCCAAGAAATGACGTTTTGTACATCCCGCACGCTCCCTTTGTATTGCGCCTACCAGTTCAGCGCTGCTTCGCGAGTTCGGCAATCTCGGCCGCGCTTAGTGTGCGATCGTAGATTCGCAGATCCTTCATTTGACCGTCGAAGTAGTCGTGCTGGCCGACCCCAATCTTCAGCGACGTCTTGGACGTCAGGTCGTAGTCGCTCGGATCGAACTTGGTGCTCTCTCCAACACATGCGCCGTCCACGTACAGCGTGAGGCGATCGTTGCCCTTGACCGCCGCCAGATGATGCCAATCTGCCGACAAGGCCCTGTCGTAGGTTGCGCCCTTACCAGCTTCAAGCGAAAACACATGCCCGGAGGGAAGCACGCCGCAGAACAGCTTTCCGTCGTACACGGCCATCGACCATGCCCGGCGGTAGCGCACGTCGGGAGTCTTGTCGAGTTGGCCGGTGGAGACCCACGTCGTACCTCCGTCGTAACGATAGACTGCGGCTAGGGGCAGCGTACCGGCGTACAGCTTGCCGTTGTAGACTGCCATGCCCATGACTTCCTTCTCCTCGCCCAGTCGGCCGCAGTGCGTCCATCGCTGTGGTCCGTCGAATCGGAACACCGAGCCGGTCGGCCAAGTGCCGACATGAATGCGGCCTTGGTAAACTGCCATGGAGTATACCTGTGTTGTGTCAGGCACCGGGCCCAGTCGCGTCCAGTCCGTTCCGCCGTCGTAACGGAAGAAACCGCCCTCGTCGTAGCTTAGTCCGTAGAGGCTGCCATTGTGGACGCCCAAGTGCGTCACGCGCAGTCCCGGACATCCGCACGAGGTCCATAATCCGTCGCCGTCGTAGCGATACATTCCCCGCGTTCGCGGCCTGTCGCGCCAAGCGCCGCTGGTCCCCGTTCCGGCGTAGAGTTGACCGCCATAGACTGCCAGGCCACTGATGCTGCGCACGTCGGCAACCTTGCCACAGTCGGTCCAACGCGTTCCGCCCTCGTAGCGAAAGACCTTGCCACCATGTTTCGTGTTGGCCGACAACGGCAAGGACGATCCGCCGCCACTGTAGCACTCCGATCCGGCGTACAGCTTCCCATCGTACACGGCCATCCCGGTGATCGCGTTCGAAACGTCCGGACTGCCGCAGTCGATCCATTGCATGCCACCTGCGTAGCGGTACACGTGCCCCGTTTCGCCCTCGCCGGGTTCCCACGTGGCAGCGTACAGGTCGCCATCGTAGACGACCAGCGACTTGACGTATTGGCAGTTGCCAGGCCGGCCGCAATCTAACCATTCCGGGTCGATTCGGCCGGCGTCGATCCCAAAGAAAACATTCCGCCAATTCGACTGGGCCGAGGTGACGCCGGCATAGCTCATGATGCTCAGCGTAACACCGGTTCGCGTGGCCGGATCGAACCAACTGAGCACGTCGCCCAGCGCGTCGTACCTTTCGTCTTCTGTGTGGATCCAAACGGCAATAGAAAACGGGCGTTTGCCCAGTTGGAGCGCGTCGCTGGTGGGGACTTCCAGCCATGCGCGGCTGAACAACGCGCCCTCGGTCAGGGCGAAGTTGACGTCGTGGTTGACCGCGTGGTGCTCGTTGCCGGAATGGTCCTTGCAGTCGCGATCGAGCTTCCAATGGGCGATCAGACCGTCCTGAGCAAGCGTCGGATGCGAGACAAGTAAGAACAACGCGATAACGGCGGTCACCAAACGAAGGCCGTATTGAGTCATGGTAGCACCTCGCATGTTGTTATTGAGTAGCCAAAGGTGGAATCAAACTGGGCAACCGATTGACACAGCGTAACGCGCTCTGATAGCAAACGCCACTGTTTGGACCGATGTGGACGGAAGGTCGGTGGCAAATATATGACAAAGGCAGTCCAACTGCACCGCGAAGAGGTGTACACTGTTAGCGATGGTGACGGCCAACATGCTGAGAATCGTGCTCAGGAAAGGAGCCTTGCGATGGAAAGAAGCGGATCGGTAACGCGGCGGTGTTTCCTGGGGACATCCGCGGCCGTGAGTGTGGCTTTGGCCGGGCGGTATCTAGGGTCGTCGCCCGATGAGGCAGGGGCCGCGGAGACTGACGCGACTCGAAAGAGAGAGGAGCCGGTGATTGATTGTCATGCTCATCTGACGCACCACAGCTCTGCCAACTATGCCGAACGGGACCGCAGTCTAATCGAAGCGGCCGACAAACTGGGGATCGACCAACTTTGCTGCTCGCTGCTCACCCCGAAACGACCAGCCACTGCGGAAGGCTTCCGCGAGTGTAATGTGTGGGTGGCGGAAGCGATGAAAGAGTACAGCGGCCGCGTGCTGGGATACTGCTACGTGAATCCCGGGTGCGGTCGCGAGGCGTTGGACGACATCCGACGATGTGTCGAGGATCGTGGGTTCATGGGCGTTAAGCTTTACAACGAGCACAAATGCACGGAGCCCGTCGTCTTTCCTGTTGTCGAGTTGGCGATCGAGTTGCGTGTGCCGATCCTGCATCATGCGGGACACGGGCATCGCCCGATTCCCAATCAGCCAAACATCTCCGACGGCGGAGACCTGGCCGAGTTGGGACGACGTTATCCCGAAGCGCGACTGATTTGCGCCCATGTTGGCGGAGGCGGCGATTGGGAGTGGACTATCAAGGCTTTGCGTCATGCCGACAACGTGTTTCTCGATACCAGCGGCAGCGTGACCGACGAAGGGATCGTGGATATGGCTGTCGAAATGCTGGGCGTCGACCGGATATTGTTCGGCTGCGATATGTCGATGACGGCGGGTGTGGGCAAGGTCCGCGCCGCACGGCTGAGTCCCGAGGACAGGCAGAAGGTCCTTGGCGGTAACATGATGCAGCTCCTGAAGATGCGAGGGTGAATAATGATTGTCGACACAAACGCCTATCTGGGCTATTTCGCGTTCCGCCAACTCCGCCACAATACCGCGGGCGAGTTGCTTCGGCTGATGGACGAAAAGGGAATCGACAAGGCGATGGTCTCCAGCGCCAGCGCGATTACGTACCGCAACACGCAGCCGGCTAATGAGGAATTGGCGGCTGCCGTCCGGCCACACCGCGATCGACTGATTCCCTTTGCCGTCGTGAATCCGTTCTACGCCGGATGGCAGGACGACCTGAAAGCCTGCCACGAGCAGTTTGGCGTGAAAGGGCTGCGACTGTACCCGAAATGGCACAGCTATGCGTTGTCCGATCAGTGTTGCCTTGATCTGATCCGCGAGGCTGCCGATCGGAGCTTTCTGGTGTCCATACCATTGCGCGTCGAAGATTACCGCCAGAGAAGCTGGTTGGTCGACGTGCCGGACGTTCCGCATGGCGAAATCGTCGATCTGGTGAAAGCTTGTCCCAGAGCACGCTTCATCCTGGTGAATGGCATCGGCTTTGCTCGCTCGCCGCTTGGTAAGAAGGGCAGCGGTCTGCCGGCGAACTATTACATCGAGATCTCTCGCCTGAGCGCCACACTGGCCAACGAGGTCGGAACGCTGGTGTCACAGCTCGGAGCCGAACGAGTCGTGTTTGGCACCGGCATGCCCTTCAAGTATCCCGATCCCGCGTTCGTAAAGCTGGAGGTGCTCGATGCGACGCCCGAGGCCAAAGAGAAGATCTTCGGCGGCAACGCAGTCGGGCTGCTCGAACTGAATGCGAAGTGATTCCAATCATTGCAGGGCAAGTCCTCTCAATAGGAGTCGAGATGATGGCTGCGCATTTTCGTCGCCGTAGGGCGATTGCTGTCTTGCTGGTGCTAGCCGTGACGATGCTTGCCCGGCGGGCGGTCGCCGGTGAGCCTGCTCCGCCGTTCAAAGCTGGATTTGCTGAAACGGACATCACCCCCGGCGAAGGCATGGAGAAGCCCGGCGGATACCACAAGTCGTTTGTGCGGCGCACGCAGGATCCGTGCAAGGTCCGCGCGGCCGTTTTCGACGACGGAGCGACCCGCGTTGCGCTGGTGGGCATCGACGCTCTGATCGTTCCCCGGCAATTGGTCAAGGCGGTCCGGAAGGACATCGGAGCCCAATGCGGTATCGAGCCCGAGGCGGTGCTGATCGGCGCATCGCATTCGCACTCGTCGGGACCCGTCGGCATGGTCCAACCGGGCGAGTACGATCATGCTTCCGATCTGGTGAAGAAGCTGGCCTATGAACATTCGTCGTGCGCCGATCCCAAGTATCTGGAACGCGTGCAGAAAGAGATCGTCAACGCCGTCTGCCAGGCGGATAAGAACCGGGTCGAAGCGGCATGCGGTGCAGACAGCGGCCACGAGGACAAAGTCGCTTTCAATCGCCGCTTCCGGATGAAGAACGGTTTGACGTTCACGCATCCCGGCAAACGAAACCCGGATATCGTCGAGCCAGCCGCGCCAATCGATCCGGAGGTGGGAGTGATCGGAGCCTGGGACACAACTGGCAAGCTTTTGGGTTGCGTCGTCAACTACGCCAATCACGGCACGACTGGTGCCGGCGGTTGGTCGGCCAATTGGATCTACTACATGGAGCAAGTCATCCGCGGCTCGATGGGCGACGACGTGATCGTCGTCTTCCTGAATGGCGACTGCGGCGATATTACCCAAGTGGATAACCTCAGCCCGTATCCCAACATCGACGGCCCCATCGTCGGCGGTCGCGTCGGTGCCGAGGCTGTCAAAGTGCTGTTGAGTATGCATCGCGGATCGCTGGCTCCGTTGGATGCCAAGGTTAAGGTATGGAATATCAAACGCCGTCCACCCAATCCCGAGAAGGTGAAGAGCTGCTTGGAGGAAGCCAAGAAGAACCCGGATCGCGTTCCCACTTGGACGAAGGAGACGTTGATGTTGGACGCGTTGATCGCCAACGAGCCGGAAGTGGAAGTCGAAGTGCAGGCGGTTCAGGTCGGGCCGGCCGTGTTTGTGACCAACGAGGCCGAGATGTTCGTCGAGTACGGCTTGGAGTTGAAAGAGAAGAGCCAGTTCGAATTCACGTTCCCCGTCGAGTTGGCCAACGGCTGCGTGGGCTACATACCGTCCGAGGAGGCGATGGGGCCACATGGTGGCGGCTACGAGACGCGGCTGACCAGTTACAGCAACCTGGAGATCACGGCGGGCCGACAAATGCTCGACGCCGGGCTGGAACTCGTCGGCCAGATGACACCGAGCAAGGCTCCGACGCCGAAAGAGATCCCGCCTTCGAACAAACCCTGGTCGTACGGCAGCGTGCCGCCGGAACTGGAATAGCACGCGGGATCGCCATAGGAGAGCTTTCTGCGTACATCGGGAAACCATATCGTTTAACCCGAAGCCGGAGGCGATGGCGGGCGGTGGGATAGACTGTCCACTCGCGACGCCCGCCATCGGCTTCGGGTTAAACGGTCCAGCGGAGAGAACCCTGGAACAACCAGTCACAGAAAGGGTCCGAGATGTTAGCACGAATGTCGATACGGAACGTGGCGCTGATGATCGGCGCACTGTCGCTAATGAGTGTTTGTCGCGCCGCATGGGCTGGCGAGGCTGCGGATGTGCCGTCTCCCGCCAAGATGCTTGTGGACTACTATCATCAGATGTCGGTCCCAAAGCCGTTCGTCGTTCGGGAAGGGGATGCTTTTGAAAAGCACCGCGACGAGTTGCGTCAGAAAGTGTTCAAGAGTGTTGGCTTGTGGCCGCTGCCCAAACGGGTTCCGCTGGACGTCCATCAGTCGCCGCCGCTTGACCATCCGTGGTGTACGGTCCGGAGGATCTACTACCAGCTTTGGCCCGGCGTCTATTCGGCCGGGCTGCTATTTGTGCCCAAGCAATTGACCGAGGAACCTGCTCCGGCGATGCTCTGCCCGCACGGCCATTGGAGCGACGGGAACGCGCATCCCGAGGTCCAGAAGCGATGCTTGTACTTCGCGCGACTGGGCTACGTGACGTTTTCGTCCACGCAGAACCATTTCGAGGACTTGTACATTGGCGTTTCGCACCAGACGCTGATGATCTGGAACAACCTGCGAGCACTGGACTACTTGGAATCGCTCCCGCTAGTGGACCGATCGCGGATTGGCGTGGCCGGCGCCTCGGGCGGGGGCCTGCAAGCGCAAATGGTCGTCGGCTTGGACGACCGCGTACGCGCGGCGACCGTCGTCGGGCTGACGTGCGACTTCCGCGAGATCATGTTCCCGGACCGGCACCACTGCACGTGCAACCATTTCCCGCAAGTGATGCAGTTCACCGACCATCCGGAGATCAGTGCATTGGGTCTGCCCACGGCCTTGCAGTTCTTGACGATGAACGACTGGACGAAGAGTTTCGAACGTGACAACCTCCCCACGATTCAAAAACTGTACGCGGCCAACGGCCATCCCGATAGGGTGGACTGCAAGTATTACAACACGCCTCACTCGTACGACAAAGAGAAACGCGAGCGAACTTACTGGTGGATGGAACGGTGGGTCCGAGGTAACGACGCAGGCGAACCGGTCGTCGAACCTGAAGACATCGAGACGTTCCCGGTGAAAATGCTGCAAGAGCTTTCGGTGGACGTACCTGCGAACAAGGGATTTGGCGAACTCAGCCTCATATACACGGACGAACGTGGCTACCAGGCGCCGGCGCTGACCACGGCCGCGGGACTGCAGGAGTATCAAAAGAAGATGCTAACGTCGCTCAATGACCTGCTGGGCATGGGCGTTGCGCTTCCACGTGCGGACAAAGACCCGAAGATGCTTCGCAGCCAGACCGAAGATGATTTGGTCATCGAGCACATCGGCTATCCAAGCGAAGGTGGAATCCTGGTGCCGACAATCGTGATTTGCCGCAAACAGGCACAAGTCAAGCTGCCCGTGACGATCGTCTTTTCCAAGGCAGGTAAAGACACTCTGCTGGCGGAAACGGGCCCCGACTCGCCCCGCCAACTCGCCCAAGACGGATCACTCGTCGTGCTGCCCGACGTGCGATGCTACGGCGAGATGTTTTCCACCGCCGCAGCCGGCAACGAAGTCAACAGCCGTCAAGCTGCGGGCTGGCAACGGAATGGGATCGTATGGGGCCGGCCGGTATCGGGTATGGCGTGCACGGACATTCAAGGCGTCCTGGACGGGCTGTCGGGGCGGCCCGATACGGACATGAGTCGCGTAAAGCTGCTCAGCCGAAAATCAGGCGATCTGGCCATCGCCGCCCTGTTTGCCGCTGCACTTGATCCCCGCATCGCCGAAGCCGACGTGGATTTGGCCGGCTGTTGCTTTCAGAAGCGGAATATGCCTCTCGTGAGTTGCGTGCTCCACCACGGCGACGTATTCCAATGGGCCGCATTGGCAGTCGATCGAAAGCTGACACTTCGCAACGTTCCAGCGGAAGCCGGCGATCCGGCATGGCTGAGAACCGCGTTTGCCCTGGCGGAAAACGGCGACGGACTGCGCGTCGTCCCATAGCACGGATCTCAGCCTCAACCGGATAGGTCCAACGGATCTAGGGAGACGATGCAGGAAAAGGAGCCTCGACAGCCACATCCGGAAGCAGCCTGCTCAATTCGTCGATGGTCTCATCAGCCACTACCTGTTCAAACCGAACTTTCTTCAGGTTTGGGAATGCTGCAAGTGATTTCAGGGATTCACTTGAGATTCGCGTCACCTCGAAGAAGAGGGATTCGATGGAAGCCATGTCCTTCGCGGCGACAATCACGTTATCGGCATTACCGCAGTCGTAGAAGCCAATGTTGTTGACGTTCTCAAACTCCCGCACTCGCCGAAATCGAGGATCACCGAGATCGGCCATGAAGAAGTGAATAGATGTCACGGTTTGGACGCATTGGGGATCGTCCACGAGCATTTCAAGCAATTCGGCGTCCCAGATCATGACGTCGCCGCGTCCTGATCTGATTTCCGCGATGGTGCGCAGTCGCCGTTCCTGTTGCTCACGTTCCAGCTCCGCCTGACTTCGTCTCGCGGAGTAGTAGCCAACGGGGATGAGCAGCGCGAGAAGAGCAGTGACCGCCACAACACAACCAGGAACGGCGGACCTTGGTCTTTTCGTTGGTTCGTTATGGCCGTCTGACATTGAACGGGAATCCGAGCGGCGAACTTCAGGCACGGCCGTCACCGCCCGTGCCCAAAGAAAACGGGCTGACCAACGACAGATTCTACCAAAGCGGCGCGCGGTTGGAAGACAGCAGCGGCGTTCCGGCACATGAATGGCACTGCTTAGCGGGCAGGCCCCGTTTGGGCGACCTGCTGCTGACAACGTCCGCGCCGATTCAATTATTCAGCCGGGGTGATTCGGCTAGGATTCGAAAAGTAGATTGGGTGAACAATGACACGTGCTGCGACGAACATCAACACCGCCCAGTACAAGCCATGGTCGAATCGCATAATCCACGTGGATGCAGCAAATAGATGCGTTAGGAAAATCGCAAGCGACATCCATTTCGAGATGGGAGTTGGAGCAAGCAGGAGCACGAGAATGACAACGAGAATCCACACGCTGATTCCGGCGATGAACGCCAGCGGAGATAAGGACAGGAGGTAGTACCCAATCGGATTCACTTCAAAGATGGGCACTTGAGTTCCCGCCCAATACCCATCGGCTTGCCCGCAAAGGGTCAATGCCGCATCGACGATCGCTGAAACAACCGGCGGTAATAGCAGGAGAAGCTTGCCGTTCGATGACATTCTCTTCATCAGATCCGACGCATTAAGGGAGTTCGGAGTGACACGACGGGCAATTCTATGCGTTTGGCGGCTTGGTCGGCGGGGAGTACCTTCCTGGTGACCAAGCACTAGTCCTCACTGTCCCAATCCTCATCCACCCAATCTTCGTCTGACGGGTCGATCATCTCGATGCGTGAATTTATGCACGCCGCGTTCTATGGGCTCGTCGCGCGTCGAGGTGGGGGCGGCGTCTTCCTAATTTCGTCGAGCCATTTTCCGTAGGCCGTTTCATAGGGACCAAGGCCCACGTCTTCGGGGATAAGGTCGGTGTGCTCATGGGGGGCGTTGGTGAAAACTTGACGGAGGACATCAAGATACTCGAAACCGTGTTCACGACAGGGGGCCAGGTAATGGCCTTCGCCCCATTCATTCCAGTTATCTACGAGGATCATCCGGCGGGCAAGGCTGTTTTCAGGCAAGGCGTCCGTCAGTGCTTTGACGTCCTCGCAAACGTGTCGGAATCCCTCGGGGCTCATGTGGTAGTGAGCCGAACTTCGCCCAGGTTGGGCGTATCGTTCCCACAAGGAAGGATCCCACATGGCCGACACGGTCGGGATGTCAGGCAGCAGATTCCATTCGATCCGTTTCCGATGATTGGACAGAATCGTATCATGGGCCAACTTCTCGGAAGCACCATCGGGAACATTATTCCAAACGTACGCGAAACTCGCGTCGAAACCGCAGTCGGCCATGGTCTTCAGATAGTCCGGCCACCAGTGCCGGGATTCGCCGGTGATCCACAAACCGTCGAAACCTTCCTTGACGCAGGCCTTGCGCATGAGGTCCAGCGCGTCTTTCACGGCCGCGTTGCTCCCAAGGTCTTTGATCAGACGGCGAATGTCGTAGACCGACAGCACGGGCTTGTTGTCGATGAGGAGGTAGTTGGAACGTTTGAAGTAGTTCTCCATCCAAAAGGGCATCAAGTTATCCATCAGATCAGCCAACGAGGCGATCCCGGAGTAGTCCGTGTTGGTCCACATGATGCAGAACTTGATGCGGTCGCCGTAGCGGGCGTTGAACAGCCCGTCATGAATCGCGTGCGACAGCATCTGTTTGACGGGTTTCCCTTCATTGCCGTAGGCCCGGTACCAACAGTAGAAAAGGAAGTCCACCCCATGCTCGACGTTCCATTTGATTTCCCAATCGGTGACTTCCGCCAGGCTCTCGTCATACCAGCCCAGGGCCGGCTTCCGCCACGGCATGCTTCGCGCCATCATATGCCAGCCATAGTGATCCCCAGGCTTCCATAGGGGACAATAGATCATCCCCACATGCCGTTCGGAATCCACGGCCCGCGGCTGGGGCACATACGGTGCCTTTACAGACGGCAAGGCTTCCCTGAATACTGCAGTCAACGCATCCGATGCGGCCAAGTCGTCCCCGGAGACCGTCACCTGGACCTCGCCATTCAGGGGCTGGTCGCTTCGCAGGCGCCAGGAAATCCGCGTCGCCGGATGGGATTCCAAAACACTGGGTATCTTGCGGCGCCCCCCGATGTAGACAGGTTGCTGTTCCCATGCCGACGCCGGAATCTTCCGGCCGGCGTCATCCAGCAAATCCACGCCCGCTGGCGTCTTGAGTCTTACCGTCAGGGAAGGTCGCCCGTTGCCACGATCCTCGACATACAACCAAAGGACTTCATCCCGCTCGGCCCTGAGCACGGATCGATCCCAATAGAGCTTCGCCAAAAGCGGCGCATCGTCCTCCGCGACCGCGGTGGAGGCCGCCGTCGCGAGGAGAATCGCCGTGCAAACGCAGCCGCCACAGAACTTCCATACCGAAACGCGTATCATGCTACTGCACCTTCCATCCACGATTCAATTTCTGCGGGTGATGATTGCTGGTCCTTGTCGCCCGACGGTACCGACACCTCACTCTTCGCACGAAAGGACTCGCACCGGCCCCAGAAGGCCGGAAGGCATGAGCGGACTCTTCTTGTCGTAGTGGCGAGCGGTAGTGAAAGTATAACGTCCGGTCGAACTTGAATGGCCCGCCCTAAACCAGTCCGGCCAATCGACGAGCGTTTCCCAGTCCTTCCATTCGGCGTCTAGCGGAAGCTGCTCGTCCCCGATCATGCGGTTGACCCAGGTGTTGACGACTTCGATTCTTAGATCGTTTTTCCCGGCGACGAGTGCATCGGAAATGTCGACGCGATAGGGGGGCTTCCAAGCGATGCCGCAGGACTTGCCGTTGAGGGTCACGCGTGCGATGACCTCGACCCGCCCCAAGTCCAGACAGAGTCGGGAATCTCCGCCTGAAAGCTCCGACTTGGAAACGCCAAAGGTCTTTCGATAGGTGGCGGTGCCAGAATAGTATTTCACCAGCGGATCGGAATGCTCTGACCAGGAAACCAGCTCGTCCAAGGCCACCATTTCTTTCTTTCCCCAGGTCGGGTCAAAGCTCAGTGTCCACGTGCCCGTTATGTCCCACACCGGTTGCCAGGACGGAAACGGACTGCTCGCCGATGACGGCGCCGACGGCCTGTCCAGGAAGACCACGAACCAGCTTTGCGCGGGTTCGAAGTGGAGAACCGCCGTTGTGCGGCCATTATCTTGTTGCGTGCCCGGGAGATGGAATACCTGCCCCGTTTCCGGGTTCCACAGTTCCGGCGTCTTTCCAGCGACGCGAAACGTACAGCGGCGATTGGTGACCTCTGGTTTCGTGTTCGCAACGAAATACAAATCCGCGGCGTCGGTACGGCGATGAATCCATTTCAGGCCGTCGCCTTCAAAGTCCGGCTTGAGGTTGTCCGAAGTGAAGAGTTCCTCGAAGCCGTCCTTCGGAATCAGAGGCCACTCGCCAGCCATTCTTCTCACCTCCTCATCCGCCTTGGGATATCCCTCCAGCCCGGACGTTCCGGCGATGGGGGATTGTAGGTGAATGGAAGCGCCCGCTTCGTGAAGTTCCGCGACCTTTCGCGCTGTGGGCAGAGTCAACCGGCCCGAGCGAGGCAGGACAAGGTAGCGGTAGCTCACGCCGCTGGGCAGATGGATCAATCCATCCTTTGCCTCCATACGCTGGATGATCTCGGGCGAGCAGAAGTCATAGTCGTACCCCGGAGGCAGTCGGAACTCGATGTCATTGAAATTGAGCGGTGCGCCCTCGTGGTACAGGCAGGCCACATCCACGACTCTTCGGCCCTGCTGAAGAAGCACCTGGCAGCGAGCGATGTAGTCGAAGTAGGGTTTGCTGAACTCCCACCAGGTCTGATGACGGTTGAAATGTTGGCCCCATCGGCGATGCGTCAGACCCGGCTTCATATGGTCATAAGGTTGATGTGCGGATAGGTGAATGACAAAGTGGCTAACACCGTTGCAGAATGCCTCGTCCCCCATGCCCTTCAAGAGATACGGATGATCGATCCAGCCGCGGGCGCCGGTGAATGCCTCGGCCCCCACGCGGGGTTTCCCGTATGTGTTGGCCACGGAGGCGAGGCCTTTCATCGAGGTATACCAATAGTCTCTGTAGGTCGGAAACGGCGCCGGGTTCTCCCTTTCCGTCCAGAACTCGGCAATCGGAAAATCGCTTCGTCCTCCGTAGGTCAGACTGTCGACGCAGAGACGCCCGTAAGGTTCACAGGAGAATTGAACGCCATACGGTTCGATCAGTTCCCGGAGCCGGCCGATATAGCGTGCCAAAGTCACCTCGCTTACGGTGCGGCGCAGATCCCAGAGAAAGCGTTCGGTCTTGTCCGCGTCTTCCACGACACGCCCGGTCAGGACAGGTAGCCATGGCCGAGTATCGTAGCCACGCCTCTCCCGAAATTCTTCCTCAAAACCGGCAGTCCAGTTCTGACCGTGGGCCTCCCAACTGTCGATGTGGATGTATTGCAGCGTGCGTCCTACCTTGCCTCCTGCCGCGTCCAGAATCGGCCTGAGGTGGTGCTGGAAATGCGCATCGATACCTCGCGGATGAAGCCGATCGCATTCCAATCCGACGGCGGCATGGGGCGAGGGGCGGGTCATCTTGAAATTGCTGGCGTAGCCAAGCCGGATCACCGTCCAGTCTCCTTCCGGAGCGTTCCAGCGCAGGCGGCCGCCTTCCGCCATCCGATCCGAGAGATCGATGATTTCTTCGCGAGCCAATGCGGTCAGCTTGCTGTTTTCGTTCAACGGCGGCAGATCCGTTGTCCATCCGCGTCCGTCATACTGTTCAAGACGACTGATGATCGACGCCTGCTTCGGTGATCGCGAGAGTGCAAAGACTGCGACATCCCGATAGGAGTCGAGTTCCTCGAACGCCTTCACGACCACGGGGTTCACTTCTTGGCCGGGACGCAGCCAGACTTTCTTCAACCCTGCATGATAGTCCACAGCGGGCTTTTCGAGTTGCAGGGCTACGGGCTTTCCTCCCCGGACCGAAGTTTCGCTCCATACCAGCTTTTGCATGGAGAGATCGGGCGGGATATGTGGGCCTCCGCTCCCATAGCCGAAATCGACACTCAGCGCAAAGGCCATTCCCAGCCGATCGGCCTCGGAAATGGCCCATTGCATGGCCTCATGCCACTGTTGACTCCCGGCCTCGATGGGCCCCTGCGGAGCCCACCATGGACCGCTTACCTCCATCCACAATACGCCGCCGACGCCTACCCGCTTCATCGATTCCAGGTCTTTGGTGATTCCTTCACGGCTGATGTTCCCGTTCATCCAAAACCAGAACACCCAAGGCTTCGCTGTGTCGGGCGGATTGCGAAAGGACTGTTCGAGTCCCTGCCCGTTGACGTCACCGTGCGCCCACAAGGCCAGAATTGCCACTAGAACGATCTTTCCCATCTTGTGCCTCCATCGCTGAAGATTGGCAACGGTGATCATTATAACTTCGAACGCCCCGCCCGTGCCGAGTTGGCAAGAAATGACCCGGTATGGAAAGGTGACCCGCTGGCGGATATACTAAGCCGCAGTGATGGGGGGACACGATATGGGGATCACCGCGGAACAATTCATTGAGAACCTCTCCACAAGCGGTCTGCTGACGACTGACGACGTGGCTTCTCTTCGGACTAGTCTTCAGAAGGAAGATCAGCCAAGCGATGTCAACAGCATCGTCCAACGTTTGATGCGGGAGGGAAAGCTCACCAAGTACCAAGCGAAAGCAGTCTACGTCGGCAAGACGAGAGGATTGGTGCTCGGTCAGTACGTCGTGCTGGACCGCATTGGCAAGGGCGGAATGGGCCAAGTGCTGAAGGCCCGCCATCGAACCATGGACCGCATCGTCGCCCTGAAGGTACTGTCAGTCAGTGCGATGGACTCGCCAGATGCTGTCAGCAGGTTTCATCGCGAGGCCCGCGCTGCTGCCAAACTATCCCACCCAAATATTGTCACCGCTTACGACGCAAGTGAACACGAGGGTATCCACTATCTCGTGATGGAGTTTGTCGAGGGCAAAGACCTGGCTGAAGTAGTCAAAGAGCATGGAGCGTTGCCCGTCGACAAGGCAATCGATTCGATTCTGCAGGCTGCCAAAGGGCTGGAATACGCACATGCGCAAGGCGTAGTACATCGCGACATCAAGCCCGCCAACCTGCTGCTCGACAAGGAAGGTACCATAAAGATCCTTGACATGGGTCTGGCTCTTATGAGTCGCTCTATCAAGACAGCGAACGACGAAACGACCGATCAACTCACATCGGGCGGCCTCATTCTTGGCACATGCGACTACATCGCGCCCGAGCAAGCCGACGACACGCACGCAGCCGACCACCCCAGTGACACCTACTCGCGGGGCTGCACC
>JACKQG010001932.1_pt2 | contig 21327 bp, 19 predicted proteins | sample 8237621 | NCBI WGS metagenome assembly JACKQG01 (sample SAMN15677084, study PRJNA649215) | marine metagenome | biome: marine; feature: Black Sea; material: saline water; isolation source: suspended particulate matter (SPM) from the Black Sea western gyre | collected 2013-06-09/2013-06-10 | depth... | reverse complement strand
CCCGTTCCAGGGTGATCGCCTTACGTCCGCTGGATGGACATTGCTACAAGCTCTAAGATTACTTTCGCTGACCGCCATGAACTCGCTCATTCTTCGCTCAAACACCATGGCGGTTTAACCGCTACAGCAATCAAGAGCTTGTAAGCCATGATCCATAATGCTCCCGTAAGGCAACCACCCTTCCACTGGAAGGTATAGCAAGTTCGTAAATGCTTTTTGCAAATATCCAGGACTTTGTTTTAACATAGCCCCGCAGGGATCAAGTTAAAGTATTGACATCGGTATAACAAAAGCCCATATTGATAGCATAACATCATAGGTACCAGGGAGGCTTGTCATGGCAACCAGCGTAAAAACAGCTATATCAATGCAAGAAGAATTATTTAAAAAAGTAAATAGGTTAGCCGGAGAACTGAATATCTCAAGGAGCAAATTGTTTGTGATGGCAGTTCAAGATTATATTAAAAAAAATGAGAGTCAGAACCTACTTTCTCAAATTAACAAGGCCTTTAGTGACCATCCAGATTCTGATGAAATTAAAGTTCACAGCAAAATGCTTCAGAAACAAGCCCAAACTCTTGAGAAAGAGTCATGGTAATTGAACAAGGTGAAATATATTGGGTAGCCCTTGGTGAACCAGGCGGCTCAGAACCAGGATATAGACATCCACATATTGTTGTCCAAAATAATCTCTTTAATTCGAGCAAAATTAATACTGTTGTGATGTGTTCACTTACTTCCAATTTAAAACGAGGCTTATCTCCGGGCAATGTCGTTTTAAACAAAGATGAAGCAGGTCTTCCCAAAAAGAGTGTTGTGAATATTACTCAAATTTATACCGTAGATAAAAACGATCTTTGTGAAAAAATAGGGAAAGTAACCAACGAAAGAATCAAGGAAATACTGAGAGGGATTCAACTGCTGACAGAGCCCAGAGAGCTTTAACTACAGGGGATAAGCCATTAAGCTATTTTGAGGCCAGATATTTTTGAAGGGCTATCATCATTCTGATCTCACCATATGAATAGTCATTTCCCAAAGTATTTTTTACTTTGGTGAGAGAATTATTGTGATCAATAGCCAGTTCCTTTTTAATAGTCTCTTGTTTTTCAGGAGAAAGCAGCTTGTTGATATCTAATTTGCCTATTTCCACAAAAAAACTCAGATGCGTTTCAATGGTAGAAATTGCCAGGCTTCTTTCTTCTGCAATTTTGGCAATGGTTAATCCTTTATTGAAATAATCAAAACTTGTCTGTTTTGTCTCGGAAGGCGAAGTATCTTTTTTCACTGGAGTGCTTTTTTCTGGAATGTTTTTGGGCTCCGGTATTACGACAGTTTCTATCCCATTTTTTTTTCGATAGGCCAAAACAATTTCCACAAGTTCTTCACCATAGTTTTTAATGGTTTTTTTGCCTACGCCGCTTATTTTCTTTAGATCCATCATATTCTCTGGCAGGTATATCACAATCTGAATCAATACCCGTTGGTGTAAAACCTGAAAATGGGCAAGTCCTTTATCTTTGGCCTTTTTGGATCGCCAATCCTTTAACGTCTGAAATAATTCTGGATGCTCAACGTCTGATTCACCATAATCCTGAAGCGGGCTCTTTTTTCTTTTTTCAGGGAGAAAGTCAATCTGGGCATTTGCAACGGCACGCAAATATCCTGAGGGCGAAAATACTCGTTCACAGCTTTGTATGCCGGCCAACTTTACAGCAACTTCTTTTTTAAAATTATCCAGAGCATTGTTAATCTTTTTACGAAGTTCAGTATTGTCTGTTTCTATATGCAATTTTTGAATAGAGTTTCCAAAAATCACGGCAAATTTTTCCTGAAACCATATAGATGCTTTACTGATTCGTTCCAAAATAACCGGATCAGACTCGGGCAGGTTATTATCTGCAAAAATTGTGTTTAATTGCCGCTTAAAATTTTCACTGACAACAAAGATATCTTTTGTGATAGTTTTTTCCATCTGAGAAATATCTGCAATGCCTGAAACCTGTACTACTCTGGCATTACCCATCAAAAGTCGGGTAAGATAACCCAGGCAATTGTGCAATGGTTGAAAATCAAAACAATCAAATAACAGCTGCTGCTGATATTTGATTCTATCAGCGTTAAGCCGGTTTTCAGACGGTGGGTTTTGACTGGTTGCTTTGCTGAAATTATTTATGGCCTGGTCTGTTTCTATGCCCTTAGATGAGAGGGGAGAGCTGAGTACAATACCCTCTAAGGTTTTACAGCGGCTTAGGGCCACATAAACCTGACCATGGGCAAAGGCTGCCCTGGCATCGATAATGGCCTTATCAAATGTCAGTCCCTGGCTCTTGTGGATGGTGATGGCCCAGGCAAGTTTTAAAGGGTATTGCTCAAATTTACCGATGATGTCTTCTTCAATTTCCTTGTTTTCCTTGTTCAAGGTATATTTGATATTTTCCCAAATTACCGGTTCCACCACTATTTCCTTGGGATCTCCAGGGCAGATAACATAGATATACTTATCTGAAATTTTGATTACCCTGCCGATTTTACCATTGTAATAGAGTTTTTCAGAACTTTGGTCATTGCGCACAAACATCACCTGTGACCCCTCTTTAAGTTTTAGAAAGGCCTGGGTGGGAAAGATATGCTCTGGGAAATCTCCGGAAATTTGAGCTTTAAAGTGGTGCTCTTTTTTGCTTAAAGAAGCAAGCTTGGACTGATTCATGGAATCTGCGTTGCGATTATGGGTGGTCAGGGTAATATAACCCTGGTCTTTGCCTGGTGTAAAATCCTGAATATAACGCTGGTTAAGATTCTTCAGGAAGGGCTCATCAAGTCTGTTGTCACGCACCCGGTTAAGCAGCTTGATAAAACTTACATCTGACTGACGATAAATATGTTTCAACTCAATTGTAACCAGTTCGCTAAGATCAAGCGCATTACTGCTGAAAAAATAAACGGATTCATAATACTGCTGTATAAGTTGCCAGTCATCGCGCTTTGCCACAGGTGAGAGCTGATGCAGGTCTCCGATCATGAGCAACTGTACTCCGCCAAAGGGCTGATTATTCCGGCGAAGGCGGCGCAAAGCTGCATCCACGGCATCGAGCAAATCAGCTCTTACCATACTTATTTCATCAATTACCAGCAGATCAAGGCTTTGTATAATCTGCTTTTTTTCTTTACTGAACCTGAACTGGCGATGCTTATTGCTCTCATAGGTCTCGCTTCCCGGCACAAATGGGCCAAATGGCAGCTGAAAAAAAGAGTGAAGGGTGACTCCCCCGGCATTGATGGCTGCAACTCCCGTTGGCGCTGTGATAATCATCCGCTTTGCCATGTTCTTTTGCAGACTATGGAGAAAGGTTGTTTTGCCCGTGCCGGCCTTGCCTGTCAGGAAAATATTGCAGCCGGTGGATTGAACAAATTCATTGGCAAGTTGCAGCTCATGGTTTGTAAAAGACATGTTTTTTTCCCTGGTCATGCAGGTCCTGTGTTGTATGCCGATAAAAAATTAGATTAGATAGAAACTTGCTTTTTGTCAAGAGACTGGTTTTGCGCTTTTGCATTTGACATGCTTTGTTTATTGGGTTATGCCATTAATCCAAAAATGAAAGTTAACTTCAATTTAGATAACAGGGAATAAATCAATGTCTAAAGACTGGGATTTTGATGAAATTGTTGATCGAGAAGGCACGGCTTCCATGAAATGGGAACCAGTTGTTTTATCTGCAATATTTGGAAAGGGAAAAGAAAATCTTCTTCCTTTATGGGTGGCAGATATGGATTTTAAATGTCCGACTGTGGTTAGAAAAGCCATGGAAAAACGGTTGGAGCATCAGATCTATGGATATAGCTTAAATGACCCCTCATATTTCCCGGCATTGATCTCCTGGTACCAACGAAGGCACCAGTGGGAAATTGATGAAAAATGGATTATAACAACTCCTGGAATCGTTCCTGCCATAAATTATATTGTTCAAAGATTTTCCAAACCAGGTGATAAGGTACTCATACAAACCCCTGTGTATTATCCCTTTGCCAAAGCCATTCAAAACAATGGCCGCAGGATTTTAGACAATCCTTTACAAATTGTTGGCGATCATTATCAAATGGATTTTGCAGATTTAGAAAAAAAGGCTAAAGATCCAAGGGCTAAAATGGCAATTCTCTGCAGCCCTCATAACCCGGTTGGGCGTGTCTGGACAAAGGAAGAACTTGAAGAATTTGGAAATATCTGCATTAAAAATAACATTCTCATTATTTCAGATGAAATCCATTGTGATTTAATTATGCCTGGATTCAAACACATCTGTTTTCCAACTATTTCTGACGCTTTTGCCCAAAATTCCATAACAGGGCTTGCCGCCAGTAAGACATTTAATTTAGCAGGTTTGCACCAGTCAAGCATTATTATACCCAATGCGGGTTTAAGGCAGGAGCTTTCAAGCCAGATTGAAAATCTTGGATTTGCGAACTCAATTGGTGGAACGCTTTTTGGCGCTATTAGTGCGGCTGCAGCCTTTAATGGGGCTGAGCCCTGGCTGGAAGATCTTATTATCTATCTGCATGACAATTTCATGTATTTAAAAACTTATATTGAAACCCAGTTGCCCGGCACAAAAGTCTATGACCTTCAGGGAACTTATCTGGTCTGGGTGGATTTTCGAAACCTTGGACTGGACTGCAATAAAATGATCCGGATATTGGAAGAAGATGCCAATGTTGCATTGGATCATGGAAGTTGGTTCGGTGAAAACGGGGCTGGATTTGAAAGATTTAACATTGCCTGTCCCAGATCCATACTTGTCAAAGCCGCTGAATCTGTTGTTTCAGCCATAAAAAAGCACATAGGAAACCATGCTGGCCATAATTAGAAGCGATTGATATATCCTATAAAATAATTAAAGAAATGAAAGAAAATAATGGAAGAATTTCCATTGCCGGGCATTTTTTTATTTATTTTTTGATATCAAACTGTCAAGAGCTTCTGTTGCAGCATCAATAAGATCCTGATGTGCAAGCGTGGGCAGCTTTTTTTTGATCCATTCTTCTGTTTTGCCATTACCTGCTTCGCCCAGTGCATAGAGGATATCTCCTTGTATGGGAACATCTTTTCCATCAAACAGATTGATCAGGGAGGGACAAAGCAAGGCTGCAAGATCCGGGTCAGTTTCAACAAGTTCTTCTACAGCAACCATGGCTCCAAGTCTGACCGACCATGTTTCATGGAGCAACAGTTTGATAAAGCCGTCAAAGATTTTCTTCTTCTTAATCATCTGCCGGGCTATCCAGGAGGCATCCCCCTGTTCAAGGATTGTCTTTAATGTTTCGGTACTTAATTGTGATGGGTCACGGTTGGTGATCATTTTTACAATTTCCTGGGCTGGTACACTTCCGGTCCACCTGAAGTCATCATCAAGGATCAGGCAGGGTGCTGACATGACTTTATCTTTTTGCGCTGTTTCGGGAAACAGACTGCCGTCAATGATGTGAAGGTTTATGTTGTTGCAATGAAGTGCCAGAGGTATGACAGTTCTGACCACATTGGGGCAATGGGGGCACTGAAGGGCAATATAGAGTTTTAATTGGACGGGGATGTCTATCTTATCAAGGGTTTGTCGAATGGGCTTGGAAAGCGTGGGTCCAGAAAGCATGTTGTGTTTGCCATTTATTTGTGACAGGGCTTCAAGAAAGGGTTCAAGTTCTTTTCCAAGGGGAAGCGCGGAATAAGTGATATTTTCCTTTAAAAGGAATCCAGGCAGATTTTTTTCGCCTTTTTTTGATTCAATCACGAAATGTGATGTCATGTTTACAAGCTGATCAATAAAATTTACAAATTGATTGTTTTCAGCATGATCAGTGGTGATCAATTTTATTTTGATCTGTTTTTCAATGGTTTGATCCCAATTCTGGATCAAGGCTTTTGACTGGGGGTCAAACATGGGCATAATGTATTCTCTTTAATTGATAAATGTTTTTATCCTGAAAAATAGTCATTATGGATTTGCCATAAGAATTATATTTTCTAACCAAATTTAAGTCAACCCGTTCCGATCCAGGTTATCTTGTCCGCCCTAGTGCCTGAATAATTTTAAAAAGTTCTCAAGGTCTTGCTGGGTATGATTATATTATTCTTTACCAGAATCCTGCTTTTAAATTAAGCACAAATCATGTAAATTATTGAACTGGTAAGAAAATATAAAATTTGAATTGGAAAAACAAAAATGGAATTTATTGCCGACCTTCATATTCATTCCAGGTACTCACGGGCTACAGCAAAGAATCTTGATTTTGAAAATCTTTATTATACAGCGCAAATTAAAGGGATCACGATTGTTGGGACAGGGGATTTTACCTATCCTGCCTGGATCAGTGAAATTGAGTCCAAGCTTGAAGAAACAGAGCCAGGGCTTTTTTCCCTGAAAAAAGAGATTGCAGAAGATATTGATAAAACCATTCCAAAAAATTGCAGAAATCCTGTCCGGGTTATCCTGCAAACGGAAATCAGCAATATTTATAAAAAAGACGGTAGGGTGAGAAAAAATCATAATCTGGTCTATTTTCCCGATATTGCCAGTGTTAAAAAATTTAATGCAAAACTGGATGCCATTGGAAATATTAAATCTGATGGCCGTCCAATACTTGGGATGGATGCGGCAGATCTGCTTAAGGTCATGCTGGATATCAATGATAAAGGTTTTTTTGTGCCGGCCCACATCTGGACACCCTGGTTTTCCATGTTTGGATCAAAATCAGGATTTGATTCCATTGAAGAGTGTTTTGGTTCATTAAAGTCCCATATCTTTGCCATTGAAACAGGATTGTCTTCTGATCCCCCCATGAACTGGCGAATTAAAGATCTGGATAATGTCCGGCTGATGTCTAATTCCGATGCCCATTCACCCGGGTATCTGGGGCGCAATGCCTCTGTCTTCAATACAGACTTAAGTTTTTTCCACGTCCGCCAGGCCCTTGAAAAAAATGATCTTGAAAAATATCAGGGCACACTGGATATGTACCCCCACCAGGGCAAATACCATTATGATGGCCACAGGAAATGTAATATCTGCCTGAATCCTGCCTCCACAGCCCAGATTGACGGCATCTGTCCTGAGTGCGGGAAAAAAGTGACCTATGGGGTGTTAAACAGGGTCCAGGAGCTTGCAACAAGGCCGGAAGGATATGTGCCTGAAAACCGGCACGGGTTTAAAAGCATTGTCCCCCTTGTTGATATCCTTTCGGAAATTTTTGAGGTAGGCCCTAAAACCAAAAAAGTGGCAACTTATTATACCAAAGCCATTGAAGCCCTGGGGCCGGAGCTCGGAATTCTTTTGAATAAATCTGTTGAGGAAATAGACAGGGCCAATGTGCCGCTACTGGCCGAGGCCATTATGAAGATGCGGACCGGAGATATCAAAATTGATCCGGGATATGATGGTGAATTTGGAAAAGTGAAACTTTTTTCACGTCAGGAAAAAGAAGGGTTAAAAGGAGAAAAAAATCTTTTATTTGACCTTCCTGCCAAAGGAGCTGAGCCAAGAGAAACAAAACCTGCTGTAAAACAGGATATTAAAAAAAAGAGGAGCAAAAAAAATCTTAAGACAGAGCAGCCGGTTAAACCCAAAGATCTTTTAGACGGTTTGAATACCGGGCAGAAGAAAGCAGTTGAATCATCTGCCAGGGCAATGGTGATCCAGGCCGGCCCCGGTACAGGCAAGACCCGGACCTTAACGGCAAAAATTGCGTATCTTGTATCAAAGAAAAATATTGAACCGGGCAATATCCTTGCCCTGACCTTTACCAACAAGGCGGCAAGACAACTGGAACAAAGAATTGACAAATATGTGCCCAGAACAAAATCCCCTGTGCTGGCAGCAACCTTTCATTCCTTTTGCCTTAAGCTTTTAAAAGAGTATAAGGGCTTTAATGCCGCCATTTCTGATGACTTGTCGAGGATTTCCTTGATAAAAGAAGCTATGGGGGAAGATGTTAAAAAGGGGATGGCAAATAAAATCGATCAATTGATTTGTCTTTGCAAACAGAATTTACTGGACCCTGATGACGATTTTAAAAATCTCATAACCAATTTTGAACCAGGCTCTTTTAAAAAGATTTATCAAGCCTTTCAGGCTCTTTGCCAGGAGCAGAATGTGGCAGATTTTGAAGACCTGATTTTAATGACAGTCAAAATGTTAGTTAAAGAAGAAGGGATATTGTCAAGTGTCAGGAAACAATATCAATATATTTTTATCGATGAATACCAGGATTTGAATTTTGGCCAGTATGAGCTTGCAAAGATGATTTCACAAGGTAACCATATCGTGGTGATTGGTGATTCTGATCAGTCAATTTATGGATTCAGGGGATCGGACAATAAATATTTCAACCGGTTTGCCGATGATTTTCCGGGATGTGAAAAGATTATATTGTCGAAAAATTACAGATCCACCCAGACCATTCTTGATGCTTCTTTTCAAATGATCAATAAGTCTTTGGACAGGGATGAAAAATTTAAGGTTTTTTCAGATAAGGCAAGTGCAAAAAAGTTGATTATCAAAGAGACGACCAGTGAACAGGCTGAAGCCGTTGCCATTGGCAAGATGATCGAGAAGCTTGTGGGCGGGACCTCCTTTTTTTCAATTGACACAGGTAAGGTGGATTTGGACATCCAAAAAGAATATTCCTTTGCAGATTTTGCCATTCTATGCCGGACCAGAAAACAGTGCGAAACCTTTATCAACGTGTTTGAAAAAGAGGGTATCCCCTTTCAGACAGCAGATAAAAAGAATCTGTTTGAAATGAACGGTATTTGTCAATTGATAAGTCTTTGCAGGATTATGGCAAAAAGTGAAAGTTTTCTTGATATTGAAAGTATTTTTCATTATTTTGGCGCAAGTCTGGGTAAAAAAGAAAGGGGAAAGTGGTATGAACTTTATAAAAAATCCTGTGCCTTGAATAAGGATACCATTGAATTCTTTGGCCGGGCTGATACAGATATGAGTGGAATCAAAGAGACGTCAAAAACAAAGATCAGCATCATTGCCAAAAAGCTCAGGGATCTTGGCGAAGAGATCAAAAATTGTGATAATAAAACAGCTATAAGAATTGTTTGCAGTAAAACAGGTCTGAAAGATATCATTGAAACTAATGATAAAATTGGCCAGGCTTTTGAAAAATTATTATCTATTGCAAAGCTTTACAATGATTTAAAGGGATTTTTGGATGTAATCGCCTTAAACCAGGATGTAGATTCAATAGGGTTTAATATGGAAAAAGTATCTTTGATGACCATGCATGCGGCAAAAGGACTTGAATTTCCTGTAGTATTTGTTGCTGGATGCGAACAAGGACTTATCCCCTTTGCAAGGGACGGGGAAAACATTGATGATCTTGAAGAAGAACGTCGCCTGTTCTATGTTGCCATGACAAGGGCCATGGATATTCTTTGTTTGACTTATGCAAAAAAAAGAACCATATATGGCAAAAGTTTTAAAAGACAACGATCTTTTTTTATTGAGGATATTGAAAAAAGGCTGACACAGGTTGATAAAAGTCCTGTGTTCCTGTCTATAAATAAAAAAGAAAAGCAATTGGAACTATTTTAAGAAATTTAGTTTGATTAAACTTCAGAGCGATACGGAAATAATGGAAAAGATGATATATAGAAAAATTGAACTTGAAAACAACCAGACCCTTGTCATATCAGATTTGTCACGAAAAATCACTCTGGATGCCTATGTGGTGATCATGAAAGCAGATATTGAAATAAAAATTGAAAAAGAGCTGTTTTCTGATAATCTCCTGTCTGATTTTAAATTTCAGGATATTCTGGCAAAACTGGGTGATAAGGTGGTCTATGAATACAAAATCGAACGAAATTTTATCATGGATAAAAAAAAGGGCAAGGTGTTTGAAGCACTGGTTAAAACCTTTCTGGATAACCTGGGACAATATGTTGCAAAACCAAATTTTCCAGGGAAATTTATTCTAAAGGAATACAAAGACAGGATAAAACAGATACAAAAATGTTAAAAAGAATCGGCATGGTTTTATTGATTGTTTTGACCATTTTAGGTGTGGAAAGGGCCTTTGCCGATATTTATATGTATAAAGACAGCCTTGGCGTTGTCCATTTTACTAATGTGCCTACATCATCGAAATACAAATTATACATTAAAGAAAAACCCAAAAAACGATTGCATATAATCAGCACTAAAAAATATGATGATGTGATCAGGAAAGCACAAAAAAAGTATGGTGTAGAGTTTTCTTTGATTAAAGCTGTGATAAAAGTGGAATCAGATTTTAATCCAGAGGCTGTATCAAAAAAAGGCGCAAAGGGCTTGATGCAGATTATGCCGGACAATTTTAAGTCCCTTGCTGTGAAAGATCCGTTTAATCCTTTCCAGAATATCATGGGTGGGGCTCTTTATCTTCAGCAGCTTTTAAAGCGGTATGAAAATAAACTGCACCTGGTCCTTGCAGCCTACAATGCAGGACCCGAGGCAGTAGATAAGTATAAAAAGATTCCACCTTTTGAAGAAACTCAAAATTATGTCAAAAAAGTAATGGAAACATACAGCCAGTATAAAAAGTCTTAATTATTCTAGAAGTCTTTTTGAATTTTTTTTATGAATTTTATCAACCTGTCTCTAATATCCGGTCTTTCAAGGGCATAGGCCAGGTTGGCCATTTGAAACCCTGCCTTGTCTCCGCAGTCAAACCGCTGTCCATTGAACTTATATCCATAGATCGGCTGCTCCTTGAGAAGGGTTTTCATGGCATCCGTTAGCTGGATCTCTCCGCCAGCGCCTTTTTCTTTTTTCCCTAAAAATTCAAAAATTTTAGGGGTTAGTATATAGCGGCCGACAATGGCAAGATTGGATGGGGCCTTGTCAGGACTCGGTTTTTCCACCATATCGTTTATTTTAAAAATACTTTTTTCCACCTCCTGGGCATCAAGGATACCGTATTTATCTGTCTGGTCTTTTTCTATTTCCATGACTGCAGCCATGGAAGCTCTTAACCGGTCAAATATTTTCACCATCTCAGAAAGGACGGGTTTGTCTGTCTGGATAAGGTCATCTGCCAGAAGTACGGCAAAAGGCTCATCACCCACAATATCCCTTGCACACCAGATGGCATGACCCAGTCCTAAAGGTTCATGCTGCCGGGTATAAATAATGGTACCTGTTTTTGGAACAAGTTCCTGGATCTGCATTAAAAGATCTTCTTTTCCTTTTTGCTTAAGAACGTGTTCTATTTCATAGGACCTGTCAAAATGATCTTCCAATGCTTTTTTCCCGCGGCCTGTAACAAAAATAATCTGCTCAATACCGGCAGCAAAAGCTTCCTCAACAGCATATTGGATAATGGGCTTGTCAACAACGGGGAGCATCTCTTTTGCCATGGCTTTGGTGGCAGGTATAAATCTTGTGCCGAGTCCGGCTACAGGGAAAACAGCTTTTTTGATTTTCATGGAAACTCCTTTGGATTTCGTGAGTCATGTCCAATATGTATGGCACTTTAAATTAAATTCCCTTTGTTATATGTATTTTGAAATAAATCAGATGTCAAATTTATTTTATTTAACCTTTTGGAATATTTGAAATAAAAAATAAGCTCTGAACCGGCAATTGATTGACATTATTGAATCTTTTTCGTATGCTCCACAAATTTTACGATCCATAATAACTTTAGCCAAGGAAGTTTTGATGACTGATACAACCAAGAAAATATCTGAAATACCACCTGAACAGCTCAGTTTAAGGAGCAAATTTAAATTTGATTGCCACAAAGGTGTTAAATGTTTTACCGATTGCTGCCGGGGGATTGATATTATGCTCACCCCCTACGATATTTTAACCATGCGCAGGAAACTGGAATTAACTTCCGAAGAGTTCCTTGCAATATTTACCGAACCCCATATCCTTGAAAAAGCCGGTCTTCCCGTGGTAACCCTTAAACTTCTGGATGATGAAAGAAAATCGTGTCCCTTTGTTGAAGACAAGGAAGGATGTGCCATTTATGCAGATCGTCCTACCACCTGCAGATATTATCCTTTAGGGGTTGGATCCTTGAGTTATTCAGGGGAGAAAAGTGAGAAAGATGAATTCTTTTTTACGGTGAAAGAAGCTCACTGCATGGGTTTTGATGAAAACAAAGAGTGGACTGTTGCCGAATGGAGACAAGATCAGGGCGTTGATCTTCGTGATAAGGTTAATGATGGCTGGATGGAGTTGATCGTCAGAAAAAAATCATTACCTCTCAGCATGAAACTTTCAGAGGAAAGCAAACAAATGTTTTTTCTGGTGTGCTATAATATTGATAAATTTCGGGAATTTGTTTTTACCAGCACCTTCCTTGAAAGATACGATTTACCAGAGGAAAAAATTGCAGAAATGAAAGAGGATGATATAAAACTTTTACAATTCGGGTTTGAATGGCTGAAAAACAGTTTTTTTCAAACAGGACAGGATAAATTTAAAATAAAAGAAAAAAAATAAATCTTATTTGATTGTTTCGGGCAGGCCATGGTTGTTACAGCATGGCCTGCCTGAAGTTTAGCTAATATGTGTACCAGAGCCCTTTATGTAAAGTATCATCGTTCAGCTGCTTTTCAATGTCCACATTAAAAAATGAAGCAATTGGTTCAAAGATTTCAGGAGTGTTGGCCTGGACGCTTTTTGCTACATCCAAAAGAACCTGGAACCCTTTTTGTGCCATTTTTCCCAAGGGTCTGCGACAGGGTCCTCCAGGCATTCCCAATAATTGCATAAGGGTTTTTAATGGAAGGGGATTTCTAGCTCTGCAATAGACAGGCCCGAACTCGGATTCTTCCTGGGTGGTCACCACAACAAGGTCAAGCAGGGGTTTTATGGCCGTCTGAATCTTCATGGCCTCTTCTGCTTTCCCCTGGTTGAGCAGAGAGACCATCTGTACCATAAATTTTGGTATAATGTTGGACATCACTGAAATGGATCCGCATGCCTTTATTTCAGGGTCAGCCATAGTATCATAAATCAGAGCATCATCCCCGGAAAATATTTTAAAATCCTTTCCACAGAATTTCCGGGTAAGTTTCATGTTTTCAAGATTGCCAGTGGCTTCTTTAACACTGGATATATTTGGAAAGTTCTTTGCCAGGATGGCAAGGTCCTGGGGAAGCATCTGGGAACCGGTTCTGCCTGGAATAATATAGGGTATGATGGATACATCAGGGCATTCTTTGGCAATGACCTCATAATATTCCCTCCTGATTTCAAGGGAGCTGGGGCCATTATAATATGGGTCCACCATAAGGAGGGCATCAACCCCTTCTTTTGCAGCCCGGCCTGCTGCTTCCAGGGCTTCAATGGTGTTATTGCTGCCTGTTCCGGCAAGTCTAAGGCATTTGTTTTTTGCCAGTTTCGCAACCTGGGCAATCACATGATCGTGTTCTTTCCATTTGAATGTAGGGCTTTCACCCGTTGTTCCTGTTGCAAGTATTCCTGTAATACCATTTTTAATCTGAAAATGGATAAGTTGTTCAAGACCTTCTTGATCAAGCTCTTCTGCTTGATTAAAAGGGGTGATTAATGCAGTATAGCATCCTGGTTGCATGTGTTTTACTCCTAATGTATAAATAAATTATTTTCCAATGGATTTTACTACAACTACTTGCTATCACAAGTTTAAACTTGGTTCAAGCAATAATTAAAGTTGTTGATTATTTTCAATGGTCTTGACACAATGTTGTGTCGGAAATAGTATATAAAGTTTTAAATAACCCCCATTACCTAATGGGCACAACAAATTATGAAAGAGTAATGAGATGTGAGATGTGAGATGTGAGGTGTGAGGGAAGCAAAACAAATGGTTTTTTTTCACTACTCAAAACTCATATCTCAATACTTTAATATAAAGAATTTAAACAACATAAATCAAGGATATCCATAATGACTGACATTAATCAGGGAAACCCCCTGCCAAAAGATGCAGATGAGCATATTGCGCGGTTAAGAAGCCAGCTTATTAAAAATGATGAATGCGGTACAACCCATTATAATCTTGCAGTGGCCCTTCTGGGAAAGCAGGAGTATGTTGAGGCTGAAAATGAACTCCATGAAGCCATAGAATGCAGCCCGTCACTTGCTGAGGCCTATGTCCTTTTAGGGGGTATCTGTCTGCAGAGAAAAGATCTTGAAGGGTGCTACAGGTATAACCAGCGTGCTACAAAAGCACGAGCCGGGTTTGCAGAAGGATATGCAAACATGGCATTTGTCCTTATTCAACTGGTTGATGGCAAAGATCCCAAAGAGGATGAAGAAAAAATAGATAAGGCCATTAAAAATCTTAAGAAAGCCATCATTCATAACAAGAATTTTGTCCAGGCCTATGCCACGCTTGGTACGGCTTATTTTATGAAAGGACTTGTGCAGGAAGGTATTAAAGCAAATCTTCAAGCAATTAAAGTGCAACCTGAATTTCCCGTGGCCCATAACAATCTTGCTGTAGCATACCTTCAAAGCAAAGAATTTGATAAAGCAATTGCCCATTGTGATAAGGCCGAAGAGCTCGGTTACCCGGTTCCACAGGAGCTGAAAAACGAACTTGCACCTCACAGAAAAGCTTGATGGATTCAAGACTTTTTTGTTTTTTTATATCGGGTGAAGAAAATCAGGTTTTCCCTGGATCTGGTTTATGGCAGTTCCCATTATCAGGGAAAACTCCGGATTTTTTAACGGACAGCCTTTCAGATCATAAAACCTGCGACTCGATTATTACAATTGGGGATTATTTTTTAGCTTCCTCTATGTTTTTATCGGAAAATGCTTTTTCAATATTGAAATCAGGTCTAAAGATTGTTTATGATATATCTGTTCAAACGGATCAGATTTGCAAGGTTACCCTTTTCCTTGAAAAACATGGTGCTTTTTATCATCCCTTAAAAATTCAGGTTGCGCTTACTGAACATCGCATCTGTTTATTTGTTCTGAACGGGGCAGTATCAAAGCAGGGCCTGTTATTAATTGAAAAAGAATATCAATTGATATCCGGCCTGAATAAAATATATTTGAAACGCTATCTTCCCCAGGTCTTTGGAGTTGATGTCATAAAAACAGATAAAGGCAGGATCGGTTTTTTTTTAGGAGAGTGGTTTGACGGCTTCAAAGAATTCCATGTCACAAAAGACCAGGACATAAAGCAAATCTCGATATGGGAATCTGACGGAAAGCGGAACTATATTCCAGAAACAAGCGCTCTTCCAATTTATCAAGAGATATCCAGGATTTTGACCTATTATTATGATATTGAATCCTTTGAACAGATTTTCCCCTGGCATCATGCTGCCGGGGATTTTATTGTAAGACAGGAAGATGGTAAAGTTCATGTCAGGCTTATTACAATTAGAGGATATAGTTCAGTCACACCATTTGGCACAAATGAAGCAGATAAAAAAAAGCACATATTACCATCCCTGTTGTTTTTCTTTTTGAATATGACATTAAGAATGCGCCTGGATCGAATAAATGGCACAGGCAGGATGGTTATGCTCGGAGAACAAATGGTAAGTTCAACCATTGACGGGTTTTTATCTGCCCTGGATGAAAAATCCCTGGATTATGATTATGGGGATTTAAGATTAATTTTTATTGAGTTTTTCCGGCAATTCAATCTTGAACAGATAATGGGCCTTTTGGAAAATATTTTAGAAGACTGTCATCTTGACCCTTCAGAAATAGAAGTGACAACAGGAAATTTTGAATCCCATTGCAAATTATTGCACTCAATTTTTAAAAACGTTTAAAAAAACGTTTTTTATTGACATGTTCAAACAGAAATTTTATATCAACAATGTTATTTTGCTTAAGTTATTCCCGGGAAAAACATGGCAGCTTTATAACCCCCTGGAATAACAAAGAATTAAACTATTGAATGATAAGTTTGGAAAAACTTTTCATTAATTGAGTGTAAATTAACTATTAACGGAGGTAAGTAAATGGCAAAACATGAGACTCCTTTACTGGACCAGCTGGAATCCGGCCCTTGGCCTAGTTTTGTCTCTGACCTGAAACAACAGGCTGAAGTCAGAGCAAAGAATGAAGAAGGTGTTGAATTCCAGATTCCCCAGGATTGTGTAGACGATCTTTTGGGTGTGCTGGAGCTTTCTTTTAAGCATGGTAGAACTCACTGGAAACATGGTGGTATTGTTGGTGTTTTCGGTTATGGCGGTGGTGTTATCGGCAGATATTGTGATCAGCCGGCAATGTTCCCTGGTGTACAGCATTTCCATACAATGCGTGTAGCCCAGCCTGCTGGTAAATACTATACAAGTGATTATTTAAGACAGCTGACCAAACTGTGGGACTTCAGAGGTTCCGGTATAACCAACATGCATGGAGCAACCGGTGATATAATTCTTCTGGGTACCACCACTCCTCAGATTGAAGAAATTTTCTGGACATTGACCCATGATATAGGCCAGGATCTTGGCGGATCAGGTTCCAACCTGAGAACACCTGCAGACTGCCTTGGCCAGTCCAGATGTGAATATTCATGCTATGATACAAATGCACTGGTTCATTTCATGACCAATGAATACCAGGATGAGCTCCACAGACCGGCTTTCCCATACAAGTTTAAATTTAAATTTGATGGTTGTCCAAACTGCTGTGTTGCATCTATTGCACGTTCTGACATGTCTTTTATCGGTACATGGAAAGACAATATCCGGATTGACCAAGATGCTGTCAACAAATATGTTGAAAATGATGCTGGATACCCTGCAAATGCCGGCGCATACCGCGGCAGCAAAGACTGGGGTCCCTTTGATCTTGAAAAAGAGGTCTTAAGTCTTTGTCCTACAAAATGCATGATGTTTAAAAACAAAAAACTTTTTATTGACGATGCCAATTGTACTCGGTGCATGCATTGTATCAATGTAATGCCAAGAGCTCTTAAAGTCGGTAAAGATACAGGTCTTTCCATTCTGGTCGGTGCAAAAGCTCCAATCCTTGACGGTGCTCAGATGGGTTCTCTTCTTGTTCCATTTGTAGAAGTAAATCCTGACAATGATTATGAAGCAATAACAGAAGTGGTTGAAAATGTCTGGGATTGGTGGATGGAAGAAGGTAAAAACCGTGAAAGACTTGGTGAGCTGATAATGCGTCAGGGTTTCCAGAAGCTTCTTGAAGTAACTGGTATCGATGCAGTGCCGCAGCACGTTCAATATCCGAGAACCAACCCTTATATCTTCTGGAAAGAGGACGAGGTTGAAGGCGGCTGGGACCGTGATGTTGACGAATACAGAAAACACCATCTTAGATAAAAAGGGAGAATTATAATGGCATTTATTTCTACTGGTTATAATCCAGCCAAACCGATGGAAAACAGAATTTCAGACATCGGTCCGAAAGACTACAATGAATTTTATCCTCCTGTGATTGCTAAAAATAAAGGCAAATGGTCTCACCATGAAATCCTTGAGCCAGGCGTCCTTGTTCATGTTGGTGAATCAGGAGACGAAGTATATACAGTACGAGTTGGTGGTTGTCGTTTGATGAGTACCACTCACATTAATGAAATCTGTGAAATTGCTGACAAACATTGTGACGGGCACCTTCGCTTTACTACCCGTAACAATATTGAATTCATGGTTGATTCAAAAGATAAGGTAGAGCCCCTGAAAAACGATCTGGCCTCCAGAAAATTTCCCGGCGGTTCCTTTAAATTTCCCATTGGCGGAACGGGCGCAGGTATTACCAATATCGTCCATACACAGGGTTGGATTCATTGTCATACCCCGGCAACAGATGCCTCGGGTACTGTAAAAGCTACCATGGATGAGTTGTTCGCAGATTTCCAGGACATGAGACTTCCGGCTCAGCTTAGAGTTTCCATGGCATGCTGCCTGAACATGTGCGGTGCGGTTCATTGTTCTGATATCGCCATCCTTGGGTATCACAGAAAACCACCCATGCTGGATCATGAATATCTTGACAAGTTCTGTGAAATTCCTCTGGCTATCTCTGCATGTCCTACAGCAGCTATCAAACCATCCAAGGTTAAACTTGCCAACGGTACAGAGGTTAAATCTGTGGAAGTTAAAAACGAAAGATGCATGTACTGCGGTAACTGCTATACCATGTGTCCTTCCATGCCTCTTGCTGATACTGCAGGTGATGGTATCGTTCTCATGGCAGGTGGTAAAGTTTCCAACAGAATTTCCGATCCGAAATTTTCTAAAGTTGTTGTGGCATTTTTGCCTAATGAGATGCCAAGATGGCCTTCCATGACAAAGGCCATCAATCAGATGGTTAATGCATATTCCAATGGTGCGAATAAGTATGAACGTCTGGGCGACTGGGCAGAAAGAATCGGATGGGAAAAATTCTTTGAGGTATGTGAGCTTGAGTTTACCCATCATCTTATTGATGATTTCCGTCAGCAGGCATATATGAGCTGGCGTCAATCAACTCAGTTCAAGTTCTAATATGCTTTGTTTATTGAGCTTTACCTGTTAAATACTATGATAAAGCCGGAGTGCACCTCGTGCACTTCGGCTCATCCATTTTGATTTCAAAGGAGTACGACCATGAGCGATCTTCTTGATAATAAAGAGGCTGCAACCAAAGCAGTAGTGGATTGGATGACAAAAAAATCCAAAACCAAAACCAAGTTCTATTTTAATGATTTCGCAAAAATTTTTCCGGATGACAAACCAAGGGCTATTAAAAAAGTTATCAATATAATGGTTCAAGATGAAGTGCTTGAATACTGGTCATCGGGCAGTACAACCATGTATGGGCTCAAGGGCGGTGGTATCCAGCACTCGTCTGAAAACGAATAGTAAGGATAAGGCAAGCCTTACATTTATCCATGCAAAAGGGTGGTAAAAAGGTTCCGGGAATTATTATTGCCGGTCTCAGGGGTGGATCTGGCAAAACAATTGTCTCGTTAGGGATCACTGCTGCATGGAAAGAAAAAGGTATTAAGGTCTCCCCATTTAAAAAGGGACCTGACTATATTGACGCCGGCTGGCTTTCAAAGGCAGCCGGTCGTCCTTGTTATAATCTGGACACCTTTCTTTGTAATCCTCCCATTGTTAAACAATCCTTTCAGGAAAATTCAAGGCTTTGTGATATTGCCGTTATTGAAGGCAACCGGGGTCTTTATGACGGTATTGATGTGGACGGGTCCACTTCAACGGCAGAACTTGCAAAACTCTTAAATCTGCCGGTTCTGCTGGTTCTGGACTGTACTAAAAGTACCAGAACAATGGCAGCATTGCTTATGGGGTGCATGAATTTTGATCCTGATGTCAATATCTGCGGGGTTATTCTTAACCAGGTGGCCGGGAAAAGACATGAAGGAAAAGTCAGGATAAATATTGAAAAATTTTGTCATATCCCGGTATTCGGGGCCATTCCAAAGTTAAAGGCCCAGGATTTTCCGGAAAGACACATGGGACTTGTTACCTCGGAGGAACACACCTTTTCCGATCAGGCGATCGCTACCGTCACCAAAGTTGCCAGAGACAATATAGATCTGGATGCACTCTATCAGGCTGTAACCTTTGAATGCCATAGCACTGATCCCGATGCCACCACAACACAAATCAATTCTTCAGAAGTTAAGCTCACAGAACCAGAACCTGTTACAATTGGTATTATAAGGGACTCTGCGTTTCAATTTTACTATCCAGACAATATTGATGCTTTAAAAAAACTGGGCGCTAAAATTGTTTTTATAAGCCCTTTGATCGAAGAAACCATACCAGATGTTCATGCCATATATATGGGAGGCGGTTTTCCTGAAACTCATGCACCACAGCTTGCGCAAAATATATTTTTCAGGGAAAAGCTGAGAAATCTATCTCAAAAAGGACTTCCCATTTATGCTGAATGCGGAGGCTTGATATTTCTGGGTACAAGCATCCTGTTGAGCGGTAAAGAATATCCCATGTCCGGGATTCTCCCCATTAAATTCGGGCTTTCCAACCGGCCGCAAGGACATGGCTACACTAAAGTTGCCGTTGTTAATGAGAATCCCTTTTTTAAAATGGGGGACACCTTAAAGGGCCATGAATTCCGATATTCCAGTATCCTGGATATTGATTATAAGGACCCAGAAATGGCCTTTAAAATGGAACGGGGCAAAGGTATACTTGACAAAAAAGACGGTTTTTTTAAACAAAATACCTTTGGGACCTACACCCATATTCACGCCCTGGGCAGCCCTTCCTGGGCGCCCGCTTTGATCAAAAAAGCAAGAGCATTCAAAGCTTCTCTACCCAATAAATAATCAAATTAATAAAAATTTTCAAAAAAAAGAGGTTTTCCAGATTATGGAAAACCTCTTTTAAAGCGAAAAAACGCTTTTATAAAACGATTATTTTTTCATAGATATATGGCATTTTGTGCAGGTGGTGGGTGCAGGGCCTTTTTTCCCTTTAGGATCACCAGCTTCAATATTGACCTTTTTATGACAATCGTCACAGTTTTTGTGCATGGCATTTTCAAGTACCAGAATGTCTTCTTTTTCGCCTTTTTTCTTTTTTTCTTTTTCAAGCTTTGTGTGGCATTCCACGCATTTCTGGACATTGTCACCTATTTTAAGATCAAGTGGTTTATTGTCCTTGTCATGGTGACAATCACCACAGGAAATTTTATAATCTATATTGTGTTTCTTGTGGGTGAATTCAATGATTTTAGATTTGGGTGGTTGTTTTGTTCTTTTTTTGTATTGATTATAGTCCATTATTATTGTGTCGGCAACATCTGTTCCCGCATAAAGACCGGTCGCAACAAAAATTACAGCAATACCTGCCGCCAAAAGAAGAGTCAGCAATTTTTTGTTCATAATCTATTTTTCTCCTTTATTCATTAAATATTCATTAAAAATTTATTTTGCCTTTATACCAGTGATATTTCCATACCACGGGTTGTTTTTTTAAAAATTTAATTAAATTATTACACCCAAGGGTGTTGAAAAGTCAATACTAAATGTTTGTAAGGTTTATGCCTATTCTTCCTTGGTTTTTGTGTCTTTTTGTGAAGCAATTTCCTCGCCTTCTTCCAGGTCTTCATCATCTTCAGCATCAACTTCTTCGGCCTTTTTTTTCCCGAATACCCTGGCACCGATAATGCTGATTTCATAAAGAACCATCAGCGGCAGGGCCATCATAATCTGGGTGACTACATCAGGCGGAGTGATAATTGCTGCACCAATAAAGAAAATCAATACTGCATATTTTCTATTCTTTTTTAAAAAAGCAACATTAACTAGTCCCATTCTGGCCATAAAAGTTAAAACCAGGGGCAGTTCAAAAACAAATCCAAAGGCCAGAAGCATTTT
>JACKQG010002985.1_pt1 | contig 21329 bp, 18 predicted proteins | sample 8237621 | NCBI WGS metagenome assembly JACKQG01 (sample SAMN15677084, study PRJNA649215) | marine metagenome | biome: marine; feature: Black Sea; material: saline water; isolation source: suspended particulate matter (SPM) from the Black Sea western gyre | collected 2013-06-09/2013-06-10 | depth... | reverse complement strand
GGTTAGAAAAAACTTTTGCACAAAAAACAAAGATTCAACTGGTAATACTATAAATTGATATTTCCACAAAACCTGGTTTGGGCAGACCAAACTCAATGGTTGTTTCCGGATTAAATGGATTCGGGTAGTTTTGAGACAGAGTAAAAACAATTGGACTTATATTCTGATTAGGTTGTTCAACAGTAGTACCTTCTTTTAATACCCAATCAATTGCAGCAGCAAAAAGACTATCTATCGCCGGTTTCCATGTATTTATTGTATAACGATATAAATTAAACTGAACATATCTTGCTTTAAATGTGACATCCTCCAGATTGATTGTTCCTCGCTCAATTCCACAAATGACAAAAGCCGGGTCACCATTTGTAGTATTCAAACTTGCAATGGGGATTATGCCTATATTGTCACGCATGTAACCAATTATTCCTTCAGCTTGTGGGTAAGTTGCGATATAATCATCAGGATTTGTTATTGCTTCAATCAGCTGGTTGGTTTGATATCCTGCCGCTAATGGATGTTCACCATTGATTATTTTTATTTTGTTACCATTCTCATCTTGTTTGTTTAGCCAACCACTTCCAAAAAAGCTGCTGACAAGTGATAAATAATGGTGACTTGACCTTATACTTGCCACATCCATATTAATAGTAGGCACAGGGAATCCGTAATCCACCAGTTTTCTAACCTTGGTTGGCTTGATCGTCCCACTTATGACAATCAAATCAAAAGTTTCAATACTATCCTGATTAACAACCCGGTCTTCGACTAACTCAGCCAGGATGTATTCCACTTGAAAATCCATAGCTAAAAGTTTATCACGCAATAAGACATCAGGTTCATTTTCTTCAATGTTTTCAGCCCCACCAAGTAAAGCAACTTTGGTTTGTGCATTAATTATTGAAAATGTAAATAGAAAGATTAACATGGCAACCACAAGTGTTGATTTTTTTCCCTGTAACATGGTAGCCTCCTAAATAATTAATCCTAATGTAATATTCTCATTTAACTTTATAACCATAGATAACCGGTGTGGAATCTGCTCCCCAATTTTCGTTGCCGTAATAATCACTCGATGCTTCAACGCCGATGGATAGATTTATTACTCTGCCGCGATACATGAGCTGTTTTCCTGATTCATCTGACAAGAAACCTTTGAAATCAACGCGCATTTCTACCTCTGAACCGTCAGGTGATAAAGCGATGATAATGTCTTCACTGCTTCCTTTGGTGTAGTCGTGGGTAATAAATCGAGAGCCTTCCCTGTTCACATATTCAATTTTGTAGCGATCTCGTTTCTTGCCCTGACGATCGGTTGGTGCATAAAACGAAGGTCCGAGTATTAAGTTGCCATTTAAAACTTCTTTTTCCGTACCGACCCCGGTGAATCCGAAAAATGTTTTTACAAAATGATTTCCAATGAACTCAAATTGTGCTTCACAATCATCACCGATTGCCACACCAAAATAGCAATTATCATCCCTGGTAGGTGGGTAGCCGGTTTTGGGATTTGCGTCAATATCAATGTAAGCATAGAAATAATACCTGCCTTTCTCGCCAGTTCTTCCGTGGGCGCCAACAACACGAGAATACAAATACAAATTTCTATCATCATTGGTCACTTTTGCTTCTAAAAGGTCAGTGTCAGGATTAAGGTAGAGGTAAGAAACGAAGTCACCTTTTGGATCGCTCACTCCCTTAATATTTCTCCAATCTTGAAATAATCCATCAATTTTCATAACGGTTTTTGGGATTTCTGTTGATGCTATGTTCGATTTCTTTTTCATAGTTGAATTTTTAATTTGCAGCATACCTTCGTTTTGTTCTACATTATCCGAAAATTCTCCCAAAAATGTGAATGTAATAACTTTTCCATTAGCAGGTTGAACGCACCCATCAATTAATGTTGGCTGGTATCCTTGTTTTCTATCGACAATTGTCGAAGTTGAAAACTGACATTCTGCTATCTCAACTTTTTTGTTTTGCCAAATCCCGTAAAGAAGCATCAATGATTTTTGGGGAACCGATTCCAAACTAAATTGAATGTCGTCTATCATTTTTCCAAACTGATCACAAAGTCTAATCGGTAGAAAATTGCTTGTTCTATCTTCAATTTTTTGTCCATTATTAGGTGTCACTTTTAACAATTTCCATTCAAACGGGTTAAAAACAATTTGGTTCTTGGGGATTTGTAAGATAGGAAATTCAGTTTTAAGACGGCTGTCGATTTGAGTAAAAAAAATTCCTTTATCATCAATCTCTCCAACTGGTCGCTCGTTAAGTTTTGATGAATACCCGCCAACAATTATTTTGTTATTTTCTTCATAAACGCGACCATCCCAAACAGGGTTTGAAGTGTTAAAACCTTTATATGTTCTTACGCTTTCCACAAAAAAATCTAAATTCAAAGGTGCGGCAGTTTTCTTTGGTACCAATTCACCATTTTTTTCTGTCACATCATCTTCCAAAAAACTGGCAGAAAAATATGTTGTCAATTTTCTGGTTAGCTCCATGGGAAATAAACCGTGATTTCGAAGAAAAATTTCGTGACTAGGCATACCGTTTGAATCCAAATATAAAGAACGGATAATATCAACCTGTTTGGTTTCCCAGGTTTTTGTTTCTCCTCCTTCTATTTCTCTTTTATCATGTTGGGCAAAAGAATTTGTTATAAAAAATAATAATTGAATGCAAAAAAATAAAAAAATTTTTGAGAACATTTTTGAGTTGGTCACTGAATACTCCTTCTTAAGTTGTCATAATTGTTTATTACTATTTTTAATGAACTACTCCAGAACTCTATTACTCCTGTACATCGAACATCGACAATTGCGGACTCAACAAGAATGTATGTTCTACAAGCAGTACAAGTATTAAAGAACATCCCTAATATTAAACCTCAATCCTGCTGAAAATCCCAGGTATTCCTTTTCAATATAATATGCTCCGATGTTAAAATTTTCAAAAAGCTGCAGAGTTGCACCAAAATGTGGATTGATCCCATCATAGGACACAAATGGAAATAGGACTTCTTTGATCAGGTAGCTAACTGTACCGATAAAATATACTTCATTAAAATCGGGAACCAATGAAGCTGCTCCTGCGGAAATTCTTAATGGAAGTCCTAAATTTTCTTCAAAATTTTTAGTGGCAGCAAAGAATACTGATTGATCCGAGCCGCCCATTCGAACACTTCCCGTTCCAACATTTAGTCCAGGCAAATTCTCTTTTTCTTCTAGGACAAGCAGTCGCACATTCCAGATCACTGCTTCACTTTTATTGATATACCCGATGCCTAAATTTAACCTTTTGTGTGCGGCAACTTTTAATGTTGAAACGAATGTCTCTTCACCATCCGGTACAAAAAGTGCGTTGGCGAATATGGTTCCGGGGACGAGCATTCCCTCGGTATTTAAACCGGAGCCGGAACAGAGCGGGCAGTTTGGCCCGCAATCCTGGGCATAAGAAAGTGTTGATATTATGGTTAACGCGATTAAAACTAAAATTATTTTTTTCATAATTTCTCCTCTAATTTATTATTTGTTAAAATAATTGATCTGGATATTTTACTCAAAGAATTCCAACAGTTACTTGACGAATTTCATCGTTTATTTATCGAATAGTTAATTTTCTCCTTTTTTAGTACTAACACCGGTTATGAAATGCTTGCGTCCTTACTGAATTTTAGGTACAGACTGGGTAAAACGATCAGAGTAAGAATGGTCGAAGAAACAAGACCGCCCACCACCACAATCGCCAGTGGCCTTTGAATTTCCGAACCTACGCCGCTCGATATTATCAAGGGAAGCAGGCCGAATGCAGTGGTGATTGTGGTCATTAAAACAGGTCTTAGCTTTGAGAGCGAACCTTCAATGACTGCTTGTTTGAGATTCAAACCATTGCTTCTTAAATGCTCAAAACGGGAAATTAAAACCAATCCATCGGTTAAGGCGATACCGAATAGGGCAATAAAACCAATCGACGATGGAATACTTAAAATACCACCGAAAATGAACAGGGCCAAAACACCACCAACAAGAGCCAGCGGTATATTGAGCATAACCAGCAGCACATTTTTCATCGATTTATACAGGCTGTAAAGCATCAACAAAACGACAAACAAGGTGATGGGAATAATAATGGCTAATCTCCGGTTGGCAGCTTGTTGCAGCTCGAATTGACCGCCCCATTCAATGTGGTATTCAGGGGGCAGATCGATCTCTTCTGCGATGAGTTTTTGAGCATCCTTGACAAAGCTGCCTGGATCCCTGCCTGTAACATTGCAGCGCACCGGTAACAACCGATGAGAATTTTCCCTGCTGATCTGCCGAATGCCGGTAACCGGCTTAATCTCATTTTTTAAAAGTTGGGACAGCATTACGGTGCTTCCGTCTGACTTTTTAATCAACAGGTTATTTATAGAGTCGATACTGCGGCGATAATCTTCATCATATCTGACAAAAATACCGAACCTTTTGTCACCTTCAAACACTTCACCTATGATCTCACCGCCGATGGCATCATGGACAACGTGCTGCACAGTTAGTTTATCTAGCCCATGCCGGGCCAGTATCTTTAGATCCAATTCAATATGCAATTGTGTCTGGCCAGTGACAGGATCAACAAAAACATCGGCTACTCCTTCTATTTCTTTTAACTTACCTTCAATTTCGGCGGCTTTGTTTTTAAGAATTTCCATATCAGGACCAAATAATTTAGCTGCCACTTGACCACTTGAACCTGTAATCATGTGGTCCAGCTCATGTTTGATCGGCAGAGACAGCTCCACGGTCGCTCCCGGATAATGTTTAATACGATCTCGGATTTCGTTTTCCAATGCCTCGCGTGTCTTGCCGGAGGCCCAATCCTTCATCGGGTGCAGTCCTATCGTTATACAGGCATAATTTGTCTCATGAATATGGGGGCTGACTTCACCGTAGCCGATATCGGATTGCGTTAATCGAACTTCCGGAGATTTTAATATCTCACGCTCCATTTCCATCGCAATATCCCGGACCTTATCCAGCGCGATATTTGGATTAAAATGGGCCAAAATCTGCAAATCGCCCTCTTGAAGAACCGGCACGAATTCGGTGCCCAGGTTAATGAAACTCAAGCTGCCTGCCACCAGCAGAATTATCATAATCGCTACAACCAACAGTCGTTTCCTCAGAAAAATCGACAGGATTGATTTATAAACTTTGTGAAAAGCAGTTGAATGACCTTTTTTGTTTGTTTTGCTAGATTTGCCACGATACAAGACGCTATAAAGTACAGGCGCCACCAACAGAGCATAAATCAAAGAACCTAACATGGTGATTGTCACGGTAAAGCCCAGCGGCCGAAACATTTTACCTTCCACTTCTTGTAAAGTCAAAATGGGGATAAAAACGACAATAATTATCGAAATGGCAAAAAATATTGGGCGACCGATCTCCTTGGCAGTGGCCAGAATTACTTCTGAAACCGAGCTGTCTCCCGTTTCTTTACTAAGGGCAGTTTGGATCTTTTCCACCATGATGATAGTGGCATCAATGATCATACCGAGAGCGATCGCCACACCCCCGAAAGATATTAAATCGGCCGACATGTCATAATATTTCATAAGGGAAAACGTCAGTAACATCGAAAACGGCAGAGAACAGACCATTATAAAAGCATTGCGGACGTTGCCTAAAAACACAAAGGCGACCAGACATATTAAAATCAAGCCGATCCCCAGGGCCCATTTGATCGTATTGATGGTGTTGGCGACCAGGAACGATTGATCATAAAAAATCACCACCTGTGCGCCCTTGGGCAGTTGCTGGTTAATTTCTTCAATCCTCTTTTTCAACTGGCCAATCAATTCGAATGAATTGGCGCCATGAATTTTATAAACATTGCCAGCAGCAACCTCCTTTTCCCCGTTCAAAGTAGCCACCCCACGCCGGATGCCCGGGCCGAATTCCACTTTGGCTACGTCTTTGACATAAATCGGGATGCCCTGGTGTGTGCTCAAACAGATATATTTTATATCGTCAAGATTCTTTATGAGACCCAGGCTGCGGACGACAAATTCTTCATCTCCCCGCGTGATGAAATTGGCGCCCAGGTTCTGATTGCTTTGTATAATTGCCTGATGAACCTGTTCGATGGTGATATCATATTCCAGTAATTTGTTGGGCAACAGTTTAACCTGATATTGTTTCGCGTAGCCTCCCTGACTGATCACGTCGCCTACCCCAGGCACCGTTTGAAGATTACGTTTGACGATCCAGTCCTGGAAAGTGCGTAATTCGGTTACCGTATGACGGTCCGAATCGATATAATAAGACAATACTTTTCCCATGCCGCTGATGATGGGTCCTTTTTCCAGACCATGATGTAGATCCAGACCTTCGGGCAACGCCGCTTCGGCGGCCGCCAGTTTCTGATTAACCAGCTCGTGAGCACGAAATATATCAACGTCATCCTCAAAATATATATTAATCGTTGCTATACCAAATGCCGAACCGGATCGTATGATTTTAACGCCTGGTAGTCCCATCATCGCCACTTCTACCGGCCGGGATATTAATTGCTCAACCTCTTCGGCTGCCATCCCGTCAACCTCCCCGAAAACCTGCACCAGTTTGGGGCTAATATCCGGAAAAGCATTGATCGGCAATTTTGATAGTGACAATGCACCTAGAATGCAGATGCCCAAAAACACCATGACTACCACCATTTTATTTCTTAATGCGTATCTTACTAATTTTTCTATCATCTATTCTGTACTCCTATAAAATTCTTTATTTATTAATGCACCGTTCCGTCAGCATGAACATGGACACCAGTGGGAGATTGTTCCATCTCAGACTTTAATAAAAAGCTGTTGCTAGTGGCGTAGCTTTCCCCTACTTTAAGGCCCTTGGTTATAGCTACATATTCACCATCTGAGTCGCCCAAGGTCACGCCTCTAAGCTCAAATCCTTGTGCCACCTTTACAAAGACACAGGGAACATCATCCAAATACTGTATATGATCTTGGTGTACCGAAATGTCAGCGTTCAATGTTTTAATGGTGACATCGGCATTCACAAACAGACCAGGTCGTAACTTACCTTTGGGATTAGGTTGAACCACCCGCGCTACAGCTGTACGAGTTTGAGTGCCAACCAATGGGCCCACATAGTCAATAATACCATGTGTTTCCGGTACGCTTACATTATCCTGCAAACTTATGTGTTGACCTTTACGGACGAGTGACAGCTCATTTGGATAGACTTGTAGATTGATCCAGACGGTGCTCAAATCTGCAATTATGAAAACTTCCGCATCGTCTTTGAGGTTTTCTCCCAAAGCTATGCGCTTCTCAATAACAGTGCCGTTGAATGGAGCGACAACCTCAAAACGAGTAAACATCTCATCGGCTTCCTCGGGTAACGATTGCAGATAGGCGCTGGTGAATCCCATGGCGATCAATTTTTGTTTAGCAGTGCGTAGATTGATTTTGGCTTCGGCAAAGTTTTGGCGACTGTAAAGGTATTCCTTCTCGGAAGTAATTTTATCTTCCCACAACTTTTCCTTCCGATCAAAATTCGTCTGGGCCAGTTTCAAGCGTTCCATGCTGGCCAAAAAGTCCGCCTTGGCGTCAGCCAACTCACGGCTGTCGATGACGGCTAATACATCGCCCTTCTTGACAATATCACCCAGTTTCACTTTCACGTCACGTACAATGCCAGGCACTCGAGGAACGATATGAGCCATATTATCGGTATTAATGGCAATTTCGCCTGACAAAGGAATCTTGATCTGAAGCTTACCAGGTCCAGCGGTGCTAACGCCGATACCGTATTTGGTCATTTCATCCGTAGCCATTTGTACAATATTTCCTGATACTCGAGATTCTGAAGCTTCTGAATAGTGGATAGATCCATCGCCATGAACATGATAAGATCTGCCTTCAGCGCTGACTTTGTCGTCAGTATGGGCTTCGTCAGTGTGGACGGTTCCATCATCATGTACATGGCTTTGTTGATCCGGTCCGGCAGACTCGGCAAGCAAAATGGCGGCAGTGCCTTTGGTCACAACATACTCGCCTTCGGATAATCCGGATAAAACCTGCACGATACCGTTGTCTCGAACGCCAAGTTCCGGATGTCGCTTCTCAAAGGTTTCTCCGGCCACCTGGACAAATACCACAGGTTTTCCACCCTCATCGACAACGGCCGATTCAGGTATAACCAAGGCTTCCTGGTCGAGTATTTTTCGTTTTTGCACCGGTTCGGTCCTGATCGGAATTTGCCATTGCTGCTCTTTCAGAAAGCTGATGCCCGCGATCTCATCAGAGGCCGGGGCATGATCGACTTCGGCATCGGAACTATACACGGTAACTGAAGGTAACTCGATCCGGTGTTCTTTCCCCTCCAGGGGAATAGACAAAGATACCGTCCACAGTCCGGGCTGAGAAAAAGTTAGTTCCGGAAGGTAAATACCATCCCTTATCGGGATCGGCTCAATATGTTCGATAGGCGTCTCGGACCCCCGGTGCAAAGCAAAAGTTACGGATCCCGCCCGGCGGGGCATAAGGGTTACCAGGTCGGTAACGTGAGTAACGAATGTGACCGGCTCATTTGCTACAATAAACCGATGCTCCAGGAAAATCTCAAAACGATCACTCCGGAAAGTAACCTGGGCTGTCTTGCTTTCACCGGCATGGTCATCCTCGTTGTGGACTGTCCCATCAGCATGGGTGTGCGACTGTGACTCAACCGCAGCCGATTCATCAGCTAAAGTGAGCAACGCCGGGTCTTCTTCATGCGTATGCGTTTCGGGGCCATGATCATGATCTTCGTCTTCTTCGTGTGTATGAGTTTCGGATCCATGTTCATGATCGTGTTCTTTTTTACCAGAACAAGAAAAGACAAGGTAAACACACAGTAATAATATTATTCCTAAAATTTTTTGATTTTGCATCTTACAATTCCTTATTTTTAAAATTTTCCAATCAAAGTTTATTTTTCATTTTGGTTATTTACTTTCAAACAAAGAAACACCAACTGCTTTCTCCAAATCAGCCTGCGCTTTTAGATAAGAAAACAGCGCTTCAGAATAACCAACTTTCGTCCTGTTCAATGATCGTAAAGCTTCTGCAACTTCAAGATATCCCATTTCACCCTCTTCATAGCTGCGTGTGGCGATTCTCACTAATTCTTCAACCTGGCTTAAATTATTTTTATAATTCAAATAATGTTTTTCAGCTACCTGCAATTTGGAAAAAGCTTCTTTTACTTTGAAGCGGACTTTTCTTTCAGCAGAAACTTGTTCCCACTTTGCGCCAGCCACATTATAAGAAGCGGCCCTGATTTTTCCCTGTCCTTTCAAAAAGAAAAACAACGGAACCGACAGTCCAATTTCACCTCCCCAGGCTTTCTCCCTTGTAATTCCCTGAAATTCCTGCTGAAAATATTTTACTTCAAAATTTGGCAGAAGTCCTGTCCAGGATAAATTTCGCTCTGTTTTTTTCTGGCTGACATTTGCTTGCATCTGTGTTAAAAGCGGATGGTTTGTTAATGCCAGGATTTGCAGTGTATCAACCGACAAGCTTGTTGGTTTATAAGATAGCTCACCAGCTACTTCAAGGTTATTACAATTCTCTCTTCCCAACAGCATTGCCAATTCGGAAAGCGCAAGTTCAAATTCTTTGTCGATAAACAATTTCCGGTTTTCAACCTCGGCCAAATCGACTTTCACTTTTAATGTATCATAAGATGATGATTCCCCGGCCAGAACACGTACACGGGCTTTTTGTAATAGCTGTTTCGAGATGCGGAGGATTTCATCAAACAATATATTTTGATCTTTCAACAAAAGTACGTTGAAAAACTTTGTTTTCACTTCCCCAACAACATCATTTTTTGCTTGTAAGTAATCACTATAAACACGTTTCTTTTCCAGATTTTGCCACTTCGCTTTGAAATAATAATTCAGCGGAAATTCAATTTCCTGTTGAATACCAATTTTTTTCTCCCCATATTGGTCAAAGGAATTGCTGTTTTCCGGAATTTGTTCCAGCTCCATAAAAACGTGTGGATCACCAGGTGAAACCGCCTCCCAGATCCCGGCTTTGGCAGCTTTGACTTTTTTCCCTTGCTTGAGTAGTTCAGGATTATGCACTAACGCTTCTTCAATCGCTTGTTGCAGTGTAATATTTTGTGCATAATTTAGCTGTGACAATACAAGGAGAACAAGTAACGTAAAAATTATTTTAACTGTTAAATACTTGAACATAATTTTCTCCAATATGTGTACAGAGCGCATAGGCATGGTCTAATGCGTTAAATTCACACGACATGTAAATTTAATCGCTATGCGCTCTGCTCTTTGCCTGTACTTTAGTGCGCCATGCAATTATGAAATTATTTTGATTTGGAAAAATTTTTAAGAAGAATGAATTGGTATATGCTCGATACGCTTGGAAATAAAAGAAATGAATGATGTGAGTGGATTTTCAAAAAAAGGTTCGTAATTGTGGATAGAAATAAAAACTGTAAAATCATTCAAACAAACGATAATTTGGCAGGTGTGACAATGGATTTTTCCTTCGTCGTGTTTCTTGTCTTTGTCATCATGATGACAATCGTTGTGTGGATCTTCGTGATGTTCTGTATCTTTCCCTGGTTGATGAAAATGTAAACAAGTACCATTTTCCTGTTCATGTTCATGATCCGCAGAAATGGAGCAAAATCCCAATCCTGTCAATACCAGGTTAACGATAAGGATAAAGCTAATGATTTGATGAATAGATTTTACTTTGTGGTTTTTCAAATTGAGAAATCTCTTTTTTGAGACAGATGGATTTATCTAATTACAATGAATATAATACTAAATTATTTATTTAAAGTTTCAAATTAACTGATAAATTCAGCCTCCATTTTTTTAGCAATCTTTTGATGTTTCTCTGCTAATTCCTTTTGCCCGGATTTCTCATAAGCTGTTGCTAAATCATAATGTCCTTCAAACTTCATGGGAAAATGTTGAATTGCTAATTGAAAACAATGAATCGCAGATGAGAAATCGCCTTTCTCGATATAGGCATACCCCAGGGAATTATATGCATTAAAAGCGGTTGGATAAATTTCCACCGCTCGTTGAAATAATTCTATAGCATTGTCAATCTCCTTTTTATCCATACAATTATAGCCAGCAAGGATTTTATGCATGGCTTCCTGGATTAAATATAAGTCATCTTTAACAGAAGATTTGAAATTTTCATTTGATTTTGTAACTTCCTTAAGTTTGCGCTTTAAATAAAAGAATGTTACCAATGCAGCCGCGGCGAAAGAAACGCCTATTATTGTGATTGTAATATTAGCAAACGCAAGAAGGTAATTTATATTTTCCATTTCTATTCCTCTATTTTTTATTACCAAAAAATTTGCTCTATATTGAGTAGTTGGTAAAGAAGATTGGAGATTAAGATTGTCGAAAAATAAACAATTTTTTGTTGTTTGTCAAGGAAAAATTTGAAAGTTTGATATCATCCTTACAGGGTAATGCCTGTTCAACGAAAATACTTTATTAAAAACTCCAACAAACTCTGTAAATCAATTTCATGTCCACTCGCATGTACTTGAAGAACGACATTTTCAGAACGGTTAAAATCATTGTAAATAACTTTAATTTCTTTCATTGTCTTTTTAGCGAGGGGCACATAAAATTGAGTTTCCGGTTCTAACAAACCATTCTGGCACATCAACGGGCGCGGCGCAATCATTGAGTAGATGTCGGCAAAATCAACTAACTCCCGCAATCCGTCAAATTTCCAGCACATGCAGTGGTTTTGTTCCATTTGATCCATGACAGTGAGAAAGCCCGCGCTGACTGTCGCAGCAATCCGTTTATCCATGGCACCTAACCACATCGCCATTTCTCCGCCGAGGGACAGTCCGGTACAACCAATTTTCGATTTATCCACTTGGGGCAGTGATTTAAGATAATCAACACACCTCATCAAATCCCACAACCGTTCACCCATGAGAATACGATTTTCTTCAAACACCTCGTGCTGACCCACATCAGTTGAGATTGTTACATAATCCCTTTCTGCCAACACTGATGCAAATCCTTTATAAATGGATTTTTTTTCATAAACAGATGATCGATTGCCTCCGTGCCCGTGAATACAAACGACAGCAGGAAAGGTATCCTTCTTTTTGTTGGGCAGTGTGAGTAAAATTTTTATTCGCCTGCCGGGAGTTGTGTTGATTTCTATTTCTTGTTGTAAGTATTTTTTCTGTTTTTTGGAAGATATTACTTTTGCATAAAATGATATTTGATTTTTTAGCGAAACAAGATCATCTAATTTAAGGAGTTGAAAGAGATTTTGACGCAACTTTTTCTGCCAAACAAAAGCTTCTTTTGGTGAACGGGTGGAATATTTTTTTGTACGAAGTGACTCATCGGCATCCAGGTTGTTGAACACGTTGAAGAAAACAACAATTGTGAGGAAATAAAATATTCCAATGATTCTTTTCATCGACTACTCCTTATGTCTGCATAGTTATTTTTAATGGGAGAAAATGTTGTCCTTTTAAAACACAGAAAACAAAAGTGTCACTAACGGGTAAATTAATAAATCCATTTTATAAGCGCAACATAAATTTAAAAAATTTGAAATGGGTAAGATATTGTGGGTAATATAAAAGGTGTTTCACGATTGAAGTTTTCTTCCGGAATTAAGTTATGGACGAAAATGAGAAACGTGAGTGGGAATAAAGAAGGATATTTGTAAAAAGACATTGTCTTGGTTTTAATATTGCCAGTATAATCTTATAAAATCGCTGACATGATTAGAAAATTAGTCGCTCATTGCCACACTTTTTTCATACAGAAATTCCGGGTCTAAATCAAAACCATTTTCCCATTCAATAGTGTCAAAGCTTACACGAACTTTCTTGAATTCACTGACATCTTTAGGATGTGGGATAAGACAACATGAACATTTCAACCTATATCAATAGAGAAACATGCACATAGGAAAATACAACGAGTTAGTTATTTTATCCCACCTCCTAAACACTCAACAACATGGCTGTATTTTTCCCAAGGCAATGGCTCTATTTTAATCTTCAAAAATAAATTTTATAAAAACCTCCTCTCCAAAACCATCAATTTAAATTCATCCCGAAAACCAGTCTTTTTTAAATAATCGGCAATTTCCGAATTACGAACAGGTTCGTTGTCCCATGATTCCACTTTGAGCGAACGAATATTTCTCCAGCCTCCTTGGCTCTCAAAAAGCCGGGGTAACAAGTGTACGGCTTCCTTTTTTTCTTCCCGGCTCAAATCTTTTAAGGGGATCAATCTTTTTCCGTTGGCTTCTATGGCAACAATAGGTGACCCGTTTTTCAAAATCAAAAAATTATTCGGATGTCGGTAGAATCGCCAGTCGTGAAAAAACGGGTGAAGTAAGGGAAGAGGAGAAGCCGCACCGTAAAGATTGGCTGGATCACAAGAATTAATGAGTATCATGGAATCCGCACCAACATCCTTTTCCTTCCGGCGCTGAAAAGACACCAATTTTTCAGCGGCAGCAGGTTGAGCAAACTGCACCCCGGAAAGTCCTTTGACAAAATACCCGCGACGAATTTCTCCGCGCCATTCAAGCCGGACAAGCGTTTCATAAATTAAGCGCCAGGGAATGTTCAAGTTTTCCAATTCATAAAACTCCCGGCAAATAAGACCGTACCGTTGTAATAATAATCGAGAAACCGATTCTAATATTTTTGAATTGAAATTATTATCAGGATCATAAGCTGGTATTAAAAACCATCTGCCCAAACCAGTGCCCGGGCGAAAATGTTTTGTTTGCCTGTAAACGCCGCTTTTTGAACGGTTGCCAAACCTTGTCGCTGATGAAGGAACTTTTTGAGATGAGATAACTCTTTTGCCAGCCCGTATCACAGAAAACGTATCGTTGGAAACCTCACCTAATTCAATGAGTTTCCATAAAGCATTGGCGCATAATGAAGGAGATAGCCCGGTTTCCATTGACAGATCAGTTACAAAACAGGCGCCTCCTTTTTTCAAAGCATTCCGGATTTCCGATACATTTTCATTTATAATTTTTGAACTGGGATCTGAAACAACATTGGAATGGAAATAATCCAAATTCTCTCTAAATAGAAATGCGATATTTAATCCCGACTTACTTTTCGGAGCAGAACCCTGCCAAATTATTTCTCCGGATTGGCACAACTCATCCAGCCATACCGGGGAGTAATCCTTAACACGGCGCGCAAAAATTTCATTCTCCCAAATTTTAGCTGGCAAAGCTAGTCCCTGAAATTGTTCCAAAACATTTAACAAACCATCAATTCCGGACAACTTTGATTCTTCTTTCCGATGCTGCCATTGCAGCAAAAATTTTGCAAACAGTCCCGTGTCACATGGTTGTACCTGGTTCCGTTGTTGTTTAAGGGAAATACGTCGAATTCTTTCTACTGTGTCTTTGAATGCCCAATGAATCTCATCTTGTTTTTTGGCTGGAATCTTTACCAGCGAGCCTGTTTTCTGCTCTTTTTTCAAATATTGTTGAATGAAATCTTTTTCAAAAGGATAACGGACGCTGACTTGTTTTTCTGTTATTAAGGAATGGCTCCTTAAATAGCGATCAAATATTTTTTTATGGGCAGTTTGTGGATCAAGTTCTTGGAAAAGTAATTCTGCCGGAAGAATTTGTTCAGCTGTTGGCTGTTCTTTACTATTTTTAGATTGGGATAAAATTTTTAAAGTATCTTGCTGTGTTTTCTGATCCTCAGGCTGAAATGAAAAAGCATCGCGATAAAGTGGAAAATCTTCTGTGGCTATCCACCGTTCAGTATCTTCAACTTTTGGCAAAAAAATCTTTATGATTCGCCTGTCCTGAACAAGCGGTTTAAGAAATGATTCCAAATCCCCGCTAATTCTTTCGGTTATTTCATTTCCGGTTAAATCGCCAATTCGATGAAGCAGCTCAACCAATTCTGCCGGTGTCCTCGCCTGAAAACCTTCTTTTTTCGCTTGAAGCCTTTCTTCCAAATAAATTACAGCCGACTCATCTAAAAGTTGATCGATGTTGTCAGTTCCCAATAATTCTTTCAAAGAAGTTTTGTCGATAATTCCGGAAGGGTGAGCGCCTGCTTTTGGTTCTTCATATTCATACATGTAATCCTGTTGAAAGTCAAATAAAAGCGATGAAGCAAAGGGCGAGGGTGCAGATGTGCGTTGAAAAATTACTTTTACTTCTCCGGTTTCAATTTTACCGAGCAACAGTTTTAATTCATCCACAGCAAAGAAATCCTGCATGCTCTCCCGATATGTTTCAAAAACAACCGGGAACGATGGGTGCTGCCGGGCAACTTCCAGTAAATCACGAGCCCGCATTCTTTGCAGCCACAATGGCGCGCGTTTGCCGGGGAAGAATAAGGGCATCAACATCGCCCTGCCTGCATTTTGACGAAACCGCAATCCAAAGAAAAATGATTTGGCTAATTCTTCAATAATCAAATCTTCAACATTTTTTGTGGTGACACTTTTGAATACATTATAAAATGAATCAGGATTTTCCATTGGATAGCGGAAGGTTAGCCCCCCGTCTGCATGATGAGATTCCGGTTCGATGTTTAAAAAACGGCGGAATTGAGCCAGTATTGCCAACTTCCATGGCAGGTGAACAAACCCGCCAAACGGGGAAAGCAAAACGAAGCGCAAATCTCCCATTTCATCGGGAAAGGTTTCAAGAAGGATCGTACGGTCATCCGGGATGTTTCCGGCTTTCTGCTTTTGATCAAGGAAATATTCGTACAAATTATTAGCAGCATCTTGATCGAGACAGCACTGGGATTGCAACCAGGATAGGCAATCATTGTCGCTCAATTTGTTTGTAAACTCGCGACTGAACGCCCCTATTTTTTTACCTAAATGGGAACTGCGGTGAAAATATTCACCTTTCCAAAAAGGCATTGTTGCAGGTTCACCCGGTGCGGGCGAAACGATAACTTTGTCTAACGTAATATCTTCAATTCGCCAGGTATTTGTACCTAATATAAAAACTTCGCCAAGCCGGCGTTCGTAAATAAATTCTTCTTCAAGTTCACCAATTTTTGTTTTCCCGTCTTCAAGGTAGCAGCCGTATTGACCGGTATCAGGAATGGCTCCGCCGCCTAATATGGCAGCTCGCTGCGTTCCTGGCAAAGGATGAAGTACATTATTAATTTTGTCCCATGAAACACGGGGCTTTAGATCGTGAAACGTCTCTGAAGGATAGCGCCCTGATATCATTTCAATAACATTCAAAAAAGGAGATCGGGGTAAATTTTGATAAGGATACGCTCCTTTGAAAAACATGTAAAGTTCTTCAACTTTCCACTGTTTGGATGCCACCATAGCCACAATTTGCTGGGCAAGAATATCGAGACAATTTGTCGGTATTTTAATGGGCGCCACGTCTGCTTCCTGCATCGCATGAGTTATCACTGCCATTTCCAGCAGATCGGATCGCATTTTCGGAATGAGCCTTCCCTTACTTGCTGCCTTGTATAGATGACCGGCTCTGCCCACGCGTTGCAATCCACGAGCAATCGATTTAGGTGACTCGACCTGGCATACGAGATCAATCGCGCCCATATCAATTCCCAATTCCAGTGTACCGGTTGCTACCAGGGCTGGCAAGTCTCCCCGTTTAAGTTCCTGTTCGATTTGTTTGCGGATTTCTTTTGACACGCTTCCGTGATGCGCTTTTGCTAATTCAAATCCTGCCCGTTCGTTTATTTCAGAAGTTAATCGTTCCACCGCAGCCCGGTTATTAGAAAAGATTAATGTTGTTTTGTGCTGCTGAATTAACTCAAGCAATTTTTGATAAATATCAGGCCACACGGTATTTTCCGGCAGCGATTTGAAATCTTCAACCGGGTTGAGAATCTTGAGATCTAATTTCTTCCGCATGCCGGCATCAACAATAGTTACCGGTCTTGGGGTAAAATCTGTTTCCGCCTTATTGGTTGAGCAAAAACCGCCCAGAAATTTTGCAATCTCGGTTAATGGTTTCTGTGTAGCAGATAATCCGATTCGGGTGAATGAATGATTTGAAATTAATTGGAGACGCTCCAAAAGGACTGCTAAAAAGGTTCCCCGTTTGTTTTCGGACAAAGCATGAATTTCGTCAACAATTACATATTTAACCGATTTTAAAAATTGTTGAGAATATTTCGAAGTGAGCAATAAATGAAGCGATTCCGGAGTGGTGATTAAAATATGAGGCGGTCGTTTGATCATTCGTTGCCGTTCTTTTTGCGGTGTGTCACCGGTACGCACCGCAACCCGGATTTCAGGAACACTGATTTTTAACTCGTTTGCAGTTTTTTGAATGCCTTTTAAGGGTTGCTCTAAATTTCGCTCAATATCATAATTCAACGCTTTCAAAGGAGAGATATAAAGCGTGTGAACACCCTCGATTTCTTCGCTATTGGAGAGCTTATCCAACAATTCATTAATGCACACCAGAAAAGCAGCCAGCGTTTTTCCCGAACCGGTGGGCGCTAAAATCAGAGTGTTTTGCTTTTTAAAAATGGAAGGCCAGCCTTTGAGTTGCGGTGGTGTTGGCGTTTGGAATGTGTTTTTGAACCAGTTTTGTATGGTAGGATGAAATTTGTGCAGGATGTTGTTGGTAGATTTTGGGGGCATGATTTTAATTTGTAAAATTGATATGGTGCGTTATATTATCATTGTATCAGTAAAGTTTTCCGACCAGGTTTGTGCGGAAATGTCCCAAAAAATATGAATTCAAAAAGCGAGATCTGATGGGTTGATTCTATCTTTGGAGATTTTTTACAATAACCACAACTCTGTGAAAATAACATATTAACAGCGAACCTGTAAAATTTTTCCACAATGTCATGCATTTATAATGATAATTGTTTTAAAGTTTCATTTTTGTTTCGATTGTATCTGCTGAAAGGTCGGCACCACATTCCCATTCAACAAAATACCCACCATTAGAAATTTTCATAAATTCTGATATTTTCTGTAATGGCTGGAAAGCCTCATACTTTAAATAAGGTGCAACGTCAAAAATACCTGAAACACCCTCATCGGCTACAATTCGTAAAGTGTAATTTGAAAGAGGAATTACTTCATTAATTCTCATTGATCTAATCCTTTAATTGGAAATGGATTCTTACCATTAGCTGCCAGCTCCCAATCTGCTATAAGATCTTCTTTATGAATTTCGATCCAGGCTAATACAAGCTTATGTTTGTTGGATGGTAACGAGCCGGCAAGTACTTCGCCTTCGGGAATTGAATATACAGCCACCTTCCCTTGATAGTCCGCATGAATATGCGGTAAATGATGTTTTTCTGTGTCTTTGAAAAACATTCTGATCAATATATCATAAAACATAGAAATGGTTGGCATTCATACTCCATAGAAATCGAATAAATTTACGTTCCTAAATATTTATAATTCATTTTTTTAGTACCAATCTCTTACCTTCGCTCTAAACCACATCAAAGCAATAATCGTTTTTGCATCAATTATTTCACCGGAATTCATCATTTTAAAAGCCTCAGTATAGGAAAATTCTTTGGCTAAAATATCCTCCCCCTCAGCAGAAACTCCCCCGCCGGAATATTTTTTGTCGTTTTTATTTACTTCGGCATAGTAGAGATGAACCTTTTCATTACTCCCGCCCGGGGTTGGGTAAAAGTAAAATAAATGATCTACTTTTGAAACATGGTAGCCTGTTTCTTCTGCAATTTCACGGATGATGGACTCTTCTGGTGAGTGCCCATCATCTACCATTCCAGCTACGATTTCCCATGTCCATGCATTATTTTTCTCTTTGGTATAGACCGGGAAACGAAATTGTTTAATTAAAATAATTTTGTTTTTTTCACGATTGACCAGGAGCACGGCAACGGAGTCGCCGCGCTCAAGATTCAATCTTACAACTTCTTCACTGAGTGTTCCGTCAAATTTTTCGAATTGAAGGATTGAATGGTCAACTTTAAAAAAGCTGTCTAAAATTCGTTTCGTTTTTTTTATGGTAACTTTCATCTATCTAATAGGTCTATAATCCAAAAACAGTGAGTAACATACCATTTGAAAAATAAGATGGTAAATTGCACTAAATGCTGTAAAGAAACTAACACCTGCTGCGCTGCTATTTATTGAAAAAAGCCAGCTAGCAGAAAATAAAGCAAATGATGCAACGAAAGTAAAAAGCACGGCAGAATAATAAAAAACATTGCTTTTTTTGCCGGCGCTCGGCATTGACCTGCTGTCCCACAAGAAAGCGCTCCGGGCAATATCATCTGGCACTCTGCCATTAATGATATAAAACTCCTTTATTTGATTCATCGCTTCTGCGCTGCTCCACCATGCCTGGCGAAGTCGGATTAACTGCATAAAAAGAATCCAACCGATAACATTCAGAAAAATTGATAAAGCGGCTAATATGGAAAGATTGTTAGGTGATAGGGTAGTGATTTCAATTTTTATTAGTTGACTACCTACTATTAAAACAATTGCCCCTGAAATGATCAGAAAAAAATTAAAAACCGTATGACGGTCGTTCATCGCCTGCGAAGCGGTTTCCCTAATATAGTCATATTCTTTCATCAACAGTGTTGTAAATTCAAAAGCGTTTTCCTGAAGCCTGGGATTCTTAAGCCGTTTTGCCTGGATAAGTCGTGCTGTTGTGTAGTCACGATATTTGAAGAAAGTCAATAATATCGCTAACTGGATGACAACGAGATAGATCACCAAAAAATTTTGGTTCAGTTCCGGCTGATAAAAAAACGAATAATAGAAAAGAATAAGATTTACCGCAATTACAGCGGCAATTAAAATTGCACGTTTGAATGTGCTGTCCATAGTTAAGAGCATACTGCACTCCTTGTTGTTTGTTAGTTCAAATTGATTAATACTGGTTTTGGCTGCTTTTAACTAAAAGCAGAGTTGGTGGCGCAAATGTGAGTTGGCAGTAATTTTACATTATTATTACTGAGTGAGAAAATATATTTTTTCACCTCCTTTCGTTTGCAAAAGATTAGATTAATAAACAGATCGTTTTCTTGAAACCAAAGATAATCATCCCAGCCAAGTTCAGTAAACACTAATTTCATTAATCAATTAATTCCCGTTCAGCGATTTTTCCAACTTTCGCTTGTTCTATTGATTTTTGTAAATGTTCTGCATTGGCTGGATTGGAGAGAAGATATATAGTTTCTTGCCACGAATTGAATTCATCAAGAGGCATTAATACTGCTTTCCTCCCTTTTTTGTTGCAAATAATTGTAGGCTTAACATCAGTAACTACTTGTTCGATTAAACTGTTTAAGTCTTGTTTAGCCTGATTTATTGTTATGGTATTCATGAGATTTTCTTTTTATTAATATTAGGATGGTCAATAAATAATTTTTTAAGAAGCTTTTTTGAATCCCAGGTTCATGATTTTAGCTTGTACTGATTCTAAAACTGAATCCCGAATAAACTCACTTGCATTGAGAATTTCTATTCCGATCAACTCTCCTTTATCGCTTAACTCAGCGGTAATGTTTGGATTTATCTCAAAGCTTCCTGCTTCTTTTTCTTCGGAAATAGCTAAATGTAGAATGTCTTCTTTTGCGAAATATTTTAATTGGTTTTTATTCATAGTGAAATCTTCCGATTTTTATTCTGAAATTTATTTGTTGACGTGTTATTACATGTATTGTAATTGGAGTTATGGAATTAGATTTTTTTTCATAAGGAATCAGCACTAGAGACTTACCATGCTTACCAACAACAACGAGTCTATTCGTAGTAATATCAATATAACGTTCATCAGAATACAGGAGAATATGCTCAATTTTGGAAATATCAAATCCTCGCATCTTTGATTTGTATTTCATATATTCTGTCCATTGTATTTCCTTGTACATTATAATGTTTCCAGGTTTTACTCAAAACATAATTGATATAATGCAGCCAAAGCAGCCGGTAAATTATCTATATAAGCAATCGGTATATTTTCATTCAAATAAGGAGTATAAACCGAAACTTTAAGAATTTCATTTATGGGTGATTTAGTGATAATATCGATAACTATATCTTGCCACTCAGGCTCGATATCTTTTAATCCATTTAAAGTAAAACTGCGCGGTCCAAGTTCAGTTAATTGTACAATAATCGAAAAATCCATTAAAGTTAAGCCCACAGCGCGTTTTTCAGAAAAATTAAAACGTAATAGAATATTATCATTTAACTCAACAGCAGATGTGGCTTTTTCACTAGGTGAGAAGGAAATGTACAACACATCAACATCTTTATCATAATTTTATGTG
>JACKQG010002984.1_pt1 | contig 21333 bp, 14 predicted proteins | sample 8237621 | NCBI WGS metagenome assembly JACKQG01 (sample SAMN15677084, study PRJNA649215) | marine metagenome | biome: marine; feature: Black Sea; material: saline water; isolation source: suspended particulate matter (SPM) from the Black Sea western gyre | collected 2013-06-09/2013-06-10 | depth... | reverse complement strand
CACTGGATCGTTTGGCTCGTGACCCTTATATTCGCCAAACGCTGGAACGTGAATTTAACAATCGCGGAGCCAAAATTGAATATGTACTCGGTGATTATGATGAAACCCCTGAAGGGGAGGTACGAAAAGACTTAGATGCTACCTTTGCGAAATGGGAAAATGCAAAACGGGTTGAACGTAGTAAGCGAGGTAAGCGTCGAAAAGCCCATAGTGGTAAATGGGTACACGGGATGTCTCCCTACGGCTATTGTGTTGATAGAGAAGCTGAGGATGGTCTGGCTATTATCGAAAGTCAAGCGGAAGTTATTAGGAAGATATTCCATTGGTACACCGAGGAAGATTTTTCAATCAAGGAAATCAAACGAGCTCTGGTTGTTGAAGGGGCGGTGCAGAAAAAAGGGGGGACTACTTGGGCACCTTCAACCATTAATCATATTCTTGATAATACGATCTACGCAGGGTATTGTCATTTCAATAAAAGTAGCCGTGTAGGAACCAGAGATGTTTTCAAAGATAAGAAAGAATGGATCCGAATCGAAGTTGAACCAATTATTGATGTGTCGACTTTTGAGAAAGCGTTGCTACGTAAGAAAGAGAATAGAATGAGTCGGAGAACACAGCCCAAATATGAATATTTACTGAACCGAAGGGTGCTTTGCTCTGAATGCAGAAAAACTTATGCGGCTGAGACGAGATGGAGTGGAATCCGTAGAGGCTCAACAGGCAAAAAATATAAAAGTCAATTCTATCGACACCGAATGGCGAATGGGCATTGTATGAATGCCCAGGTCAATTGCCGTGTACTGGATAAGATCGTATGGGATAAAGTGCAAAGCATTCTACTTAACCCCGCAGCGCTTGTCGAAGGATATGAACAAACTGTTGAAGAGCATAAAAAAACCGTAGAAAAAAGGCTGCTTCAAATTGATGTGTTAGAGCGAAATTTACTAAAGCTCGAAGAAAAACGCCATAACCTCACTTCAGTGTATCTTGACCCGGATATTCAATTATCGAAATCGGAATATATTAAGCAAAGGGATCAATTCGATGAGGAAGAACAAACCATTAACAAGAGGATAGAGATCCTACGAGAAGAACTTGCGGTAGTGCCAGAACCAGCGCAACTAGAAGTTTTGAAAAAGTTCTCGGATGAGATAGCAGATGAGTTGTTAGGAGATCAAGAACTCTCTCTCGCGAAGAAAAAAAGAATTCTCAAACTTATGAACATTAAGGTTTTTTACCACCCTGATGGAAGAATTCTCCTGGATGGTTGGCTAAACGTACCAGAAGAACACGTGGCTATTGATCACGGTATGTCGGTGCCAGGCAAACCTCGTGTGGTATCGACTTCGACTTCAACGACGACACCTTCAAGACCAACAACAGCGCAGGAATAAACACGAGAAAGCATAGCTTGAGTTTAGGTTAATTTGGGCTGGGAGTCAATCGGAACATACTTGAGATTAGAGTAAAAAAACACCTTGATTATGCTACAATATTCCAGATTATTTCTACCTTAATCAGGGTATTTAAAGGAAAAGGTGATGAGAGTTAGTAAACAAAGGTTTCTGTTATTCCTGTTTTGTATGACACTCACTATTGGTGCGTGTCGTGCTCCCGTCACATCCACCCCAACAATGCCATCCCCAAAAAACATACCTGAGGTTGTTTCGACGGCATCGAACACTCCTGAACCAACCCCAACACAGGATCTTGTGGATACTTCCTTCTACAGCCCTGAAATTGCATCGACATCCACAGAAACCATTTATGAACAACAACAACGTGCCACGCTTGGAAAGACAGATACTTTCTTCTGGCCAGACGGAAATATTGGTCTCGTTCCCTTTGATGGACAATTCCGTTTTTTTGCGGCAAACAGCACACGCTCAGCCGTCAGCGTTGGGACACTGGATGATCCGGGAAATATCGTTGAAAACCATAGACTCACTATCGCAGGTGTAGACTCGGAATTCTCTTACGCCTCAGGTGGTCCCGTTTATCGTGACCCTGATAGTGGGTTATTGTTGATGTTCTATCACGCAGAGCGGCATCTGAATGGGAATGGCTCCATTTTTCATGCATCAATTGGCCTTGCTGCTTCACAAGATGACGGACAAACTTTCCAAAACCTGGGGATTATTCTAGAAAACAATGCCCCTCCTGATGCAAAAGCACCTTGCTGTGCTGACATGGGCGGAGCGACGTACACGATTAAAGACGGTCAGTTCCTGGTATATTTCCGCGATCGGCTTGAAGATTTAAACACAATTGAACTTGCTGTTGCGACCGCAGCGGTGGATGAAGTCATCGAAGCTGCAAAGAATGGAATGGTCACGCCCTGGTCTAAATATAACAATAATGGACAGCAGCAACCGGGAATTTCAGGATTATCTTCACCATTAGAAGCGGGCAACCCTCCCACAGATTGGTTCAGTATTTCTTATAATATGTTCATTGATCGCTATATCATGGCGATATTGACACACGTTCGTTCTGATACGAATAACTATCAACTTTATTTAACAACATCCGAAGATGGTTATCAATGGTCGCCGCGAGTGCTATTGATGGAGTTTAATGGGGAAATGGCATACCCTACAATTATCGCTCCCGATGGTAACCCACTCAATACGTCAGAAACGTTTTATATTTATTACGTCACGACCCCAGTGGGTGTAACTCGCTGGCATAACACGAAATTTGAACGTATGACGGTCACGCTCAGCGGGCAGATGTTGGAGCCGTCTCATGGATGGGAATTCGAAGATGATGCTGAGGGCTGGAAACCCTTATATCACATGGATACGTTTGAAATCCAGAATAGCGCATTGATTATCCAGGCGACGGGAAATGATCCCTATATGGCATCTCCCCCACTCGGAATAAATGGTGACACGTATAAAAAAATTGAAATTCGTATGAAGACTGGGCAAAGCGGTACAGGGCAGTTTTTCTTCACGACTAAGGAATTCCCATACCATGTAGAAGAAACTTCTGTAGCCTTCGATGTTGATGAATCGGATGAATATATAACTTATACAGTCGATATGTCTGCATCGGAAAACTGGAAAGGCATCATTGGAGATATACGATTCGATCCAATCGATCAGGCAACGACGATTGAAATAGATTATATTCGTCTGATTCCTTAGAGCAATCTGAGATAGGTCAAAAAGAGTTGTTTATGGGCAAATTAAAATGATGCTCTCGCTGGATTTGCAATCCAGCAGCTTTTGCCAGAGAAACAGGGATTACGAATCATCTTTGAGCATTTTTTACCATTACCTAGAAGGATAAGAAAAACTTCGGATGTCTCCAAGATTTCCGAAGTTTTTCTTTAGTCGTATAATAGAAGTGGAATTATTAAGTTGTTAGAAAACAATTCACAAGTAATTATTCTTAACCATAAATATGCCAACTTTCTAACCTTCAACCAGGAGTCTCCATGTCCGAACCCCGCGTAGTCCATCCACCAACAGGGACCGAACTAACCTGTAAAAACTGGCTTATCGAAGCCGCCTACCGCATGATCCAGCATAATCTTGACCCTTCAGTTGCTGAAGTACCCGAAAAGCTGATCGTCTATGGCGGTCGCGGCCAGGCTGCCCGAAATTGGGAATCCTTTGATGCCATCCTTGAATCGCTCAAAAATCTCGAAGAAGATGAAACCCTCCTTGTTCAATCGGGCAAACCTGTCGTGGTTTTCAAATCTCACACCGATGCACCGCGAGTCCTGATCGCCAACTCCAATCTTGTCCCCGCCTGGGCAACCTGGGATCATTTCGACGAGCTTGCTGCCAAAGGCTTGATGATGTACGGGCAAATGACCGCCGGTTCGTGGATTTACATCGGCACCCAGGGCATCCTTCAAGGCACCTACGAAACCTTTGGCGCGTTAGCGCGTCAGCGCGGATGGAATTCTCTGGCTGGCAAATTTGTATTAACTGCCGGATTGGGGGGAATGGGCGGCGCCCAGCCTCTGGCTATCACAATGAACGAGGGCGTTGGTCTGTGTGTGGAGGTAGACGCGGCCCGTGCCCAGCGCCGACTTGAAGATCGCTACGTGGACGTTGTGGTTGATACCCTTGATGAAGCTTTGGAATTGGTTGAGGAGGCTGTTTCCGCCAAGAAATCTCTCTCCATCGGCCTGGTCGGTAATGCTGCAGATATTTTCCCCGAACTCGTAAAGCGCGGCATCATCCCGGATGTGGTCACAGACCAAACCTCCGCACATGAAGCCTTATTCTATGTTCCCTCAGGTATTAGCGTAGAAGAAGCCGATGTGCTCCGCGAATCTGACCCTGCCAAATATAAAGAAATGGCACGCTCTTCGATGGCGAAACATGTCGAAGCCATGTTGGCGCTCCAGAAAATGGGCAGCGAAGTTTTCGATTATGGCAATAATATCCGCCAGCAGGCCTTCGATCATGGTGTCAAAAATGCCTTCGATTTCCCCGGCTTTGTGCCCGCCTATATCCGCCCCCTCTTCTGCGAGGGGAAGGGCCCTTTCCGCTGGGTGGCGCTTTCAGGTGACCCCGAAGATATTCTCCGCACAGATGAAGCCATTTTGGAGCTTTTCCCCGATGATGAACATCTCCACCGTTGGATCAAGATGGCGCAGGAAAAAGTCGCTGTGCAAGGATTACCTTCCCGCATTTGCTGGCTGGGGTACGGAGAGCGCGAGCTGGCAGGCCAGGCCTTCAACAAACTCGTTGCCGAGGGCATCGTAAAAGCCCCTATCGTGATTGGTCGCGATCACCTTGACGCGGGGTCTGTTGCCTCGCCAAATCGAGAAACAGAGGCGATGCTGGACGGTTCCGACGCAGTCTCAGACTGGCCGATCTTGAATGCGCTGATCAACGCCGTCGGTGGCGCGACCTGGGTATCATTTCATCATGGAGGCGGAGTGGGGATGGGCTACTCACAGCACGCAGGACAGGTTATCGTTGCAGATGGCACGCCCGAAGCTGCCGTACGTCTCTCACGGGTGCTGACGACTGATCCCGGTATGGGGGTTGTCCGCCATGCGGATGCAGGCTATGATATCGCCATTGATGCGGCCAAGCGGCATGGGATCAAGATGCCGATGTTGAAGTAAAAAGAGAAAATGTGGAAGGGCAAATAAGCGTTTGCCCATTATTGGCTTGAAATTTGTAAAAATGACATGATGGAGATATAGCTATGCAAAGCCAGCAGACAAGATATTATTGGGTTGATATTCTTAAAGTCTTCGGTATCTTTCTGATCTATTATGGTCATGTTTTGCAGAGAACATATCGTCTTAGTCCTGATGCGGTTTTTTTTCAATACAAGCTAATATACGCTTTCCATCTCCCATTGTTTTTTTTCATTTCAGGCTTCTTCTATAAAAATAACAAAGACTCGAAGTTTACAGAGATCGGTGTCTTGTTTCAGAAAAGAATATTCCCTGTTTTGCTATTTTTGGGAATTTCATTCTTGATTTGGCCAGTGTACCTGTACGTAAAATTTGGGGAGATCGACTACGATTTCTTGATCCAAAATCTGATCTTTCTTTTGGAAGGAAAACCCCATATAAGCGCTACTCTATGGTTTTTGGTTTGTTTGTTCGTAGTGGAAATTTGGGCCTTATTATTGCTCCCTAAAATAAAAACTGTTCTTCAGGGGATTCTTCTTTCTTCTTTCTTTTTATATATTGGTTATGTGTTGACGGCAATTCCTGAACTTGAAGCGTACTATATCTTGCCTAAAAATTTTTGGTATATTCACGAATCTGTTTTGGCTTTTGGATTTTACGCAATGGGATACTCAACTTTTAGATGGATGAAGAAATTGGTCGAATTAAACCCAATCCTGCGGATTGCCTTGCTCATATTTTTTGGGTGGGTCACGGTCTGGTCTGTCAATCTTAATAGCCCATCTGATTCCTTTGTGGTGGTATTAAAAGCTTCAGAGCATGGAAATTTATACTTCTTTCTCTCAGCTTTTTCAGGAATATTGGCAACAATATTCCTGGCATCCTTTATCCCAAGGAGCAGGTGGCTGGATTATATTGGAAAAAACACATTAATATTGTTAGGAACCAATAGTTTGTTTATGTCGTTTTTTAATTCTCATATAGTTGGATGGCTGGGGCATCAAGCATCTACAGCTTTGGTTATCTTTGATAGTCTTTGGATCTCTGTCCTGACGATTGGGCTAAGTGTTCCGGTGATTGAAATCCTGAATAGATGGTTGCCGCAGTGGGTGGGAAAACCTCAAGTGGATGGTCCAATTATAAAGAAGATTTCGCCACCTCAGTTCTTATTTCTGAGGAAAAACTTTGAGATATTATCTCAAAAAATGGGGAGAATCAAAGATGACCAGAAGTCATAATGAGTGTTTGAAGTGAAAATCTCGTTTATGCTCACAAACAATCCATTATGAGGATAGTACATTGTCAAGCGCATTTTGATGGAAAAGCATCCAGTCTCTGAGCGGAGCGGAGCGCAGTCGAAGAGCGGCATTAGCATATTCGTCCTTCGACTTCAGGCTCAAAAACAATCGCCTTCCGCTCAGGAACTGTTATCGTTTGTTTAAATCAAGAAACTATCTTCCATCATTTTATTCTTGACAGACCAATAGCAGGAAAGTAGTTTTTAGAATTTAGGTTTAGGAATCAAATAGGGCAGACCAGATAGTCGGCTGCCCTATTCATATTTAGGTTTGCTAATTAGAGCAAATAATCGCGCAATTCACGGCTGCGTGTGGGGTGACGTAATTTACGCAATGCTTTCGCTTCGATTTGCCTGATACGTTCACGGGTAACGCCAAAGTAACAGCTCACCTCTTCCAGGGTATGCTCTTTACCATTATTCAATCCAAAGCGCAGTTCCAATACCTGGCGTTCGCGCTTTGAAAGGGCAGAAAGTGCAGTCTGTACCTGTTCTCGGAGCATCTCACGGGCAGCCGCGTCCACAGGGGCAATGGCGTCCACATCTTCGATAAAGTCTCCTAGTTGGCTGGAATTATCTCCGCCAACTGGAACTTCCAGGGAGACAGGTTCCTCTGCAATCTTCAGGATGTCTTCCACTTTTTTTGCAGCGTTTTCCCAACGAGCCATTATTTCTGGCGAAATTGCTACGGATTTGCTTTGGGCGGTGATGATTTCCTGGATATCCTTTTGGGCAAGATATTCTGTTCCGAGTACCAGTTCTACTGATGAGGGGGTGCGACCCAGCTCCTGTGTCATTTTTCGCTGGGCGCGATAAATCCGACTGATCGCTTCAAATAAATGAACGGGAATGCGAATGGTGCGTGCCTGTTCGGCAATTGAACGGTTTATTGACTGGCGGATCCACCAGGTTGCATAGGTGCTGAATTTAAAGCCTCGCCGCGGATCAAATTTGTTAATCGCGCGTAGCAGGCCTAAATTTCCCTCCTGGATCAAATCCAAAAACGAGACCCCGCGTCCCATATAGCGTTTTGCCACGCTCACGACCAGGCGGAGATTGGAACGGGCAAGCGCCTGACTTGCCGTATCGTTTCTATAGGCGATTGCATCCAATTCAAATCGAAGGCTTTCATCATCAGGCAAATTACGAAAAAAAGTTTTGCGCACGGGCAATTTTTGAGATTTGCGGATATATTCAAGTAGCCATTTGGCGTATGAGAAAGGGAGCAGGTAAAAACACAGGAAAAGGCCATAAACCTGATGTGCAACTTGATTCCAGTGGTCGTTTTTCCCCCAAAGCCCATTATCAAGATAGGCTCGTGTATACGAGGGGGAGTCTTTTTCCCACCCATGGTGCAGCGATTGTGCTTCTGCCAGCATCAAGCCAAGATCGGGGAGCTCGCCCTCATCCTTGCTAATGGTTTTCTTAATTTCCTTCCAAAAACTGAGCAGATCTCCAATAATTGTCCGGTAGGTATTTGTCTCTAAAGAAATATTTCCCTGGATAAGCTGGCAGCGAGAATTATTTACAAAACGCAACCCTTCAACCATTGTTGCCAGACGGAATTCGCTATTTACATCAAGAAGCTCTACACGCCCGATCTCACGCAGATATAAGCGCACCGGATCATCTGAATTATCTGTTTGCAACGCCCTTTCGGCTTCTGCAGATTTAGCCGCCTCGTTTTCCTCGCTAAGCGGTCCATCAATTTCCGCAAGGCTGTCTTCGTCTGGCTCATCCAGATCAAAAGCACTCCTGCGTACGGTGACGAGAAGTTTCCGTTCATCAGCACCTAGCTCACGTGGCTTTTTTGTGGAATTTTTTGTCATCATCATTCCAATCTACGAAGGCTTAATCGGCGTTGTGCTTCATCCAGGGTACGCAGCATAAGGGCATGCTGCATCACTAATTCTTGATAGGAATTTTCTTCCAGATCACCTTTCTGTTGCGCTTCTTCCTGAAAAAAACGGAGTTGGTTCAGACTTTCGTTCAAGCCCAAGCGACGTAATTTTATCACGCCACGCAGTGCCTCTTCGAGCAAACGTTCCTCCACCGGGCTGAGCTCTTCCGTCTCGGCGAGGAGCTTTTTCTTCAGCTCAGCCAATGCCTCAGGGAGATTGGCTGAAATATGATCGTACGCTTCCAATTCATCCTGTTCCAGTGATGCCTTAACTGCCCTGAAGAGTGTCTGGTTCTCTGTATACTCGAAATCTTCCAGACTGAGCGCGTGTAGTCCCGATTCTTGTAAAGCGCGGTCGAGTCTGTAGAGTAGATTGGGGTTGCGGATCAGGATACCCAAACAGTATTCCTCGATCTTGCGGGCAGGATTAACAGCTGCAATACCTGCCGTAGATTGTTGGACTTCCTGGTCTTTTACGACCTTTCGTTTAGAGGATGGTATTCGTCTCACCCTCTTACCCCGGGCTTGCCCGCCGATTAATGCTCGTTCGTCTACTTTCAACATCCGGGCCAACTGCTGACGGAAAGTTTCCCTCTCAATCGGATTTGGCAAATCGGCGATCAGTGGCAAAACCTGCGCGGCGATATCGCTTTTCTCTTTCGGGTCATCAAGATCACGACCTACGGCGAGGGTTTCCATGACATGGGTCACAATTGGTTTTGCCCCGGCGATGATCTCTTTCCATTCTTCGGGATTGCGTAACACAATCTCGTCCGGGTCGAGGTCGTCTGGCAGACTGGCAACGCGCAGATCAGCCTGTAATCGGGCCTCATGCCGGAGATAGCCGCGGGCATCAAACCCCAACTCCCCTTCACGGTCGAGGGATTTTCGGGCCGCTTCCAGCCCACGCAGGATCGCTTTTTGTCCGGCTGCATCCGGGTCGAGGGCCAGCACGATATGATTACCGGGCGTATAGCGTTTGATCATCCGCAGTTGATCTTCGGTCAGGGCTGTGCCCATTGGTGAGATGATATTCTCAAAACCGGCCTGATGGGGGGTGATGACATCGAGATAGCCCTCCACGATCACCGCCTGGTCGCTAGAGCGGATTGCTTTCCGCGCCCGGTCGAGGCCGTAGAGCAGGCGTCCTTTATCGAAAACATCTGATTGGGGGGAATTCAGGTATTTTGGCAATCCTTCAGGATCCATTGTTCTTGCCCCGAAGCCAGCCATTCGTCCGCGTGCGTCACGGATCGGGATCATCAGTCGGTCTCGGAAGCGATCATAGCGTCTGCCCTGATCGTTTTCGGAGAGCAAACCAGCATCCATCAGATCCGGTTCGGTGTGTCCACGTTCGGTGAAATGTTTAAGAACATTATCCCAACCGGGAGGGGAGTATCCGAGGGTGAAGGATTCGATGGTTTCGTCGGTCAACCCGCGTTTTTCGCGCAAATAGTCGAGGGTCTTTTTTCCTGCCGGGGTCTTCAATTGTTGGTGATAAAAGAGGGCCACTTCTTCAAGCAGCGTGCGCAGATTATCATTGGCTTCTGCCTGCTCTTTTTGCTGGGGTGTGAACTGTTGCAGCTCAACGCCTGCCCGCTCGGCGAGATAGCGCAGGGATTCCTTGAAATCCCAGCCTTCCTTTTTCATGACGAATTTGAAGATGTCTCCACCCTCGTTGCATTCGCCGAAGCAGCGCCAGGTTCCCGTTTCGGGCCAGACGACAAAAGCAGGCGTTTTTGTATTGCTGTGGAAGGGACAGAAGCCGGTATGGTTGCGCCCTGACCGACGCAGCTTGACCCCACTCTCGGAAACGAGATCGACTATATCGATGCGGTCTTTTACTTCGTCAACAGTGCTCATTTTTTACCAGTTTGATTTTGGAAGGTTGAACAGTGTGAATTATAGACGATTTTGAGTTTTTTTACCTTTGCCCCCCTCTAGCTCCCCCCGTAAACGGGGGGAGAACTCATGAATATAAATTAAACCAGGTTTTCCAGGTAATCCAAAATCAGGCGGACGCCAAACCCCGTTGATTTTCTGGGGCCGATGACTGTCTTTTTGATCGTGGCCGTACCTGCAATATCGATATGTGCCCAGGGAATATCGTTCATCACAAATTGCTTCAGGAAGGTTCCCCCAACGATGGAGGTTGCCAGCGGAATACCGGCAGAATTCCTGAGATCGCTGTCGTGACCTCTGATAAGCTCAAAATACTCTTCGTCCAACGGCAGGCGCCAAATCAGTTCATCGGTACGGTCTCCGGCCCTTGCAAGCGCCTCGGAGAGCTCGTCATCAGTGGACATCACTCCTGCCCGAATATTGCCCAAAGCCACAAGGACCCCACCGGTCAGTGTGGCCAGGTCAATGATCGCACGCGGTTTAAGTTCGGTGCTGGCATAGGTCAGGGCATCGGCAAGCACCATCCGCCCTTCGGCATCCGTGGTGATGATCTCGATCGTTTTCCCCGAAAGGGATCGAATAATATCGTTTGGCCTGTAGGCATCACTGGAGATCATATTTTCCGCTGCTGCCACAATCCCGATCACGGGGATGGGCAAATTGAGCGTTGCGACGGCTTTCATGATCCCCAAAACGTTCATTCCACCGCTCTTGTCGAATTTCATCCCCACGATTCCCATGGTATCTTTGAGGGAATAGCCGCCCGTATCAAAGGTGATCGCCTTGCCGACGACAACCACAGGAGGCTCTTTAGCTCTCGACTCATGTCCGGGATGTTTCAGGATGATCATTTGGGAGGGGTTATTGCTCCCCAGACCAACGGAGAGGATCGCTTCTGCCCCCATTTCGGAAAGTTCCTTTTCTCCAAAAACAGTGCATTGCAAACCAGTCTCAGCGGCCAGAGCTTGAGCGCGTTCCGCCAGGCTAACCGGATTGATGACGTTTGGTGGCTCGTGGCTCCACTCGCGGGCCAAATTCACTCCCTCAATTACTGTTGTCAGGTGGGTGATTTTCTCCTGAAAAGTTGAACTATTTCCATTTACCAAAAGATGGACAGTAACAGGGCCGATTTCATCTCGCCGCGCTTTATACCGATCGAAGGAAAATGCACCCAAAAGCAGACCTTCACAGAAAGCATCCAGGGCATTTTCAACCCCGAAATCGGCGAATGCAGCAGATTGAAGTCCCACGCTGGAGGCCTGGTGTTCAATCAACCATTTGGCTGCAGCCTGGCCGGCTTTGCGGATACCCTTCGTGGAGATATTTTCTGCCACGCCGAGAGATAGGCGTAATTGGGAATTTTTTCCTTGGACAAGGAGGCTATCGCCAATTTTTTGTCCGGGTTTATCCGGGCTGTTTTTGACCGGAGCAGAAACCGGGACGATCATCAGATCGCCATCCCAAGCGTTCTCTTTTCTCACTTCCAATATCAAAGGGGAGGGGATTTGAATAGGGCTCATGAAGAAATTACTCCTTTAAATATATAAACGCCACGCTTGGTGAGTGGCGTTTATTCAGTTTAGAAACCTTCCAAATGGCTCATATTTGCGAGGCCGTCTGTCAGCGAGGCGATCCTGCCGACCAATGCCAACCGGTTTTCTTTGACCGCTTTGTCTTCGGCCATGACGAGGACGTTATCGAAGAACCCGGATATCGCGGGGACAAGTTCCACAACAGCGTTGAGCGCCTCGTCGATGCTGGATGGCTGCTCGTTGATCGTTTTTTGTATTTCCGCATATAGTTCTTTTTCAGCATCTTCAACAAGTTTTTTGGGGTCTACTTTCCACGCGGTACTTGCTTCTGCTGATCGACCAATGCGGACGCAGCGCGAATAGGCAGGGAAGATCGTTTCCCAATCATCTCTCGCAATCCAGGCAGATAATTGCCTGGCAGCATCCGCCGCACGTGCGGGAGTTTGGGCTTGCTCAGCCAAAACAGCATCGACGACATCGTGAGCGTAACCCTGTTCCCTCAAGACTACGTGTAGCCGTCCAGAGATGAATTCGAGAATCTGCGTTTTGATTTCATCGCTGACCCCGATGGGCTGGAGCATGGCAGCCAGGTCGACTGCTGCACGCAAATCGAGATCAAGATCATGCTCGAGGAGCGGCTGGACAACGCCAATCGCGGCCCGACGCAGGGCAAAGGGGTCCTTTGTTCCGGTTGGAGCAAGTCCGGCTGCGAAGAGTCCGACGAGAGAATCAATCCGGTCTGTCAGAGCAAGGCCCACACCGATCTCGCTCTGTGGGACAGTTTGATACTGCTCGCCGATCGCTGTTGCCACTTCCGCATCTTCACCTGAACGAAGCGCGTATTCGCGGCCGATGATGCCCTGTAGCGAGGTCATTTCGGTGACCATTTGGGTGACCAAGTCGGCTTTGGCGAGGTAAACGCTGCGCCCGAGATGCTTGATCTGCTCGACGTCTTTCAAGCCAAGCATGGCTCCCAATTCAGCGCCAAGTTTTAGCATCCGGTCAGATTTATCAAGCATGGAGCCAAGCTCGGTCTGGAAGGTCAATCCGCTCAGATCAGGGCGGAAAGCCTCGAGAGGCTGTTTGACATCTTCGCGGACAAAGAAATTTGCATCCGCAAAACGGGCGTTGATGACGTGCTCGTTGCCCTGTTTGACGGTGTCAAGATGTTCGGAGTCTCCGTTCCTGACTCCCACGAAATAAGGCAAGAGGTTTGAAGGTTGAAGGTTGGAAGGTTCACTTGCAACCTGGGTTTTTGAACCTTCAACCGCAAAATATCGTTGATGTTTTTGCATGGTCTTGATGAGTACATCACGCGGAAGTTCGAGGTATTCGGAGGGAAATTTGCCGATAAACGTAGTGGGTATCTCCACCAGATGGGTCACTTCGAGCAACAGGTCATCATCAATCATTGCCTCGCCGCCTACAGATGCTGCAGCTTCTTTGACCTGCCCGGCAATCATCGCTTTTCGTTTTACTTCATCCAATACGATGCCTGCTTTTTCGATAATCTCAAAATAGGCATCGGCCGAAGAAACTTCAATCTCAGGGGAAGCATAGGGGCGTAAGCCGCGCGTTGTATTGCCTGCGATCACTCCCGCATATTCAAATGGGATCACTGTCTCACCAAGCATGGCCACAAACCAGCGGATGGGGCGTGAGAAGGCGACTCCGCTTTGATTCCATTTCATCGATTTGGTAAAGTGGATCTCGCCGATCAGCTTGGGCAAAGCCTCGAGCAGGACCTCACCGGAGGCCTTTCCGGCTTGCTTGACGATGGCGACCACGTACTCGCCTCCGTCAAGCTCCCGTTTCTCGAGCGACTTAACCTCAACACCTTTACCGCGCGCAAAACCCATCGCAGCTTTGGTGGGATTCCCCTCAGCGTCGAATGCACGGGAGGTGGGTGGTCCTTTGGCGAGCTCTTCGAGGTCGGGTTGTTTGGGAGCGAGATTCTCAACGAAAACGGTAGCACGTCGAGGGGTGGCGTGGATCCGAATTTCACCATGTTCGAGACGCAGCTCCTGCAGCCAGAGCGGAATCCGCTTGCGAAGCTGGGCAAGGATGGCTTCCACATCCCCATGAGGCATTTCTTCGACGCCAATTTCGAGCAAGAAAGACGTTGGACTTAAGACTTCAGACTTCAGCGTTGGGGCTTTTGCAGAAGTCTGAGAACTGATGTCTGAGGTCTGAAGGAGCGGATATTCAAGCCTTTGACGCTGCTCGAGATAAGTTTCGGCAACGCGACGAGCCAGCCCCCGCATTTTGCGGAAGAAAGCCTGCCGTTCGGTGACGCCAACCGCGCCGCGCGTATCGAGGATATTGAAGGTGTGAGAGCATTTCAAAACATAATCGTGAGCGGGGAGAACGAGACCGGCATCGAGACAGGCGTTGGCTTCGGCGTCAAAGTTTTCGTACATCTGGCGCAGACGGTCAACATCGGCGATCTCGAAATAATATTTGCTGTGTTCGTACTCTTCCTGATGACGGATCTCGCCATAGTTGACGGCCTCGCTCCAGGGTTCATCCCAGATGGCGGCGGCATTATTGAGGGCGATCAGGATGCGCTCAAGACCATAGGTAATTTCGACAGAAACGGGTTCGAGGGCCACGCCACCGACCTGTTGGAAATAAGTGAATTGGGTGATCTCCTGCCCATCCATCCAGACTTCCCAGCCCAGCCCCCAGGCGGAGATGGCCGGCTGCGCCCAGTTATCCTCCACAAAGCGGATGTCATGCTGGCGCGGATCGATGCCGATCGCTTTGAGCGAATCGAGGAAGAGTTGTTGCGGATCACCGGGATCGGGTTTCAGGATGACCTGAAATTGGGTGTGCTGCTGAAATCGATTCGGGTTCTCACCATAGCGCCCGTCGTCGGGGCGAACGGAGGGTTCGACGTAGGCCACGTTCCACGGCTCGGGGCCGAGGACGCGCAGGAATGTGGAGGGGTTCATTGTCCCCGCGCCGACCTGGGTGTAATAGGGTTGTCCGATCAGGCAGCCGTGTGCGGCCCAGTATTCCTGGAGTTGGAGGATGATGCTTTGGAGGGATTGTTTTTGGGTCATTATTTACTCATTTAGGTTTCGGGATAATTTCGAAGGGATTATACCGTGTTTAGGACGTAGGGGTGGGTAGTAGTGTGCCTTTACGCGATGTTTTCAGTATTTTCCTCGTCCTTTTCCCAGCGCGCGGGATTGGCTTCAATATAATCCCAAATGCGGGACATTTCCCGTTCGTTGCGGATGATGCGATCATAATAATTGCGTTGCCAAAATTTGGTGATCGCACCTGTCCCATCAAGGGCATTTATTTCTTTTGTAGATTGATATTTGAAATAGGCAACGATTTGTCCCAAGGTAGGATGTTTTTGAAATGGTAGGGGCAGGGTTTCCCTGCCCTGTTGGGATTCTTGTAATTCTTGTAATTCGGTATCGGACGCGGGAACCGCGCCCCTACCCTCGGTAATCATAATTATTCCGTGAATATGATTTGGCATAATCACAAATGCCCCCAATTCAACATTTGGAAAATGTGTTGGAATTTGATGCCACCATTTTTGAACAATCTCCCCCATATCATTCAAAACCATTTCCTCGTCTACAACTTTGCCACATAACGTTTCCCGTTGCCATGTTACAACCGTGACAAAATACGCGCCAGCCTGCGCATAATCGTATCCCTTCAGGCGGATCGAACGGCGATGATGGATTTTTGGATCGAATTCATTCACCGTTCTTCCGCAGCGCCGCCAGCGGATCTTCGCCGCGCCAGGATGTCAATCCATGCAGGAACAAACCAAACTGAGAAAACCCGAACCACAGCAAAAAAACGGTCAGGATGATCGAAGCGCGGTCGACCCAGCCCGGAAAATCTTTTTTTAGCGCGGCAAGTTGCTCGCGCCAGCCACCGATCTTGGTATCATATTGATCCACCACAACCATAAAGTCCCGAATATTTTCCCTGGTCTCCTGTAAATCACCGCCCAAAAGATAGGAGCTGTCATTTAGAAAAGTGGAAGCTTGCTCAGCCATTTCCCCGACGCGGTCCACCTCACTCTCAAGGGTGTTGGTCATCTCGATAAAGAAAGTCAGAATTTCATAATCCGGAACTTCCAGGTTGACAAAGGGAATCTTGTTGATCAGTTCGATGGATTTGCGTAAATCATCCAGGGTTTTCTGTGTTTCGCCAATCTTTTCTTTGGATATCTCCAAGCTTGGCGTGATGGTTTCATCCAGCATTCCGGTGACAGCATCCAGAAATTCCTTTGCCTGGGCAGATTGCTCACTGATTGCTTCCAGCGATTCTTCGGCTGAATCAATGAATCTCAAGGCACGTTCCATCTCATCCCGGGCACCGTGCAGGGCTGTTTGCGTCAAATCAAGTTCATCATTAGCGGCTATCAGCCTGGCAGTCAATTCAAGGGTCAGGGGCTGGTTGTAAACCCAGGCAGCTCCAATCCCGACCAGGCTTAATACCAGCAAAATCAAACTGAGAGCAATCAGGATCCCACTGAGAATTTTACGCGCCATTTTGAACCTTTCTTTGATATAGGTCAATTTTAGACTAAGCCACCAGCCATGGATTTTCCGCCCAGCAAGTGCAAATGGATGTGATAAACCACCTGCCCGCCTTCCGGTCCGGTATTGGTGATCAGCCGATAACCTTTTTCAGCGATCCCTTCTTTGATGGCAAGTTTTTTGGCGACCAACTGCATATGTCCCAAGACAGCCTCATCTTCAGAGGTAGCTTCGTTCATCGAGGGGATATGTTTATTCGGCACGATCAAAACATGAACGGGAGTTGCGGGTTGGATATCGCGAAAGGCTGTTACGCGATCATCGCGATAGAGGATCTCTCCTGGGAGTTCATTGGCAATAATTTTACAAAAAATACAATCTTCAGACATCCTATCCTCCATTACTTTGGATTCTTTTGAAAACGCTAAACACAAAGGGCTCAAAGGTACACAAAGAAAACCAAAACTTGATTCAGTTTTTCCTTTGTATTACTTCGTGTTTAAAAAAAACTACGGTACATGAGTCGGGATCGGACCATACCCTGGGACACAGACGATATCGTAGTATTCCAACTCCACCGCTTTATTCTGCTCGGCATAGGCCGCGGCTTCTTTCCCGATCACCCGTACTTCATCAATATGGGCGCCAGCTGCAATATCAATATAACGGGGCAGGGTCATCAGGGGATCATTGATAGGGCCTTCTGGGATGAAATAAGGACGCTGTTCATCTTTGATATCTGTTTGGGGAACCCAATTGAACATCACCGGGCCGCGTGGATTGGTGGTAAATCCCAACCTATACCCAAGGTCACGCGCTGTTTGTACTGGTCGCTCACCAAAACCGCCCCCGGGCCAGATGATCGCGATTGGCGTTTTATTGAAATGTTCTTGAAGGTCTGATATTGACCCTTGTAACTCTCCAAATAGAAATTCATCCGATGATGCATTACTCATTGGGGTATTATGAATATAGCCATGAGCTTGGTAATCTATCCAGCCTTCTGGAGCGAGGGCTGTATTTTCATCTCTGGTGGTCTGAAGAATAGCAGGCCCACTGATCCACGCATTGACAACATGCCAACCATATTTTTCGTAAAAAGGACGAAAATGCTTGTTAAAATACTGGGAGTGGTGTGTGTCATCCACAAGTAATAGTACTGAACGAGAGGGTATCTTTGCGTTAGTTTCTAAAAAACCAGCTAATTGTTCCATCGTAATCGCCATAAATCCTTGTTCATGGAAATTTTCAAGAAGCTTACGAAGTTCTCCTGCATTAATTTGATAGAGCTGATCGGGCACGCCACTAGTAATCCAGTGGATCATCACCACCATGACAACGGTCCCAGGTGCGCTATTATTTGGATCCCATTTGGCATTGAGATATTGGCAGGTATCAGATGTATAGGTTCGTGGCGTATCCTGAGGATGTAGTATCGCCGATTGATAGATGGATGGCAGCGCTGGTGGGGTGCGGATCGCGGTTGGGCTGGGGATGGGTGTTTCGGTTTGGAGAGGGGTTGGCGGGACAGCCTGGGCGGTCTGCGTATATTCTGCCTGGATAGTTGCCAATGCTTCAACTGCAATTTGAGCTGGATCGAGCGTGGGTTCGGGAGGCGTTGTAGGCTGGCAGGCGGTCATTAAAATGCCGAGCAGGGCCAAGGAAAGGGCAATAGGAAAATATTTAGATTTCATGGGGCAATTCTACTCGAAAATTATTTTACCCCCAGAATCCCACCAATAGAGGTAGCCTCTTCTGTCGCCCGCAAAATTGCCTGTGCCATCACTTCGGCGGCAAAGGCACCTACAGTTGAGACATCCGCTTTTTTATTTCCCGTTGAAAGCGCAAAAATTGTGTCGCCATCAAGCATCGTATGGGCCGGGCGGATCGTGCGTGCCAGACCATCCTGGGCCATTTGAGCGACCTTTGTCGCTTCAGATTTGCTGAGTTTGGCATTTGTCGCTACTGCACCGATTACGGTATTGCCTCGTGCGGCAAACTTCATTACAGTGCGACCGGATAAAGTTTGCATGACCCTCAGCGTATCGGCAAATTCACCTTCAGTACCAAATTTAAGGGGACCGACTTCGGCGGATCGTGCGCCGGCCAAAATTGCTCCCGTTTGTGGGTTGATCACGTCCCCAAAGGCGTTGACCGCCACAATCGCCCCGACGATGACTCCGCCTCCGATTTCCATACTGGCCGTCCCCAGACCGGCTTTCATCGCCTGTTTCATTCCCAATATTTTACCGACGGTTGCCCCGGTCCCTGCACCAAGATTGCCGACCCCTGTATTTTCTGTCGAAGCGGATGCAGCGGCACTGTAGCCCATCTCAGCGTCCGGGCGGATATCTGCGCGTCCCAGAGCGAGGTCGAATAAGACAGCTGCGGGGACAATGGGTACTCGCGCCACGCCGACATTTAATCCGATCTTCTGCTCTTCGAGGTAGCGCATTACGCCTGTTGCCGCATCCAACCCAAAAGCGGAGCCGCCCGATAGCAGTACAGCGTGGATCTTCTCGACCATGTTGACGGGGTTGAGCAAATCGGTTTCCCGTGTGCCCGGCGCGCCGCCACGTTGATCCAAGCCACCGACCGCACCTTTCCGACAGAGGATTACAGTGCAACCGGTAAGGGCTTCGTCATCCTGTGCGTGACCTATCTCGATTCCAGGGATATCGGTAATGCTGTTCTTCATGGGCTATTTCAGGCTATGCAATAAATCAACTAATTCTTTCCATTCCTCTTCAAAGAAATGCAGGGTGACGTTATTTAACTCGATATGATAGGTTGTTTCGCCATCTGGTTCTTCGGCTTTCCAGATCATATAATTGTTGGTTTCTGCCATTGTTGTAGTTTTGGGTTCGTTTGTTTCGTCCATTTTATCTCCTGTGGTAAAAAAATAAATCCCCCGCAGAGATAGCTCTGCGGGGGCGAGAGTTTTGATTTACCCGCATCCTGCGATGAAGGGAAAGAATGTGCACCAACGCAAGGTGGCATCCACCCACCAGAAAAAAGCGCCACACGCACAGATGAGTACCAATGCACTAACGCCAAGGGCCACGGGGAGAGCGGATCGTTTCCCAGTTTGTGAGGCGGAAGGAGGTGCGACCGGTGCCGGGCCAGCAGGTACCTGACCTGCGTACGCTTGTGGAGGTGGCGGTGCCACTGGTTGTTGACGCGGAGCAGCTGCCGGTTGAGATGATGAGGAAACTACTGTCGCGTCAGGGTCAAAGCTGAGGGCTTCAAATACGAATGATATGCCTTCACCCAATGCAACCAATTCCCCAGCTTTGAGGACATGAGGTCCTGAGATCCGTTTACCATTGACCATGGTGCCGTTGGTTGATCCAGTATCTTCGAGAACAATCTTCCCCCCCTGCGCGGTCAACCGTACATGGTAGCGTGAAATCTCTGCGTCATTGATCGAGATCGTATTTCCGGGATCACGTCCGATCGTTGATTGTGCAGCATCAAGAGAATAGGTCGCACCCGGGTTTGGACCGTTACGCATCACCAGTTGATATTGAGTACTCATAGTTCCTCCATGATTAGACATGATTCCAATAATTATTTGTAGTGTACCGACTTCAAAGGAAAATGTCAATTCGTTCTATTTGGCTATTTTGCAAAAACTCGTTGATAAAGATCAGATGAAAGCAAATTTTGCGGGTCGCAACGCTCTTTAAGTTTGCGGAATTTCAAAATTGTCTGATCACCGAGGAAGCGACGGGCTGTCTCTGGTGTGGTTTCATATTTTTCGCGAAATAATTACAAAACTATACGATCAGAACCAGACCAGACACCATATTAAACTTGGTATCTGTTTTTGTTTGTCACTGTGTAGCAAAATCTGTACTGCTGGTCTCAATTTTATAAATTCCGGGTCGATTTTGAGTTTGAATTTCAATCTCTGTTGCACAACCTGTCACCAAAGGGGCATCTCTATTGGATTGAAGTTGATCGGTCGTTCCCAAGAAGAAAACCAAACGGTCATTAACCATATCATTGGCCGGAAATACACGAATAGTTGAATCTGCAGAGTGAGCTTGAGCAAGCAACTCCATGTAAAAATCATCTATGTTTTTTTCTGTGCCATTTGCTTCAAAATCACTCAAGCAGATTTCAGGGGCATAGCCACAGGAAGACATCTCATCGTTATTTACCAAATCTATATAAATTCCCGAATGAACCTCTACCGCAAATGGCTCTTGGTTTATGGGACAGGTAATTTCAGGAATAGTTGGAGCCGTGCTCAAATTTAGGATAATGAGGGGGGCAATAATTGTCAAAAGAATTAATAAAACAGCTGTATTGTGCACGTGCCTATCTGAAATATTATCCTTTATTTGGTGTTGCATTTTTGGAAAAATTGAACTGATCGCAATTGTGGGTAAGATAAAAAAGAAAGGCATGGTACTGGCGTAAAATCTTCTCCCCCCATCCACCGGAGGTAGGAATGGAATGGAAAGAAATACGCCAAAAAAACAAGCCAACCATAAAGAAGATGTAGACAATGCCCTTTCTTTTATTAAAACAACCCCTCCCCATATAAGTAAAGCCAATCCTGCAAGCCAAAGAAATATTTGTACTGCGCTGTTTCCACGCGGTGAATAAAAGCTGAAAACTCCCGGTTCCCCTGGGATAAAGAAATCCCTATAAGATTTGGCTATTCCAATCAGTAAACTTGTAGGGTGCGCAAGAAAATTTTGTGCTGTTGCGCGAAGCACCACTTCAGGGTCTCTGGTTTGTAGGTCTTTGATGGCACTATGCCAACCACTCCCTCCTTCGACCTGGCCATAAAGCATATATGAAAAGCTACCAAATGTTTGATTGCCCGGTTCAACGACCAATCGGGGATAGATGGTATTTGTAAGCAAAAATGCTGCTAAAACAGTAAGAAGTATTATTCCTGCTAGTCGAAACGAATATTTATTTTGACCCCGAAAAGCCCACCCGGCCCATAAGACCAACATAGGAAAGATGAAAAAAGCACCTGCTCGCGCGCTGACTCCAACCATTAAGGTGAAAATACCTAAAATCAAAACACCGATTTTATGTGTTTC
>JACKQG010002983.1_pt1 | contig 21339 bp, 13 predicted proteins | sample 8237621 | NCBI WGS metagenome assembly JACKQG01 (sample SAMN15677084, study PRJNA649215) | marine metagenome | biome: marine; feature: Black Sea; material: saline water; isolation source: suspended particulate matter (SPM) from the Black Sea western gyre | collected 2013-06-09/2013-06-10 | depth... | reverse complement strand
TGAAGTACGACATTTATTGTGTTTGCTACAGGGTCAGCAGTTACAAGATCGTCACGCCTATCTGGAATTGCAACGCCAAAACTATCAAGATCAACAACGAGTTGTTCACTCACACTTAACCCCATATTAATTTCAATAGGGTCATCAAGGACAACGCCAAGCAGTGTCATCGCACCTTTAACAACGGAAGACTTCCCTCCGCTGCCGGTTACGCTTATAGAGAAATCCTTGTCCGTTGTGACATCTCCAGGATTCACGTTTGTTGCTCCTCCAGAGAGCGGTGTGTCCGATCCGATAGGCATAAGCGCAGGTACAGTTAACGGCCCATTAATAATTACGAGACGAGAATCTCCATTGTTGGCGATTGCAACATCAAGGACATTATCGTCAGAGAAGTTACCAAGGGCTACGTCAGTTGGAAACACATCCGCACTTGGGTTGTAGTAGTCCGCTGGAATCGGTGGATCCAAAGCTGTGAATGTTACTACATCTCGCACTGTGCCTTCGTTAACCAAAATGTCAATGGTGTCGTCGCTGGAGTTCGCAACAGCGATATCTAGATCGCCATCGCCATCCATATCGCCAATGTCAAGACCAGCTGGGAGTACACCAACGGGTTCTTGATGAATGTCACTACTAAATCCTAGCCACGCATCTGTAATGGGGTCGTTCCCATTGTTGTACATGATTAAAATGTTGCCAGTGGCGTCTACTATTGTGCTTGGCACTGAAAGGACAAGGTCGTCATACCCATCGCTATTTATATCGGCAAGCATCGCGTCAACAGGAAGCCCCGTAATGCCAGTAGCATCCGGATCGCCAAAGCCATCGAACCCAGAGGTTGACTGCATTGTTACGACAACACTTTGCTCCGGACCAGGCTCATTGTTGACGTACGACACGATTGGCGTAAGGTCTTCAGGGAAGTTCCACGCCCAAACGGAATCAAATGTTCCGTTGATGCCACCCGCAGCTGTCAACAACGTAATACTCTGGCCCGCTACGACAGGTGTATCTCCTCCGCCCGAAATATAGAGTGTTCCGCCCAAGGTTGCGGTACCACTAATTTGCATTGCGCTGTATCCATTACCGGCATCGTAATCAATAGGCACAAGGGCATTGTTATATATGCCACTTCCCACGAGCCCAATGATAGATTCGTCTACCATCGAATAATCACCAATAATATTCGGGTATTTATTGTGCAGAGCATCGCGTTCGATTTCCCCACTGTTGTACACGTTTCCTTGGACCGTTCCGCCTCCAAAGAGAGTGCCTCCATCGCGAATAACTAGACCATCAGTTAGCTGAAGTGTCATGAATTCATTTATACCTAGGGTTGCGTTTGATCCTACTCCACCAGCAACATCGATTCGGTTTGCAACCACCGTGCCATTGAGTAAGGCGAGCGTTGTGTAATCACTTACATCATGATGACCAAGTAAGAATGCGTCTTGCGTATTATTAATTGTGAGCGTATTGTTGTTTAGAAAATAGAATAAGTCGCCTTGCGACATGAGGAATGAATCTATGCTTGTGTCTTGATTTAGCAAAACATTTGCACTGAACGCAGCGCGTGAGTTTATAATCACATCATCGTTTTGCGCTGGTGCTTCATTTGGATTCCAAAGCGAATCATTGTCGAAATTAACATAGCCGTTGCTTTCATAATTCCAAGTTCGGAAACCAGAAACACCAGCGTACTGTGTTTGGAACTCATAGCAACCCACGTCAATGATAAACGGTGGATACCAATCGTACGCGTACGGGTCATTCACGAACCGATTATTGCCATCGAGGTCAACTTCTGGGACCGATGCTATAGGATAATTCCATAAAGTATCATCACCCCATTCAATAATTGGAGATGTTGGAAGTAGGCGGAAGTTTTCATCGCCGGTTCCATACACGCCATCTGGTCCTCTTGGCGAGATGAAGAGCGGGTCTTCCATCGTGATGTTTCCACCACCAGTTGAACCCCACGAATCTATGACACATTGGTCAATGCTAAAATTTCCGTTTAACTGATTGTTTGCGCCTCGACCATAGGTTCCTTCGTTGTGCCAGATAATACAGTTTTCAAGTTTCGTGGTTCCTGCTATTGCAGGTGAAGTATCTAGATTCACGTTATGTGCAACCGTACAATTCGTAATTCTATTTACGAAACCGCCTTCAGTGTCCATATCAATTATCGGTGCACCTTGACCATCATTGCCAGCAAAAAGGCAATTCACAATAAATGTTTGACTTGCACTTCCAAATCCGTTGTCGGTCTGATGGAATGCAGCAGCACCAGGGTTGTTGGTATCTATGGTCCAAAACGTTTCATTTCGTTCAAAAGAACAGTGGTGGATGAGAGCTATCTGGTTGTAGCTAATCTCTACGAAATATACTGCTCCACCCTTGAGCGCACGGTTCGTTATGAACGTGGAATTACCGATACTCGTATTGCAACGCTTCGCGTAAATAGCGCCACCATTGCCATGATCTACGATGCCAGAACCATACATAGCAAAATTACTTTCAAACGTAGATCCATCAACGGTAAGCGATCCTTCAGTTACATATACACCACCACCGTACACGCCTGGTACCCATGTAAACGTATTAGCTCGATTGAGTAAGAAAAACGATTGCTCAATCGTGACAACTGTGCCCGAACCGTATATTCCGCCACCCTTTACGGATTTATTGGATTCAATTGTACAGTTCGTATAGGTGACAGCGCCACCATCGGAATATACTCCGCCGCCCATACCACTTGAGATGTTATCGATAATTGTGCAGGATTGGAGAGACATAATTCCCGAAGGTTGAAATATGCCAGCACCATTTGCTTGGTCTGTGCCACTCCCGTTTGCGTTTCCATCCGCGACAGTGATGCCATTGAGCACCGTTATGCCACCCGTTGGGCACGTGACCACATGGTATACATTGTCAGTAACGTTATCAAGCACGCCAATATCACCAGATAGAATTGTGGGGTGTGCGTCAATGTCTCGTTGGGAGAGCAAAGTTTCAGTCCCATCAAATCCTCCATACATACCAACGTAAGTATTTGTTGCAAACGTGTCAGTTCGAGTAGTTCCTGGGGTGTAGGTTCCCTCTGCAATCCAAATTTGTTCGTTCCAGGAAGCAACGGCGAGCGCTTCTTGCAGTGTCGAAAATGCACTCGCCCATGAAGTACCATCTCCAGAAACACTATCTGCGTCGACGTAATGAATCGGTGTCACTTGAGTGATAACGGAAAGGCCATCAGTGTTTTCACTTTGATAGAATGAAACTCCTGCGCCGAATCCTTCAGTTTCTATCGTGTCAAACGTGCCTGAATGTAGATTTTGGTAGCTCTTGATAACTTCAAATGAAGTGCCAGCAACTGGGTTGTACCCAGAGACGCTGACTAACCGGACGGTCCCTTCCACAGAACTGGTTCCAGTTGTGTTTGAGCCGTTTGTGACTATAAGCCATGTGTGCGTTGTGTCGCTCGTGTAGTTTGTTACTAGGGTACCAGTCGACGATTGGATGTAATCACCATAGATTTTTGTGTAATTTGTCGATCCGCCGGCAAATATAGTTCCGTGGTTTGTGAACGTATCAACGTACGTCCAACTTGAACCGTGCATTGCGCCTTGTTCGCAAAGCGTTAAGTTCGTTGCAGAGATAGCACCATAATCAGCTATCAACACAGCATCGTCAAAGCAGCCAACTGAAATGTTCGTGGCTGCGTTTAAATTGCCGCCCGAAACATCGATGGTGCCACCAATCCAATTGAGTTGTCCTCCAGCATCGATGACGATGGATGTGGATGTAATGCTACTCATTGCATTTTGCAACTGCAAGATGCCGCCAGATTCTACTACTATGCTTGTGCTCAACGAACCCGTCGTTGAGGTTCCTGTGCCTACTTGGAGGTGCCCACTATTTTGAATAGTTACGCTTGATGCGACAGCGTTGGGCTGGTCAATTACGACCGAGCCATCTAATGTCACACTTGATGTAGCCGTTGGGGTAGTGCCACTGCTCCAGTTGTTACTGTCAAACCAACTTCCACCGTCAGAACCAATCCATGTTATGGACGTTGAATCAAGAGAAAGCGTAAGTATTCCTGTTCCAGTACTCCCTTCTTCAAATCCACCCACACGGATGAGATGCTCGATGCCACCAACGACAGAAACTTCAAGATGCGAACTCCATCCAGCACATCCAGTACCATCGTCGTTGCAGGCAAGGAATGAAAGAGCACCGCAATTGCTATTATTGTAGATGACCAAATCGGTATCGTAATTTGCTTGGTCGCATGTACTAATTGTCAAAAGCCCGCTTGCACTTGGTGTATAGGTATACCAAACATCGTTACCAGTTACACCTCCGTCACCGACGACTTCGCACTTTGGATGTGCTGCTCCATCTGTGGTCGCCTCGTCTGTAGTGAAATGGGTTTCCCCTTCGTAGATCGTGGCCGCATTTGCGCAGTCATCGTTTTCTGGTGAGGGTAGGGGACTCCCGCCTGAATCAACAATATCAAGAAGGAGTGTGCCGCTGCCTGGTGGCGTACCTGATCCATAACTGCCAACTCGAATAGTGATTCTCTCGCCGAAAAATACAGGGGTTTCGAGGTAACTTGAGTAGCCTGAGCAACTAGCACCGTCGTCATTGCACTCTAGGAGGATAAGAGATCCACAATCATCTCCGAGATAGACAACTATATCTGAGTCGTAGTCGACGCTTTTGCATGTTGAGACGATTAATGTTCCAGTTGCACCTGCCGTAAAATTAAACCATACATCATCGTACGTTTGCCCATCCCACTGGCAATCAGTGTGTGTTTGACCATCTGTTGTTGCATTGATATTGGTAAATGCAGTTGTGCCAAGATATATCTCTGAAGCGTTTGCGCAATCATCATTTGCAGGTGGTCCTTGTCCAAAAACAGCAGTTGCACAAAGTGCAACGATAATTCCAGTGGTGAAATGTACTCTCATCGTGTCTCCTCTTTAAACCTATGCATCAGTATGTCAAAATTGAAGCGCAAAATCTAGAAAAAAAGGACGATAAAAGAGGTTTTAATACAGAGAGGCCCGTTTTTCGTATAATTGCCCCATTGTCATTGCTTATGTTATTCCTCTTTTGTATCTTTATAGTTATCGCTTCGTTGCTTGGTGGTGTTGTGCCATTGCTTTTTACGCCTACCCACAGGCGAATGCAACTGGCAATGAGTTGTATTGGTGGTGTAATGGCAGGTATTGCAGTCCTCGACTTGCTGCCAGAAGCCCTAGAATTTGGTGAAACAAAACCAGTAATGCTTTGGTTGCTGAGTGGATTTCTTGCAGTTTTCTTGCTGGAGCGTTTTATGCCCTCACACTGCCACGAAATTACTGAAGGGAATCAATCACACACTTGTGGACATGAGCATACACTGAATTGGGTTGGAACGTACGGGGGCTTGACGTTACATAGCGTTCTTGCTGGTGTCGCGCTCGCAGCTGCGTGGAGTGCTGGTGGTGTTGAGATTGCCATTGGAGTTTTTATTGCAATCGTTTTACATAAACCATTTGATGGATTAACACTGATTGCAATGATGCGTGTTTCGAATGTTTCGAAAACAAAAACCCATATTTTTAACGTACTCTTTTCGCTTAGCGTTCCACTTGGGGTTCTACTATTTCTACTTGGTGGCGAGGTGAGCCATACAACAATTGCAGCTGCGCTTGCATTCTCTGCAGGCATGTTCCTCTGTATTTCACTGAGTGATTTACTGCCTGAATTGCAATTTCATGGACACGATAGGTTTGCGTTAACCATCGCCTTAGTACTTGGCCTTTCGATTGCGTGGGGGATTTCTTCGCTGCATGCACACGAACATGTTGAGAATGATTCAGGTATCCTGCACGAACATTAGAGTTATACGATGACGCAAACAACACCAAATTACAAGAAGACGTTACATCTTCCAAAAACATCATTTCCTATGCGTGGTAATCTTGCGCAAAATGAACCGCAATCGGTGAAGCGGTGGGATAAGAGCAAGCTCTATGATGCAATCCAAGCATCAAAAGTGAACGCAGAACCCTTCGTTTTTCATGACGGCCCACCGTACGCAAACGGTTCCATTCATGTTGGACACCTGCTCAATAAGGTGCTCAAAGACTTAGTGGTACGGACACAATTGATGAGCGGTAAGAAATGCCCGTATACCCCAGGTTGGGATTGCCATGGGCTTCCAATTGAACATAAAGTGATGACGAACTTAGTTGAGTCGGGAAAAATCGAAAAGTTGAAAGAACTCGATGACGACGCCCGTCGCATAGCGATTAGACGTGAATGCAAAAAATATGCATCAAAGTTTGTAAAATTACAAACAGGACAAATGAAAAGTTTGTTAACGCTCGCGGATTACGACGACCCGTATTTGACAATGGTTCCCAAGTACGAGGCATCAGTACTTGAGGTGTTTGCGGATCTTGTTGAAACAGGCCTTGTCTATCGACAACTTAAACCAGTGCACTGGTCCATTGCAAATGAAACAGCGCTCGCTGAAGCCGAACTTGAGTACGAAGATCGAGAAGATCCTTCAATTTTTGTGTACTTTGACGCAACCGATAAAGATGCGGTAGCGAACGTGTTTGGCGTTTCACTTGACAAGACTCCCTCATTCTTAATTTGGACAACAACTCCGTGGACACTTGTTGCCAATATGGCAATCACCGTTTCGCCTCGGTTTGAATATTCGCTCGTATGTCTGGGCGATCACGTGACGATTATTGCCAGTGAGTTACTGGATAAAGTTGCAGGGGTTTCTGGAGTTGTTCCAGAAGTACTCGGCGTCTGTAAAGGCGATGCGCTTGTTGGCATGACGTATGCCCACGTCTACTGTGATCGCACGTGTCCAATCATCAGTGGTGACCATGTAACATTAGAAGACGGCACGGGTTTGGTTCATACTGCGCCTGGGCATGGCACGGACGATTACATTGTTGGGCTTGCGAATAACTTAGAAATCTATTGTCCCGTAAAAGCAGACGGTGTCTACGATGAAACTGTTCCAGAGTTTCTGTCTGGACTATCCGTTTGGGATGCGAATGAAGTTGTCGTAAACAAATTACGGGACACAAATCATTTGTATCACATGTCGATGTACACGCATAGTTACCCGCACGATTGGCGAAGTAAAACGCCAGTCATTTTTCGTTCCACTGAACAGTGGTTCGTTGCTGTGGATGGTGAGGTCGATGGAACGACATTGCGTGCAAAAGCACTTGAGGCAACCGAAAACGATATTACGTTTGTCCCTGCGTGGGGTCAAAATCGCATGCGTGGCATGCTTGATTCAAGACCGGACTGGTGTTTATCGCGTCAACGTGCATGGGGTTTACCAATTCCTGCATTTGTACAAGAGGATGGCTCATTCTTATTGACACCAGAAACGGTTCGGGCAGTTGCAAAAGTCTTTGAAGAGCATGGTTCAGACAGTTGGTTTGCACAACCGCCCGAAGTATTGTTAGCGCATTGGGAAAACCCAGACAACATTGATTTGCCGACGCTTACAAAAATGCACGACATCTTTGATGTCTGGTTTGAATCTGGAACATCTTGGCATGCAGTTATGCAGGCGCGAGGGCAAGGCTACCCGATGGATTTATATCTTGAGGGTAGCGATCAACACCGCGGTTGGTTCCAGCTTTCGATGCTGCCAGCGCTTGCAACAACTGGAATCTCGCCATACAAAACAGTTTTGACGCACGGGTTCATGGTTGCAAAAGATGGCAAGAAAATGAGTAAGAGTGGTGGCAATGCGTTGAACGTTGATGAACTCCTAAAGGATTATGGAGCGGATGTTTGCCGTTGGTGGGTTGGCTCTCTTGCGTACGACAACGATATCAAAGTTGACATGTCATTCTTTGACATAGCTGCTGAGAGTTATCGAAAAGTTCGCAACACACTCCGTTTTTTATTGGGGAATGTTGGGCACGATGAAGGTGTCGAAATTTCTCCAACATCAATCGATGGTTGGGTGCTTGGCGAACTTTCTACGTTGGAAACCAAGGTAATCAAGTCACTTCAAGCATATGAGTTTCGAGTTGCACAACAGGCATTGTATGATTTTTGTAACGATACCCTTTCATCTATCTACCTCGCTGCAGTGAAAGATCGCCTCTATTGCGATGGTGAAGATTCCGTTCGAAGAAAACAGACTACCGCGGCAATACGCACTGTGTCTGGCACGCTCGTTCGTTTGCTTGCTCCATTTATGCCCCATACCGCAGATGAAGCATGGCGAGCGCTCCATGGTGATGATGTTAGAAGTGTTCACTTGCAAGATTTTGCAGAAGTCGCGTTTACTGTTGACGAATCATGGGGCGAAGTAATGGCTATTCGTGACCAAGCGCTCAAGGCACTTGAAGAAGCAAAAGCATCGGGCATCGATAACCCGCTTGATGCGGGATTGGTTTTACCTGCATCCCTTTCGAACTTTGATTCCCAAGATCTTGCTGATCTTTGCGGTGTTTCGAGGGTTTCTTTTGAAGGCGATGGTGTTTCAGTACAAGATTTACGAGAAGAACCCCGATGCGACCGCTCTTGGAAACGCGATGGCACTGTTAAAGAGCGAAGCGATGGAGGAATGCTTAGCGACCGTGATGCGAAAGCTGTCGGAGTCGAGTAAACTTCAACTATGACTGAATTCCTCCCCCAAATAGCGTACGACGATTTTGCAAAACTAGATTTACGCGTGGTCACTGTGACAAAAGCGGAGTTGCACCCCGATGCAGATCGACTTTTAAAGTTACAAATTGACGATGGAACTGCAGATGGCAGACAAATTTGTGCTGGTATGAAAGCGTGGTATGCTCCAGAGGATTTGGAAGGGACGCAAGTTATAATTGTTGCAAACTTAGAACCCCGAAAGATTCGTGGGGAAATCAGTGAAGGCATGGTAATCGCAGCTACAAAGCGCGATGGAGATGATGCGGAGGATGTCGCAGTCCTACGGTGCGATCGCAAAATGCCTTCTGGCTCAAAAGTCAGTTAACTTCGTTTACGGTGACGTCATCTTCGACGGCGTCACTTCCACGTCGACCTCGCTCAAAATTATGACGAATAGCGAGAGTTTCAAATGAGAATGCATCGCTGATTGCATCTGCTCCACCTAGTTCATCGACCGAGAGCATCGTTTGAAGAATAGGTGATGTTCCGCCAGAGAAGTCTGTAGCAAGTTCGCCAGATGCTGGAGTAGTCCCAGTAACGCGTACAAGTACGAGTGCCATGTTTTCTGGCGATGAAACAATAAAGATGCGGTCTTCTGCGGAGAGGGATGCCACGGGAGTTTCAAGCGGAAGATCCGATGCTTGGTCGATTATCGATTGAATAACAGTTGGATCATTTTTCGCAAGTGAGGGAACCCTTGTGTTCATATCTGAGATACGACCACCAGCGCCCAGCCGCTGCATGATTGCCTGAGACATAAGTGGTCTTGCTGTAGCTGGGTCAAGAATAGTGGGTACACCAGTATCTACCATCGAGACTGGTTGCGGTGGGTTTACAGTCGTACCGTATTCAATGGACGCTGCGAGCATACCCTTTTCTCGTGCAAATTCCTCAATCAAATTGGACTCTGCTTGCAATGTTTTCCAGCGGGCAATCCGACCAAGGTCGTACGTGACATCTTCGCGTACTTCATCAAGGTCTTTTGGTGCGCGGGCTGGGTCCGATTGTGTAATTCTAAAGACAACGATGTCTCCGCTTGCAGTTTCAAGAATAGGGCTTGAAACACCTGTCTGAATTCTATACAAACCGTTCGTATCAAATTCTTTTGCGGAAGAAATAAGCGTTTCAAAATCAAGTGGTGTGCTGCCAAGATTCGTAGCAAGCACAGAACCAATGACAGGAATACTATTGGCGTTACTCGTTTGGGTCCAAGTCGCGACACTTCCGTACTCTGGGAGAGCAAGGGAGAACTCGTCTTGCAGAGCAGCAGAGAGTGATTCAAAATCGAGCTTGCTGTCGTCCCAATCATCTGGAAGGACATAAAAACCATTGTTTTCATCAAGACCACGTCTTGGATTTCGCAATTTGTCCGATGCTGCGCGCGAAATTTTTGCACGAGTCTTAGTAGTAAGTTCATCTAGGTATGCATTGGAAACTACTTCTGGAATATTGCCATCGTTGCCAATCGCTGGAAAACGAGGATCTGTTTCGTTTCGTCGCCAGTATTTTCGTTGTTCTCTTGATGAAAAAGAATCGCTAACCTTTGTAGCTTCTTTTATTGTATCTGCTGGAATTTGTAACCATTCGACTTTGAAACGGTTTGGTAATTTGTATCCAAAGCCTTGGTCTCCTTCGCCGCGCGGTGTGTTTTCCCAAGCGGTGAGTTGGGCTTGCAAATCTTCTTCCGAAAAAGAACCGTTGTCTTGTGGAGTTGCTGGAATAACAACAGTTTCTGCTGCGACAGTTGAGAGTAAATCTGAGGCGGCATTGTTTAGCCGCCTTTCTGAGAATTTTCCGCTCATTTGGTACGCTCGGACTAGACGTTGAATGCCTTGTAAGTGTGCAAGAGCTTCAAGGACAACTTGTGGTCTTGAGCCAGTGTTACCAGCTATGTTGAAAAGTGTTTGATCATCGATGCCAACTGCTTGCACTGCTGGTGTGAGGCCTGCAAGGTCTGCTTCTCTTGCAAGAAGGTACCAATGTTCTGGTGATTCAAGCTCACCAACGCCCGGAATTGCGGTGCCTAATCGATCGATAATTTGTGACTCTGAGATAGTTTGTTGCCACTCTTCAAAGCCCACAGATTCACCATCACCAACCGTTGCCTGTGTTGTGCCAGCGTATCCAGCTTCTTGGGCGAGTTGTTGAATCACGTTTGGTGCTAGGAATGCAATGAGCAGCAGTGTGCCGCCAAAGCCGAGAATCCAGACGCTGTACTTGCGGAGGAACTTAAACATGTGGAAGTGGTCCCTTGCCCATAGATGGCACGCGACCACCGCATGGGCGGTTCTTCATTAACGGTAAAATTCAACAATGAGGTTCGTGTTCACATCAAACGGAATTTGATCAGCAGTTGGGTGGGTGACCACCGTGCATGTCAATTCGGACGGATTCATGTTGAGCCAGTCTGAAACAATATGGCCTGCGAGAGTTTCCATATTCGCTCGAGCGAGGTCGTGAATTTTTGGTTTTAGAGTGATGACGTCACCCGCTGAAACAGCAAAGCTCGGGCGATCAACTTTTTTACCATTCACAAGAACGTGCCCGTGTACAACCATTTGGCGTGCAGCCCAGATTGTTCGGACAAAACCTGCTCTGCGTAAGACGTTATCTAGGCGCTGTTCAAGAAGTTGAAGCAGCACTTCGCCGGTGTTGCCTTTGAGTCGACTCGCTTGTGCGATGTAACGGCGGAATTGTTTCTCAAGAATGTTATAGTGATAACGAAGTTTTTGTTTTTCGACAAGCCGTACACCATAATCTTTCAATCGTCGACCACGAAAACCGTGTGGTCCAGGAGGCGTCAATTGCCTTTTAGCAGTGTGTTTGGGAATGTCTGCAATCGGAACACCAACGCGACGTGAGAGTTTGACTTTAGGTCCAAGATAACGAGCCATACAAAAAGTACCAATTCTGAAAAAAGTCACCCAAGGGTGCGATCGACCATCGATGGCTACCCATAAAACGGGTGGGGAACGGCGAATTAGACCAGAAAAACAGTGATTTCGCAACCCATTGGTGTACTGAACACGTCAAATATAGCACAACGTCCGATAATCACATCGTAAAAAACTATTGCGGTTTTCAGGGTTTCATTTCGCTTTTTATCTATAGGGAGTTACTCTATGGAAAGCCCTTCTTTGAACATGAAAAACATACCATTAACGCTACTTTTGCTGCTTGCGCTTGGAATTTCGAGTATCGGTTATGCAATGGTTGGGAGCCGTGGTTCGGATGGCTCGCGCAATGGACAAGTCAATGAATTTTTCTACTTTGAAATTGACCATGTGAATGAAAATGGTATTTATGAGCGCCTTTTAATTGAAGGTGTCTTTCGGCTGCAAAACGATGGGGAACTCTCGGTTTCATGGATGTGGATTTTTTCAGATAACGGAATTGAACTTATTCAACTTCATGATTTAGGATCAAACAACAAATTTTTCGAATGTATCGCATACCAAATTGGCGCAAATCAAAGAGTGATGGATGTTAACGCAGTAGGGTACCTTCGAGGAGAACATCTCCCAATTCCTGAGTGTGTTGTAGTTTTCACAGCGCAAAATCCTGCTGTCAGTGGTGGCTGGAAATGGAACGGCGATTTTGTTGGAAACGAAACAGACGGTTCTGGTTCTGGCTCTGGTGACTGCGAGGAACCAGCATCAGCTCCAGGCGATGAGCGGTATGTCATACGAATTAGCGATACTGAAGTCTTGGTCATTATCATTTCAAATGGCAAGGTTACGGTTTTAATTTATCGCAAGGGTGTTGATGGTTGCTGGCGTTTTGACTCGGCTCCTGCTGACACTAATGATCCAAATCTCCCGAGCTACACTGTTGGGCAGACACTTCCGCTCGTGTTAACAGAATATCTAATGCAACTTGTAAATGGACAAATTGATAACGCGCCCCCGTTCCCATTCCCTTAATTCTGTTGCTGAGTTGTCCATTTTTTCAGTTTTCCGTCGATTGAAATAGCAATGATGGCGTTTCCGTCGTTAATGAATCCGATTGATGTAATAGTATTCCCCGCCCAAGGCAGTGATATTAGTGGTGTTTGGGTTTTCGAGTCCCATAGTTGAACACTTGTTTTTTGCTCAATCGTAATATGCCTAGAGTTATCTGGTGATGAAATTGTTGGTTCAAGTGTTCTGTATGAAATCGAATCGACAACACTTGTCGTGTTGTTTTTGGTGTTGTATTTGATGGAACTGCCGTCTCTTTTTGTGATGTAAATTAAATCATTTAAAATAACGGATTGAACAATGGTGCCCGTAGAGAATAGTTTTTTTTCTGTTGACACGTTTAAGGTAGGACGGATTCTAGAGTTTCCATTTGCGCTTCTAATAAGTACGTGATTTGAATCGGATGAAAATTTAACGGTAACGCCGCTCTCTTTTTCGCGAGATACTTCACTTGATGGAGTTCCTCCGTCCAATGGAGAAATGCGGAGTATGCCAGAAGTGTCGATCGAAACTACTTTGGAAATATCTGGAGCGATATCAATTGATAAGACTGCATAGTCGTGCGCAATGATCGGAATATCTGCAATTTGAGATAATGTGTTGCTATCAAGCAGACGAATATTTGTTACTCCGGCTCCAATGCCTCCAACTGCAAGCATGTTCCCTTCTGTACTCAAGGCAACGGTCGCGGCACCATTGGTGATTTTAATTGACCGTCGATCTTCAATTTCACCATGGCGCCAAACAATAATGCTGCCGTCAATCATCGAGACAACTGCAGTATTACCTTCGTTTGAAACAGCAATTGCTGAATCGTTGTCAAGGATGCGGTCATGTAATGCTTCTTCAAACAAGACAGACGGGTTTTGCAAATCCAAGCATAGAACCTGCGTTTTTGCAATGAGCGACGATGGATCCTCTGGATTAAACGGCGGTGTCATTGCGACAATTAAATAATTCCCATCCTCAGAAAGAGACATGCATGAGATGTGGGTATAAGGGACGCCCAATTCTACGACTAAAGGTTCATTTTCAGGTGACTCAATAGCGGTGATTACAAGGGTACCGTTTTGCTGCATGGCTACCCATGTTGAGCAGTCTCGAGATAACAACGATCTTGATGTAGAAAATGGGTGTTGGCGGATTACATGATTTGTCGTAGCGCGAACGAGCTCACCATTTGCGGTTGTAGCGAGAATATTCGCACCGTTAGTTGCCGAAACATCGATCGCCTTTATGGGGAGTTCACCTACTATTGCGAGTTGATGTAGCCAGTGCCATTCCCAGTTTCGATGATTCTCGTCGCATAAATTGAGCAACTGGTTCATTTGCGTAAGATCGCTTTGTTCAAACGCAAGTTGTGCCTGTTGGATGAGGGAGAAATAATGCGCGCGATCTTTTGTGTTTACATCAGAGATTGCTAACACGATGACGATTACTACGAGTGCAATAAATGAAGATATCGCTTTGTGTCTCCTGATCAATAATGTAGCGACGTACCAAGGAGTAGATCTTCGTGCATGAATAGGTGCTTTATCTGACCACCTTTGTAAATCATCACGCAATTCTCCACCATCTAAGTACCTTCTATTTGAAAATTCGTCTGCAGCCTTTGCAGCGATTGTACGTAAATCTCTTGGCGCATTGTTTGGAAGAAACTCTTGTAGCATGATGCCCATTGCGTAAACATCGCTTCGAGCATCGACGTTCGGGCTACCAGAGGCTTGTTCGGGGCTCATATACTTTTGAGTACCGATGATTGCGCCTGTTTGCGTGATTAACGTAGTTTTATCGTTGTCTCCTTTTGTAATTCTTGCAACGCCAAAGTCAAGCACTCGCGGATGGCCATCCTCATCAACAAGAATATTCGCCGGTTTTAAGTCTCGGTGCACAATATTTTTGCAATGCGCCGCGTGGACGGCATCACTTATTTTTTGCATTATTGAAACAATATCGTTGCTGCCTTTATCTTGCGCCCAATCGTCAAGTCGTTGGCCAACAATGAGTTCCATTGCCATCCAAGGCGAGCCGTCGCTTGTTGTGCCGATAGCGTGCACGGTTGCAACATGTTGGTGCTCTAAATTTGCCAGAGTTTCTGCTTCACGTTGAAAACGAACGCGGTCATTTTTCCCCATTGAGCCTGCGCGAAGCACTTTAATTGCGACCATTCGTTTTGGTTCTGATTGTTGTGCTTCATACACAATGCCACTTGCACCACTGCCAAGAATTTTTGAAATGGTGTATCCATCGATTAGATTGACGGGGACTTGCATTCCCTGCTCGGGTGTTTGTGCATCGGCGAGCGTAAACGCGTTGCCAAGTGCAGGGTCTTCTAAAAAATCATCTTCTTGGTCGTTATTGAGTAAAGTTCTTACTTGTGTAAGGACGACTTCGTCGTTACTTGAAGAAAGCAAAAAAGGTTCCCGCAATTCTTGAGAAAGTTTCCTAGCTTCTGCGAATAGTTCTCGAATGGCCGCCCATTGTGCTGGGTTCATGTTTCAAGACGACTTCTGAGCCAAGCCCTAGCAGTTGTCCAATCACCCTCGATGGTTCTTTTTGAAACGCCGAGTACGTTTGAAATTTCTTCCATATTCAAACCGCCAAAAAAACGAAGTGCGACCACGTTCGCTGCACGTGCGTCGATGGCTTCGAGCTCGCAAAGTGCAGAGTCGAGGTCAAGTATTTCAAGTTCTGAGTTTCCACCAAGACCCATCGCATCTTCAAGCGGAATTTGTTTTCGGTTACCGCCCCGTTTGTCCGCTTTTTTCTTTCGGGCATGGTCGATGAGAATTCTGCGGACTGCTTGTGACGCCGCCGCAAAAAAGTGCGCCCTACTCTGCCATTTTGCTTCTTCTTGATGACCTAATCGTAAATATATTTCGTTCACCAATGCGGTCGCTTGCAGGGTGTGCCCTGCGCGTTCTTGGCGCATGGATGCCTCCGCTAAATGGCGGAGTTCGTCGTATACCTCAGGCATCAGTTCATTGAGTGGTTGAGGGGTCATGCTAACGAGTATACATCGGGTTTCATTTATATTGTTTTGTATTGCGGGTTTCTCTAGGCGTCTCCGCCTGACTGTATGTAGTAAGAAACCCCATATAACCCCGAAAGGAAAAAACATGAAAAACCTACAAACAACACACTATTTAGGACTGACTCTTATAGTTACTGCCGCACTACTTTCGTCCAAAATTGCATCGGCGACACACCCCAGTGCGCCAGGAATCACGACACAAGGCACATCTTTACCATCCGGTGGTGGAATTGATGGCCAACCAATTGGTGGTGGAGGTCATTATGATGGGCCTGGCGATATAGTTCCACCTTGTCCTGGCTGTCCATTGCCTCCAAGTCAGTGCATAATGCCTCTTGGAGATGTTTGTTTTGCAAATGAATGCCTCGAAGTCGAGTGGGTTCCTGACTACGAAGTGTGCAAATACCCAATGTTTAGCAGTGGTGGACCAGTTTGGACACAAGGGTATATGCTTACCGTTGGTAATATCATAGAGGCATTGCAAAGCGGGGATGCTTGTGCAGATGAGTTTGGCAACATAACAATGTGCATCGAATCTCCCTTTGCTGTCGACGAAGTACATGTCTTTGAATCAGGGATGATCAATGGTTATGACCCTGCACCAATTGATGAATCTGTAACGGCTACGGTCTGCTTCGACGGAGAGGCTTCAATTGTAGGCTGGGCATTCAATCAGGTTTCATACAACTATGATTGTGAATTCGCCACTGTGTGTGTGACTTTCAATGCGGACTGTATGCAAGGAGCACTTATGGATTGGTATGCATATGGCATAAATATGGATTCCATCTGGAACCAGTGGTTGTTCTATGTTGACTTTGTAAGTTGCGAACCATGTGAAGATACAGGCGTCGGCGTCTTCATCGACGCTTGGCAACAAGGAACATATAAAGGACCAGGCGACGTTGTTCCTGTTGACTAACTTTATTCTTTTACTCTTTCTCTCCCTAACAAATTTGTTCCTCGTGATGCCGGTCATCGCGAGGAACTCTTTTTAAAAGGCAATACCTTCAAAGGAGTCAGATCCATTTACCTAACAATTTTGGTTATAGGACTTTGCACGGCTTTGATTATGACGAAAAAGTACACGAATGAGGAACAAATGTACGAAATCAAGCGTTAGACATGCTCCTGCCGATAGGTTTGGGCACCCCAGTAGAAGAAAAGGTACAAGACATGCTAGAAACAACAGTAGATTATTGGACATGTATAGATTTAGCGGAAGCGCTAGAGCAGACAATGCGAAACGACCTGTGGTCAACAGCAGATAGAATCGCAGAAACTGCTTCAAGAATAACAACTAAACCAGAAGAACTCGTATCAGCACTCGCCAAATATAATGTTCGCAAAGCTGCCCTTGATGCAGCTGAAGGCGTTTCTGGCACAACAATTTCCACAGTTGCCAAAGACACGAATCACTTTTCAAAGGCAGGGTAACTTTGGTACGCTTGTGTGATGGCACGAGCAAAAAAGAACTGGCGGGAAAAGTTACAAGATTCAAAAGACCTCCCTAAAATCATAAAACCAAAGGGGAAGGGCGCAACGCAGTACGGTGACCGCATGCTTGTCCCATCGCCATTGCAAGTTGATGCAGTGATGAAAAAGGTTCGCAAGGGTAAAGTGATGACAATCGCGAACATGCGAAAAAAACTTGCTACAGAAAACAATGCAACGAGTGCCTGTCCACTTTGCTGTGGTATTTTTGCATGGATTTCAGCAAACGCCGCGCAGGAAGCGGAGGACGAAGGGAAGAAACGAATTACCCCTTGGTGGAGGACAGTCAAAGCCAAGGGTGAACTGAATCCTAAATATCCCGGCGGTATGGAAGAACAAGCAAAACGACTACGCAAAGAAGGGCATAAGATTATTAAGCGGAGTAAGCGATGGTTTGTTGCTGGTTTTTAATGTATCCTCCTTAGGGTGAAGAAGACCCATAGGAATTGGATATTTTTATCTTGTTTGGGATTAGCGTCTTGCTCTGTTGGGCCAGAGTACGTACCGCCAGAACTTGCGAGCAAGACGCCTGATGTTTGGCATTTTGCTGTTACAGATGGTTTTGAAATTGGCACGATGGATGTGTCTGATTGGTGGTATCGATTCGATGACCCACAACTTGTTTTCCTTATTTCCGAAGCACAGCAAAAAAACCTTTCGCTGAAGCTGGCTGTTTCAAACGTATTGCAGTCACGAGCAACGTACGGAATCGCTTCGGCATCGGTGTCTCCGAACATAAGTGCCAAGGGACAAACTGAACGCGAGCAAGCAAGCGACAACTCGCCGACTTTGGCAAACTTTCCGAATGTGAAAGCAAAACCAGTAAACGATTTTGCAGTTGGGCTCGATGCAAGTTGGGAAATTGATCTTTGGGGGGGGATAGAAAAAAACATCGAGGCGGCGAATGCAATGGAGGGTGTCGCACTTGAAAAGTATCATGACACTCTTGTTACACTTCGAGCAGAAGTTGCAGCAACATACATAAATATTCGTGTGTTACAGATAACAAAAAAACTTACAACACAATCTATCGAAGTGCTCCAACAATTACTCGTGCTAGTCGAGGCGCAGTTCGAACAAGGTGTTATCTCAAAATCTGTTCTTGAAACAGAACGTGCGATGTACGATCAAAACACAACGCAACTTCCCGCGGTTGAAATGCAGTTAGTACAAGAATATGCACGCCTTGCTGTTTTATTGGATACAGACATACAAACCATAATGCATCAATTAGCAGATCAGTTGCAAGTACCAAGGGCATCCCCCAATGTCGCAGTCGGCATACCAGCAGAGGTACTGCGCAAGCGTCCAGACATTCGTGAAGCTGAGCGTGCACTCGCGGCGCAAACTGCACTTATTGGTGCAAAAATGGCAAACCTGTACCCAAAATTGTCTCTGTCAGGCGCTTTTGGATATGAAGCGACAGAAACAAATGACGTGATACGTTGGGACAGTCGAACGTGGAGTATTGGGCCATCAGTTTCGTGGGATATTTTTAATGGAAATCGGATTCGAAGCCAAGTACAACTGCAAGAAGAAAAAGCGAATTCTGCATTTCTCACATGGGAGCAAACAGTGTTGCGCGCATTCGCTGAAGTAGAAATTTCTTTGTCGAACCTTATCGAATCTGGGAAAGTTCAAGATGCATGGAACGATTCTTCCAAATCGTTACTCGAGGCATTGAGGTTGACAGAAGCAGAAGAACGATTGGGTGTTGTCCAAATGCAGTCGGTGTTAAACGCGAAACGTAATTTTATTAACAGCCAGATAATGCTTGTTGAAAAAACTGGCGCAGTTTCACAAAATGTAGTTTCCTTGTATAAAGCACTTGGCGGTGACTGGGAAAGTAAAGATCAAACAAAGGTCACACAAGTGAGGAGTACGCAATGAGACGGGTTGTAATACTGTGTTCTGCACTTTGCACAATAAGTGCATGCAAAGAAACGGCAATAGCACCAAGTGCGCCACCTCCAACGAAAGTGACAACTGAAACAGTAGTTGCTCGTGCGTTACCGACGTATATTTCCCTGCCTGGGACAACAACATCTGTTCAAGAAGTCAATGTGCAAGCACGAGTCGAAGGATGGCTGATGCAGAGACATTTTCAAGAAGGGCAAACCGTTGCAGAGGGTGAGTTGCTTTACGAAATTGATTCTGCGCCCTACGACGCACAATTGCTACAAGCAGAGTCAGCACTCACGTCCGCGAAAGTACAAAAATCCTACGCACAAACAGAGTTTGAACGAAATGAGCCACTTGTACTAACAGGTGCAATTTCAAAACAAGATTTTGACAAATTAGAAACACAGTTTGAGCAAGCACTTGCTCAAGTGGTACAGGCAGAAGCGGGTGTTACACTTGCAATGTTGAACGTGGGGTACTGTTCCATACACGCGCCGATCTCGGGGAAAATCGGTAAGTCGACAGTGGATGTTGGTTCTCTAGTGGGGCCAGGTCAGCAAGCCACATTAGCAAACATTGTTCAGGTTTCACCAATGTACGTCGAGATCCATCCACCGGCGAATCGGCTCATACTCATTCAATCGTTGATGGAAGGGGGCTCGCTTCCCATGCATATTTCTATCACCGAAAACGATTCTGAAAGCCAAGCCTCTGCTTCTGGTAGCGTGCTCACTAAGCACACTGCAACTGGCTCATTGGTGTTTGTTGATAACACAATCAAATCATCAACGTCGACATTTCTTGCTCGAGGAGAGTTTGTGAATGACCTAGGTGTGTTGCCCGGACAATATGTTGACGTGCGTGTGCAGTTGCAAGTGATAAACAAAGCAATCATGGTTCCGAGAAAAGCAATCATGCAACAGCCGGGAAGTTACTACGTATGGACAATTTCCGATGAGGGGACGGCAGTTGTTACACCTGTCACAATCGGTTCTATGCAGGGTGATTACCAGCACATTCTTACTGGGTTGAAGGAAGGTGCTGGTGTACTAGTCGAGGGGACTACCAATCTTCGTTCTGGAACGGAAGTCACTATTTCAGAAACATCTGAGGAAGCAGAGTAGTTCACCTTGTCGCCTTTGTTTTTTATAAAAAGACCAATATTTGCCATGAGTATCGCAATACTCATGGTGTTAGTTGGTGGCATCTGTATTTACTTGTTGCCAGTTGCACAATTTCCGCAAATAACACCACCGCAAGTACAAGTAACTGCTGGCTATCCCGGAGCAAGTTCAGAAGTTGTTTCGGACATTATTACAACGCCAATTGAAGAGCAGGTAAACGGTGTTGAGAACATGATGTACATGTCGTCGAATAGCACAAACAACGGCGCTTCATCGCTTACGATATCGTTTAATATTGGTACTGATCTTGACATCGCTGCCGTTGATGTGCAAAACAGAGTCGACCAAGCAATGGCAAACTTGCCGAGCATTGTGCAAAAGTCTGGCGTATCAGTCACGAAGCAATCGACCACGATGCTTGCTGTTGTTAGTTTGTACTCAGAAAACGGTACGTATGACAGTGTATTCATGGGGAACTACGCAGACATTCATTTGTACGATGAACTCAAGCGTGTGCCGGGTGTTGGAAGCATTACGATTTTTGGTTTAAAAGAATACGCAATGCGTGTTTGGTTAGACCCACAAAAAATGACTGCAATGGGAATTACTCCAGAAACTGTTGCGTCGGCAATCAGTAAACAGAATTTGCAAATAGTCGCAGGTCAAGTTGGCGCGCTTCCACTTGCTGACCCAACTTCATCGACATATCAACTCACCGCAAAAGGTAGACTTGAAGATGTAGAAGAATTCGCTGACATTATTGTTCGAAGCGACGATGGCGCTATTGTTCGTATTCGAGATATAGGCTCAGTTGAACTTGGAGCACGTACGTACGCATCAAACAGCACGCTTAGTGGCAATCCAGCTACATCGATGGGTATATACCAATTGCCAGGCGCAAACGCACTTGATGTGACAGCAGGCGTAAAAGAAGCAATGTCACGACTTGCAGAAAATTTTCCAGACGATTTACAGTATCAAATGACCTTTGATACTTCAGAGTTTGTACGCATTTCATTAATTGAACTTGTCGTAACATTACTTGAAGCAGTGGGGCTTGTCGTGCTGGTTATCTTTATCTTTTTGCAAAGTTGGCGAGCTGCAATTATTCCAGTTATCGCAA